>Ga0209034_10001437_pt1 | contig 11585 bp, 11 predicted proteins | sample MarorgKNORR_S2LV_2_FD_188219 | JGI IMG/M metagenome (GOLD analysis project Ga0209034, IMG submission 188219) | Marine microbial communities from the Southern Atlantic Ocean, analyzing organic carbon cycling - 250m_A/KNORR_S2/LV (SPAdes) (version 2) | ecosystem: Environmental > Aquatic > Marine...
AGTTGGGATGGATAGAAGGTAAGCAACCTAAATTTATCGCTGTTCAGCCTGAGGGTTGTCAGCCTATCGTGAAAGCGTTTAAAGAAGGTAAGACTGATTCTGAGGCTTGGCAGAATGCAGCAACATTAGCGGACGGCTTGAGGGTCCCCCATCCATTTGCTGATTATTTGATACTCGATGTATTGCGGCAAACAGGCGGAACGGCTTTGGCAGTTGATGATCCTTCTATGGTTGATGCAATGTATGAGATAGCTACCGCTGAGGGTATCATCGCTTGCCCTGAAGGTGCGGCAACTTTGGTCGGCCTCAAACGATTATTGGCTGATGGATTCCTAAATCCGGATGAAACAATCGTTTTATTAAATACGGGTTCCGGCTATAAATATTTGGATTTGATTACTACCTCTTCAAGGAAATAGGCTAGGTCACGATGATTCTGTTTGCGTGGTTGGGAATTAGACTGACATTTAGAGAGTGAATTTTGTTAGAAGTGATTTTAAGTTCCCCTCGAGGGTTTTGCGCCGGTGTGGTCCGTGCCATAGATGTTGTGGAATTGTGCTTAAAGAAATATGGACCTCCAGTCTATGTCAAACATCAAATTGTTCATAACCCATATGTGGTAGCTGAGCTTGAGGAGAAAGGTGCGATTACCGTCGAAGATGTCAGTGAAATCCCTGAGGGCTCGACCGTAGTGTTCTCCGCCCATGGATCGCCACCAGAGGATTTTAAAGCTGCTCAATCCAGGAAATTGAATGTGATCGATGCCGTCTGTCCTTTGGTAACCAGAGTGCATAATGAGGCAAAGAAGTATTACAAGGAGGGAAAGCAGGTGCTTTTGGTGGGTCATAAAGGCCATCAGGAAGTAAAAGGTACTATGGGTCAGGTTCCCATGACTCTTGTAGATGATGGTGATGATAGCAAGATACCCGATTTGATTAGCAGTGCTGACGTGGCTGTTCTAACTCAGACGACGTTATCTGTGGGAGATACACAACGCTCTATAGGCGAAATATTGGCAACCCGTCCTGAAGCTATTATTCGAAATGACATATGTTACGCCACCACGAATCGACAAGAGGCCGTAACTAAAATGGCTCCAGTTGTTGATTTGGTTCTGGTAATAGGTGCACAGAACAGTTCCAATTGTAACCGGCTTAGAGAGGTTGCTGAAGGACTGGGAGTCACATCGTATCTGATCAATGGCCCCCAAGAAGTGGAGAAAACATGGTTAGATGGATGCAGTAAGATTGGCGTAACTTCTGGGGCGTCTACTCCTGAGATATTAGTAGAAGAAGTGATAAATATATTGGCACCAGACAAGGTAACGTATTTAACTGGTGCGGATGAGGACGTTGCCTTCACTTTACCAAAGGTGTTGAGGCAATGAGCTTATCCGTATGGGCTTACGTGGTTATTCGTATAGTTGATAACCTGTTACGATGACCGCGATGTAATACCACCTGAATTGGAATCGATCTGTAAATTATCTCGATGATTTTAATTCTTGAATTTTATATATCTGTTAGTTCTAGTGTCCATATATCACGTTTCAATTTCAGAGCTAACTGAATACGCTATAGGGCTTAGTTCATGATGTACACTGCTAGTTTTTACGAGCCTCAAAACTGGGTTGGCAAGTTATATAGGGTATCCAGACAGCATCCCAGGGGGTTTAAGACGCAGTGGGAAGCATTAAGTTTTTTTTATCCTCCACTTGATCTATTAAAGGGTTATAGAGCTGGAAATTTAACCTTTGAAGAATTCGGATCCGCATATGAGCAATATTTAGAAATCAAATATCGCACGAGTACTGTTCCTAGTTGGCTGAACCAATTGCCAGCTGTTGGTGACTTTACTTTCTTATGTTTTGAAAAAGATGGATTGCCTTGTCACAGGTGGGTGTTAGCACGTTGGATACTCGAAAAAATGCCTGATTTACAGGGGGGGCTTTTGCTTTGAGGATAACACCTTGCTAAAAGATCTCTATTCTGATCTGGCAGGCCGTGACATTAATTCTTGAATTGCGTCTATTGGAGATAAATGCTCGAAAAGTACACTGTATATAGCTTGAGTGATAGGCATTTCGATCCCTAACGAGTGTGCCATCTCTAATGCCGCACATGTAGTGTTTACACCTTCCGCCACATTTTGCATTGATGTTTGGATTTCGGTGAGTGATTGACCTTGAGATAATTGCTCGCCTACGTATCGGTTTCTACTGAAAGGGCTCGAACAGGTAGCTATGATGTCTCCAAGACCAGCCAGGCCGTAAAAAGTATCAGCTTCTCCGCCTGCGGCGACTCCCAGTCTGCGTATTTCTGCCAATCCTCTGGTTATCAACGTCGATTTACCGTTGTCCCCTATATTTAGACCATCTGCGATACCTACACCTATAGCGAGTATATTTTTTAGGGTGCCGCATAATTCTAAACCTACTAGATCTGAACTTGTATAAACACGGAATGTTGGTGACATCAGAATATTTTGGATGGTTGCTGTACTAGTATCTCTTGATCCTGCAACAACTGTGGAAGCAGGCTTACTGTTCACGATCTCCTTGGCTAGGTTGGGCCCTGAAAGTGAGCAGATATCAGGATGAAACTCTAGAGCAAGTTCCTCCTGTAGGATCTGAGACATCCGTTTACCGTGAGGAAGTTCGAGGCCTTTTGTAACACTTAAAATCAGACTTCCCTGGATCAGGCTCTTTTTAATCCACTGGACATTATGCCTGAAGCGGTCTGAGGGTACTGCAATTATCACCAGGTCTTGATAATCTTTTATGACATTTAAATCATGAGAAAAGTATATAGATTGAGGGATATCAACCCCAGGTAGAAATCTGTCGTGCTTCCTTTCTATAGATAATTCCCTTGCTTCATGTTCAGTTCTGGTGATTATCGCGACCGGAATACCCTTTCGGGCTAAGATGATTCCTAGGGTAGTTCCCCAGGTGGTAGTTCCAATGATGGATACTTTATAGCCGTTTGATTGCTGGTATATTGACATGATTCAATGTAATAGCAGATAAATTATTGTTAGGTTTAGGTTGATTGAATATATCGCACCGTTTGAGTTGATTGTAGGGCAATTGGGTTAAGAATTACCTAATCTGCGTTCAGTTCCATCCCATATTCGTCTTATATTATCTCTATGCTGCCATATGATTATGCTACCTGCTATCAGAGAATACCAACTGTAGTCTGCAGAGTATATGCCCAATAATGTTAGACCTACCAATGTTAAGCAGGCAGTTAATACGCCAACGATGGATCCGAGTGAAACGTATTTACTAACTAGTGTAACTGGTATAAAAGCGGCCGCGGCACAAAGAGCAGCCATAGGAGCCATTATAGATAGACCCCCAAGCCCAGTTGCAATGCCTCTACCACCACGGAATTTTAAGAAAATTGGCCAATTGTGTCCTATCAAGGCTAATAACCCCGATGCAATCTCTGCAGCAGTTGTCCCGATAAGGTCTCTTGCAAGTAGCACAATTAAGATGCCTTTCGAAATATCTAGGATCAATACCAAAGCTGCAACTTTCCTGCCGCCGGTACGTAAAACATTGGACATTCCGGTTTTTCCGCTTCCATGATTTCTGATGTCGATACCGTGACTCCATTGTAGGAAAAGATATCCCCATGGTATTGAGCCTAGGAAATAGGCTAGAGGAAGCAATAAAACATATTTCACTATGTCGGTTGTGTCAGTGGGTAGTATTAATATTGATCCAGACCAGAACAATATTAAGGGTAGTATAGTAAGGCAAAAGGTTGTCGGTTGAAGAATTCTGTTCATCTTCTCTTAAACACTAACCTCAGGTGAGTGTGATCAAACCCAAACGTTTCTCTAATACGATTCTCCAAGAACCGTTCGTAAGAGAAGTGTACCAAACTAGGACTATTGACGCTAAATAAAAATGTAGGCGGATTTTCGTCAACTTGTCTAAGTCGGTCGATCTGAAGGCGTTGTCCACGATTCCCTTTTACAATAGGCGGCGAATGGTCTGTAAGAGCATGTGCCAGCATATATTGTAGTTGCCGTGATGAAATCCATCTTTTACGTTCTGCGTTTAGTCTCATAGCGGTTTGCATGAGAGCTTCTATCCCTTGGCCTAAGGATGCAGATGTGAAGCAAATCGGCACGTAAGGCATAAAATGTAGACGTTCTTGAACTTTGGCAACGGCTCTCTCCATCGTATAACGTCTACTTTCAGCCATTAAATCCCATTTGTTTATCACAACTATTAAGCCTCTACACATATCCCAGGATAATCCAGCGATGTGAGCATCCTGAGCTGTAGCTAATTGGCTAGCGTCTGTAACAAGAAGAGTAATGTTGCTTCTATTTACAGCGTTTACTGCTCTGATAACACTATATTTTTCTATGCCTCGTTCGACGCGACCTGGACGTCTAATACCTGCGGTGTCTATCAGAGTCATAGTTTCGTTCTTGTACTCAAAGGGAGTGTCTAACGCGTCTCGTGTGGTGCCTGCTATCTCACTAACAATCGAGCGCTCTTGCCCCAGTATAGAGTTAATTAGTGAGGATTTTCCAACATTGGTACGACCTACTATAGCAAGTTTAAGCCCTTCGGATTGGGAATCTTGGTCTATATCACCCGATGTAGAATGCGGAATATGCGCTAGAACTTGATCCATCAATTCATATACGCCGAAGTTGTGATAAGCGCTGATTAATACGGTATTAGGGAAACCCAATTGATAAAATTCGGATGCTGAATATTCTCGGGCATCGTTGTCTACTTTATTGACTGCGAGGATTAGTGGTTTTTTAGATTGCCTTAATCTTTCAGCTATTACCTGATCCGTGGATGTGAGACCGTCAGTGGCGCTCGTTAGAAAAATGATTAAGTCTGCGCCGGATAAAGCCATATCTGCCTGTTCTTGCACCATCTTACGGATTGGTCCTTCTGGATCTGATTCCAAACCGCCTGTGTCTATTAATAATAGTCGTCTGTCATCCCATTCAACTTCCGATATTAGGCGGTCTCGAGTAGTTCCAGCTTCCTCAGATACAATGGCTTGCCTTCTAGATATAATACGATTGAACAGGGACGATTTGCCAACATTCGGGCGACCTACTATAGCGATAGTGGACACTGGCCCAGTTCGTATGGGCCTCTGATATTCGTCTAGGTCCGTATACAGGTTATCTGCTGTGTCCTCTACCACAATGTGCTCCCAATGTTTTGTAATGAATAGGTTATCAACATAGCAAGAATTCTAAGAGTGCTTTTTGTCCGTGTAACCGGTTGTGGGCCTGTTGATACGCGACTGATTGAGGGTGGTCCAACATGCCGGATTCTACTTCTTCTCCATAATGGGCTGGCATATCGTGCATGAAAATCGCATCTGCATTTGCCTGTGATATTAGTTCAGGGCCTACCGTGTATCCTTGAAAATCTATTTTACGATTACTAGATTCTTCTTCCTGTCCCATACTAGCCCATACATCAGTGTAAACTATATCCGCATTAATCACAGCTTCTTCAGGGGACAATACTGATTCGATTATGACATGGGGACTGGATGCCTGGGTACTTGCTTCATGCATGGTATCAAGATCTAATTGATAGCTTTTCGGAGTAGCTATGCTGAAGCTCATTCCCAAACCGGGTAGTCCAAGACATAAACTCCGGGAAACATTATTACCGTCACCGATAAATGCCAGTTTTAGGCCCTGTAATTCTGGGTTGTGTTCTGAGATAGTTAGTATGTCAGCGATTGTCTGACAAGGATGCTCATGATCTGATAGAGCATTAATTATTGGTACGCTTGCATATTTAGCCAGGTCCAACAAAGTTTGATGGGAAAATACCCTTGCTATGATGCAGTCGACATAACCTGATAAAACCTTTGCTACATCGGATACCGGTTCCCTAGAACCTAGGCCAACCTCATCCGGACTCAAATACAATGAATATCCATTTAGTTGGTGAATACCAACCTGAAAACTAACTTTAGTCCTTAGGGAAGGCTTTTCAAATAGTAAGGCGATTGTCTTCCCAGCCAGAGATAGGTTGCCAGGGTGCTCCTTGAGTATTTTGGCTCTTTGGATTATTTGATGAGTTTCAGTCGGAGATACGTCAGTTATGGATAAGAAATCACGTTTCATAATATGTACCGATTCTATATTTGAGTAAAATCTTATATTAAATTTAAACTAGCTTCAAGTTTGACGGGTATTAGGTACTGTGAGAAGCATTTGATAAGATTATCATGAAGTCCATCATAAATTGGGAGGAATCTATGGCCGTTTCTGATTTACATCCCGGATTGGTTGGAGAGAAGCAGACGTTGGTCTGCGAGCATAACGTGGCAGGACATGTTGATAAATTCAGTACACCATCAATGATAGGATTGATGGAGAGAGCTGCTATTGAGGCAATCCAACAATCTTTAGATGAAGGGCAAACATCGGTTGGTTATGAGGTGAATGTTCGTCATTTAGCTCCTTCAGGGATTGGAGAGCAGGTTATTGCAAGGGCGGAATTGTTGGAGGTTGACCGGAATAGACTGAATTTTAAAGTTGAGGCTTATAGCGGTGAAACTATGATTGGCTCGGGTACTCATAGGAGAGCTGTTATAGATATGAATTGATCGTTTAAAAAGAAACAGGGCTGCAGGATACAGCCCTGTTTCTTTTTAAACCCTGCTGTATTAGAGGTTAAATTGTGGATCCTGGTATCCGTTGTCTTTGTTATAAACCTGAAGACGACCTCTCTGGGTGTCACATATAATCAAACGGTTGTTATCCCGGTCGAAGGTGCATCCTGTTGGCATTCTAAATTTCCTCTGTTGCTCAACCAAATCTTCCACCTGATGTCGCCTATTAGCTTGGTCAGGATTTGCGTCGAGTGACATCTGCCCCCAGGGTGATACTTCTACAGCATCCCCCGTTAGATATGTCAGAGGCTTAGCTTCTTTATCAAATATCACTACCCGTTCATGCATCCAATCAACGACGTATACGTCACCTTCATTGTCTACACAAACTCCGGTTGGATGATCGAGTCCACCAGAACCCTTTCCACTGTGTCCGAAGGTCAATATATGACTTCCATCAGCACTAAACTTTTGGATCCTGTCATTTCCCCAATCTGCTATAAAGAGGTTGCCTTCTTGGTCGATTGTGATACCGTAAGGCATCTCAAGCTCTCCTTCGGCAGCTCCTTTCTTCCCGAATCCAGAGATATATTTACCATCTTTAGTAAACTTCTGTATTCTACTTGTGTTAGCACTTACTACCCAGACGTTCTCATCAGAGTCTAAAGCGACCCCTGCGCATCCATCTAATTGCCCTTCCGCAGATCCCTTCTCTCCCCAAACTTGAAGGAGTTCTCCTTCTTTATCGAAGATGCTAACTTGGCTTTTCCATTCGTCTGTAGTATAGACATTCTCATCTTTATCGAGAGCAACACCTGTTAACCACTCGAAGTGGCTTCTAGCTGATTCACTGTAGGCAGGTCCTTGGCGCCCGAATTCTGAGATAAATTCGTGGTCTACTGTGCATTTGCTAATCCGGCTACTGGGGTTTTGTTCCCCTGAGCGGTTTGCTACGTAAAGTACACCATCTTTTGTAGTGGCTACGCCGACTGGCTGGCTGAAGCCCATTCCAACTTGTGCATTTCGCCCAATATTATGGCTGTAAACCCATGCACGTCCGGAGGCTACTGTGTGTAATGCCATATCAATTCCTCCAATTTTTGGTGGCGCTTATCAAGGATGGGGCCCTATGACTGCTCTTGTGCAAGACACAGCGACCCCATTTACTTGAGGTTTACCTCTGGTGATCTATGCCACCAGAATTAAGTTGTTACTTTTTGAGCCAATCCAACTTTTCGAAGGTACCACCCACGATTGGGTTGGCGTCTAGTCCCAGCCAGTCTTCTACCAGAGTGGAGTAACCACCTCGGAAGTCATAGTTAGGAACTAAGTCACCCTGTTCTAGGTCTTCGGCTTTGGCGGATGGCATTTCACCATATAATCCACCCTTAACTGAATCCCCTATTGCGAACATGGCGCCAGCGGCACCGTGGTCTGTACCGGATCCATTGTCGTGCACCCTTCTTCCAAATTCAGAGAATAAGTACATTACAACGTTTTCGCCAGAATCGTGTTCTTTCAAGTCTGCGAAGAAAGCGGAGATACCCTCGGATACGTCCTTCCACAGTGCAGGATGGGATGCCATCTCACCTGCGTGGGTATCAAAGCTGGCGTGCTGGGTGTAGAAGATACGTGTCCCCAGGTCAGCGAAGTAAACTTGTGCTATGTCACGAAGGTGAGAAGCTATTGGTGAATTGGGATATTCTACGGTTGAACTGTACTGTTCCGGTGCTACTTTGACTATATCTGCACCAACCATCGCGTCTGTTCCGGTGGATCTCAGGTAGTCATTCACAAAGGTCCCGCCTATGGTTGGAGAATACATTCGCGAGAACAAATCGAGTGCTTTAGCTCTCTGACTTGTGTCGCTAATACTCGTTAACAGGCCATAGGTACCTAGATCGGCGATGGCTGCTACGGGAACCCCAGGCACTGCCAGAGCTCGTGGTAGACCATGACCGAAGTTAATCGCTGTAAGAACGTTTTCCTTGTTCGGGTCTAGCTCTCGAGCTACGCGCCCGGCCCAGCCTTCTGTCCCTACCTTGTCTGGCTCACAGGTGTGCCAGATGTCCATGGACCGGAAGTGAGATCTCGGGGAGTCGGCGTATCCGGCCCCGTGGATTATCGCTACCTTACCTTGGTCATATAATTCTTTGATGGGACCCATGTTAGGCATCATACCTAAGTTGTCATTAATTTTAATGATTTCGTCGGTGGGATATTTAACATTGGGTCTGTTGTCCTGGTATAGGGGATCGTTGTAAGGAATTATTGTATTGTAGTAATCATTACCGCCCGTAAGCTGTAAGACCACGACCACAGGATCTTTTTTAGTAGAAGTCATATTGTTCTCCTAATTGTTTGTCTGAAATAGTTTAGCCGAATTGATATTCGGTCGTGGCGCCGACTAAAGCTAAGGTCTCACCAATGCGAACTCCGGCTGTGTCCGGGTTGCTCCAGTCAATGTTGCCGCTACTCTGGGCGTTTTCCAAAAGCTGCTCTTTGGTTTCATCACTAAGTTCCACAAAACCCATGTGCTCTAAGGCAGCGTTTACTAATTCTTCGGGAGTAGTTATACCGTCGGATTGCATCTGGTTGATGATGGTTTGTACACCAGGCAATTGGGTATTAGCGACTCGGTCAGCGACAAAGTTAACTCGCGCCAATAGAGATCCACTATTAATCCATTCAGTTCCAGTCTGCCAACCTTCCACGCTTGGTGGATCCAATATGGACTGACCCATATAAGTAGGCTCTTTACCAATGTTCAATATCCCCGGATCTGGACTATCGTATAAACCTACCATCTTTAATGTCCCGGCTACTACTTCAGCAGGACTCTTGATCTTAGAGAAGCGGGCTTCTTTGAAGAATTCAGATGTGAACATTGTTCGGAGGAGAGTTTTCATATCATAATTCGAGTCGATGAAAGCATTCATCATCGTGTCAAGCGCTTCTTCGTCTCGAGCGGGCTCGATTGTCCAAGCAGGCACCTGTACTTCGTCGGCCACAAAGAAATTGTAAAGATGGCGACAAATGAATCTGGCTGTCGCTGGCTGCTGTACGACGATATCGATGATTTCTTCCCCGTTAAACTCTCCTTGTTCGCCCAAGAAGACTTTTTCACCTTCGTCGTGGTCCTCTTCCTTGTATTCGAACTTCCAAGGGTATCGGCCATAAGGGAGTCTTGGGAGTTTGGGAGCGATCGTCCAACCTGTGAAGGCTCGTGAGCATTCTCGGACGTCGACCTCGGTGTAGTTACTTACACCCATGGAGAAGAGTTCAAGTAGTTCTCTCCCCCAGTTTTCATTAACGGCATCCCTATGATTTTCATTATTATCCAGCCAGAATATCATCGCTGGATTCTTGGAAATCTGGACCAAGAGCTCGCGATAACTACCTAGTCCGTATTCTCGGAACATTTGGATCTGCTCTAAGAGCTGATCGCAGTTATCTACTTTAGAGTTACCTGTTGCAAAAACATGGTGCCAGAACAGCGCTATCTTCTCTTCAAGAGGGCGCTTTGTGCTAACCATGTTATACATCCAGTTGGCCTGTCCAGAGAAGGGGGTTCCTCCTGGAAGTAGGAAGCTTGGATGATAACGCAACATTAAAGCCATGTTACCACCGGGTTGTTCTTCCGTGGGATTTAGTAGCTCTTCTACAGTGGCGTCGTATCCCTGAGCTACGCAACGCTCTAGTTCTTCACGGTTTCCACCGAAACCTGCGCGGCGCAAAAGGTGGGCCATCAGAGCAAGGTCTTCCTTGTGTGACATCCGGTTCCTCCTTATCAACTTTTGGCAGAATTAACCATAGTATTTCCCGCCCGCATGCTAGCAGGCGTGCTTCTAGAATAATAAGCCAGTTATTAGAGGAGTGTCAACACCTTTTGCGCCTTTTATTGTATCCGGATTTCTTATAATAATTATTATAATCTAGTAATGTTATTTAGTGTTGGCTAAACAGGGTTAGTCTCAATTATAATCGGGAATGAATATAATCTCTAACGAAAGGCTTAGGTCAATTGAAAGGAGTGGTCACGATGATTGATCCGAAAGAAATATTTGAAGAATATGAACTAGGAAGTGAATCTGATTTCGCCGTGTTGCCTTCCTTAATAACCGTCGAGGATCAAGATTATTTTTTAACCAAGGGAAACGATGGATCTTACAGGCTATTATCGACGAGATGTCCACATAGATGGGGGGAAATAATTGAGTGGGATAATTGCTTTATGTGCCCTGATCATGGATGGCGTTTTGAGAAATCCGAAGGCATTTGCGTAAATGGGCCGAATTCTCGGATGGAGTCTGCACCGGTTGTCATTAAAGGTGACCGGTTATTCGCTCAATTGGTGGTTGCCAAAGGTCAGTGATGAATCTAAGGCTCGTATGGTTAATTAGTTATAAATCAATATAGTTCGCGTTTATAGACCCCGTTTGAACCTAGCTGGCTTAAATACCCCTTGGGGAGCCAAGTTATGAAACTGTTCTGGATGAATTGCCTCCGCCAGTCCCTCCAAAACGTCTATTACTCTAGGACCGTGACGGCTAGGAATCAACCCATTAAACAAAAATACATGGTCAGCTTTTACAGCATTAAGAGAATTCCATCGTTCGTCAGGTTTCAAGTAAATATTTGATTCTTCTTGGCCTCTTTCCATATCAAAAGCGCAAGGCATCACCATGATGTAATCAGGGTCATATTGGGATATTTCCTCCCACCCAACTTCTCGGGTCTGTCCACCTTTAATGGCCAATGCCTCTATGCCTCCGGCTAGTTCTACAAGTTCCGGAGTCCATTGCCCGGTATTTCTAATTGGATTAAGCCAGTCAATACAAAAAACTCTAACCGGATTTAGTAGTTGAGGTAGGTTCACCTGGATATTGCTAACTCTTGATTGAAGACTATCAATCAATTCTATACCTTTATTGGTAGCGTCTGCTGCGCTACTTA
>Ga0209034_10001439_pt1 | contig 11568 bp, 10 predicted proteins | sample MarorgKNORR_S2LV_2_FD_188219 | JGI IMG/M metagenome (GOLD analysis project Ga0209034, IMG submission 188219) | Marine microbial communities from the Southern Atlantic Ocean, analyzing organic carbon cycling - 250m_A/KNORR_S2/LV (SPAdes) (version 2) | ecosystem: Environmental > Aquatic > Marine...
AATGAAGAATTAATTAGTGGGCCGCTGCTTGGGATTCTAAGGTCTGTACAAGAAATAGAGTATCTGGTGGAAAAAATTCAAGACTGCCCAGAAACGCAACCATTGCTGGCTTTAGTCGATGGAACATTGGTTTTATGGGGCTTATCCGGTCAAGGATATCGGCCATTTGTAAGAAACACTATATTAGCCGAAAGGTTTTTTCCTGCACTAGAAAAACTTCGCAGATTAGCTCAAACACGAATAATCACTGTAGCTGCCTATGTATCCCTACCTAGAACCACTGAAGTTGCCAACGCAATTCGTTGCAGCCTCTGCCCATTTGAATCATCTCTTTGCCAGGAATCTTGCAGTCACCACCGATCCAGACGGGAACCCTGTGACCAGGCAAACGGGTTTATGGACAGGGAGTTATTTCAAGAGATTCTGGAGCCATATTCCAGGTCTCCTGTGTATAAGACTAACCCAACAGCAGCCCAGGAATACTACGGCGAGCACCAGGTATATTTTTACTACCTTAATAGCGGCAATGAAATAGCCAGGGTTGAAATCCCCCAATGGGTTGCCTCAAACACTGATCTCTTAGAACTTGGACATAGCTTGATAGTTGAGCAGTGCAAAAAGGGACAAGGCTATCCGGTAGCTATATCAGAGTCACACGAACAAGCTGTGATTAACGGTAGCGACCGACAGGTGTTCCATAACATGGTGCAAGAAGCTCTTGAAAGACAGGGCCTATCCAGCTATACATCTGAAAAGGAACGATCCAAGAGTCGGCCCTGGTTGTAGAAATTCAGTCCTGTGAACATCTAAGATCCTCTACATAAGTAACAAAGCTCTCGTAATCCCCAAACCCAGATGCCACATCCAAAAACTCACTAACTGATTTACTGCATTCTCTCAATTCTTCCACGTAAGACCCTATTGGGCTTATAGAGGCCCCACTAGTGGCATAACTTCCATGAAATGCAAAATACGCCTGGTTTAATTTTCTTAACGGGTAACCATTTTCGCCAAATAAAACGCGACGCTCTTCCATATATTTTTCCGCTCCCCTAATGTCTCCACTATTTAATAAATCTTCGGATTCTAGCCGCGTTATCCGCATTTCTTTCTGGAAATGAAACCCATCAGGACTCTGGGCTATCCTCTCCTTTGGCAATTCCTCAACTAACGTAAATGAGGCATAAGCCTTTCGCCCGATTTCCTTACCTGCAACATCTGCGATGGTCTCATTTAATGTGGTCATCGTCGGGTTATCCCAAAAGGCTCTACCTAATGGCTTAAAGAACAACCAGTGGTGTATCCATTCATGCGTCGTAATGATGAATGAGTTGTACAAACCCGCGTTATCAATAACAACACTCGGATACACAGCTAACCCGCCAGTATTCTCAACAATAGCAGAAAGGTTCTCTTCTTCCAGAATCATATCTTCTAGGTGCTTTCTATCTTTATCTTTCAGTCCAGGTATGAGCAATACATCAAATATTCTTTCTATCCGGTCTCTGGGTGAGAGTACAAGGACGGTGGGCGGTGGGGACAAAGCCATATCAACAGCAGGAAAAGTGCCCAGATCTTCTTGAAATATCGTTTCTGAGATCGCTGTTTCTATAATCTCTTCAACAACTCTCTTATCATTTCGATTTCTTAATTCAGGAGACGTGAAAAATTTCTCAGACACTTCTAGTTTCTGTTTGGCAGACAGATCTGGTTGTTTTAATAAAAGCCTATGGACCCATTTATCCGGTAAATTCTGTAATTCCCACGACACGATACTAAATCGGTTCTTATCTACCGTTATGTCTACCGGACTTACAGCAACTGCCTGTGAGCTTATAAGAAACACAAGCGTGTATAGAAGTAAGATTGTTACTCTGCGCCAAGTAAAAGTGAAGATGTACCTACCTCAAGGCCTAGCCAATTTCCTTATAGCTTAACCAAGCGAGCATTTGATACTTGTGGGAGGCCACGGATTTGGTCCAAAACAGCTTCAGGAACCGAATCATCCAAACCCAAAACCATCATAGCCGTGCCTCTTTGACTTAGACGGCCCACTTTCATATAACTAATGTTAATATTGTGCTCTCCAGCCACAGTGCCTACTGCTCCAATTGAGCCGGGGTGGTCTGGATTATCCACAATCAGAAGATATGGAGCCGATGGCTCAACATCCATCCAATAATCATTGAATTTGACGATATGTGGTTCGTTTCGAAGGGATGTTCCAGCTAGAGTTACGTCACCTTTTGTAGTCTTCACCGACACTGTAATCAAACTGGTGAATTCGTTAGCAACTGTGTCTTTTTGCTCAGTTATGCGTAACCCACGGCTTTGGGCCAACAAAGGTGCGTTAATAATATTTACTGCTTCAGAGCTGACTGTGGAGAGCAATCCCTCCAGAACAGCTGCCTTCAGTATAGTCGTATCATATTCAGCGATCTCTCCTTCATAAGAGACTGTTACACCAACTAGCTGATCATCCGTTAGATTAATTAGAAGTTTTCCAAGTAATGTCGCCACTGGAATGTACGGTTCCAATATTGCGTGAACATCTGGAGGCAATACCGGTGCATTGACCGTGTTCCTCGCCGGACGTCCCTCTAAAATCGCCAGAACTTGCTCTGCCGCCTCGATCGCTACTTCTCTCTGGGCTTCTTCAGTTGATGCACCAAGATGCGGCGTAGCAATCACGTTTGGATGCTGGACTAATGACATATCTTCCGGAGGTTCCTGGACGAACACATCTAGCGCTGCCGCTGCTAATTGATCATTATTAAGAGCATCCAGTAATGCTTTATCGTTTATCAGTTCTCCCCGTGCAACATTGATTAGCCGGGCTCCTGGCTTTACCAGTTTTAGTTCGCGTTCTCCGATCAGACCATTAGTATTCTCCGTGAGCGGGGTGTGAAGAGTAATAAAGTCTGAACATCCCAGCAAATCATCGACCGACATGAGTTCAACACCCATTCGCTCAGCATGGTCTGGGGAAATAAAAGGATCATATCCAACTAGATTCATTCCAAAAGCGCGTGCTCGTCGGGCTACTTCGGATCCGACTCTGCCCAGTCCAACAATTCCCAGAGTTTTATCCCTAACTTCAATCCCCATAAAGGCACTCCTCTTCCACTCGCCTGCCTTGAAAGACTGATACGCCTGAGGAACATTCCGCGCCAAAGCTAACATTAAGGCTAGCGTATGCTCGGCAGCCGCCACAGTGTTACCTATGGGAGCATTAACTACTGGTATTCCAGCACTGGTCGCAGCATCAATATTTATGTTATCTACGCCGATTCCCGCACGGGCTATTACTCTGAGACTTTGGCCTGCCTGAATAACTTCAGGGGTTACTTTAGTCTCACTGCGAACAACTAAAGCGTCATATCCGTTAATTGTTTCAGTCAATTCCGGAGGTGTAAGACCTCTTTTTACATCAACTTCAGCCCTTGAACCAAGAAGTTCTATTCCCTCGGGAGCTATCGCGTCAGTCACTAATATCTTAGACATATCACACCTGCCCTAAACTACTGTGTTGACCCAGCCATAGTAGACACAAACCACCCATGACTATGTGCGGATTAACAATTTTATCGACCCCAATTTTAACCACAAACAGGCCAAGACACCAGTACCAATTCAGAAGCCTTGACCTTCAAGCACAGCCCCCTTAGGATTAACGGCGATACTGAAAAAGCATTATTCCTTAATTTAGGAGTTCACAAGCATGGCCATTAGCTTTGAAGAACAGACAGTCAAGATTGGGGATACAAACATAAAGATGTTCAAAGGCGGATCTGGAGACCCCCTATTACTTTTACACGGGGCAAGCGGAAATCGAGGACCATTACAGTATGCCAACTCTCTAGCAGAGAACTACACCGTTTATCTACCGACGCACCCTGGATTTGGGGACTCTGAAAAACCAGATTGGATTCAATCCGTCACTGACATGGCCTCATTTTATACCTGGTTCCAACAGGAGCTAGACCTCGAGGGAACACGGGTAATTGGATTTTCAATGGGCGGATGGATAGCAGCTGAGATCGCGGCTACCTGTAACCATGCCTTCAGTAAGATGATGCTGGTCAATGCCGCCGGAATCAAACCAAAAAACAGTGAAATAGCCGATATATTTATAATCACTCCTGCACAAATAGCAGATCTCATGTTCCATGACCCGGCTCAAGTTCCTGAGTATGATCAGATTTACAAGCAAGACCTGACTCCTGATCAGATTAACCAGGGGGAAAGAAACCGGGAAATGGCCGTAAGGGTATGCTGGAAGCCCTACATGCACGACCCACGTCTTCCATACCTGCTAAAGCGAGTACAGATTCCAACACAAATAGTCTGGGGAAAACAGGACAAGATAGTCCCCTTGGAATGTGGTGAGATATACAAAGATATAATTCCTGGTTCCGATTTAACGGTCATAGACAATTGCGGTCATGCACCACAATTAGAGAAGCCCGGAGAATTCGTAAAAATCGCCTTAGACTTTTTAAAGTAGGCCTCCAGCATGTCTTTAAAGGGTAAAGTAGCTGTAATCACTGGATCTAGCAGGGGCATTGGCAAAGCCATAGCTCTAGGCCTTGCTTCAGAAGGAGCTACTATTGTTGTAGCTGCAAGATCGACTGAGTCTCGTCCCCAAGCACCCGGCAGCATATTTGAAACAGCTCAAGAGATCGAGTCCCTTGGCGGGAAAGCCCTCCCTGTTGAGTGCAACGTCCGTGACGCAGAAAGCATCCAGAACATGGTCGCAACATCTATAGACACCCTAGGCCGCATAGACGTCTTGATTAACAACGCTGGCGTGGGAAACTATTCCAGTTTCCTTGAGACTTCACTAAAATCCTGGGATTTAGTAATGGACATAGACCTGCGAGCTCCTTTTATTTGCTGTCAGGAAGTTGTCCCAATAATGATAAAACAGGGAAGCGGGAACATCATCAATATTTCCTCCCACGCGGCAACCAACATTTTTTCGTCGACCTTAAGCGAGGATGCTGCTGCTGGAATAGCGTTAATGGGACAAGCATATGGAACAGCAAAGGCTGGCCTTGAACGGTTTACCTGGGGTCTTGCAGCAGAACTTGGGGAATATAATATTGCAGTTAATATACTTAAACCTCTCAGGCCGGTAGTCACCGAAGGATTTCAGGCCCAAAGACCAGATGCCGACGTATCTACCTGGGTAACGCCGCAAGATATGGTTAAAGCAGCAGTCCATCTAGCTAACCAAGATGCCAAAGGACTAACCGGTGCCACAGTCACAGCAGAAGAGATAGTTAAACGGCTGTCTCTTTAAAACCATTTATTCATAGGAGTTATTTTGGATTTTAGCCTCAATTCCCAACAACAAGAACTGAAGGAAACAGTCCGAGAGCTAGCCAAAGAGAAAATTGCACCCATCGCCGCGGAGGTCGACGAGATAAACCATGTCTCGCCCGAACTAATGCAGATTCTGTCCGACGCCGAATTACTGAAATACACAGTGCCGCTGGAATACGGTGGGTTTGGGATAAATGTGACCAACCTTTGTATCATCCGAGAAGAGCTATCACAAGTGTCAGGACAGGCTGACACAGATTTCATAATGCAAGGGCTAGGCAGCTTCCCAATAACACTGGGCGGGACAGAAGAACAGAAGCAAAAATACTTACCTCCTATCGCGAACGGAGAAGCCATAGCCGCATTCGCCCTCACTGAACCTCACGCAGGATCCGATGTAATCAGCATGAAGACAGAAGCCATCCATGAAGGTGATAACTGGGTAATCAATGGATCAAAGAAGTTCATCAGCCAAGCTGGGGACGCATCCACATATACAGTGTTCGCCAAAACTGACCCCGAAGCCGGCAGCCGCGGAATATCTTGTTTCATCGTCGAGAAAGGGACACCCGGCTTTGACGATAGCCGCCGGATGGACTTAATGGCTCCTCATCCCGTAGGAGAGCCAGTTTTCACAGATTGCCGAATTCCATACACAAATGTACTCGGAGAACCCGGCCACGGTATTCGCCTTGCCCTGGGAACGCTGAACACATTCAGAACCACTGTGGGTGCCGCTGCCATCGGCATGGCCCAAGCAGCTTACGACGCGGCTGTAGAATACTCAAAAGGCCGAATAGTATCAGGCCAGCCTCTAAGCGAACTTCAAGCGACCCAGTTTAAACTTGCTGATATGGCAGTATCCCTCGAGGCAGCTAGGCTGTTATGTTACAAAGCCGCATGGCTGAAAGATTCAGGACAGGAAAACGTAATTAAAGAAGCTTCATATGCGAAATTATTTGCTACAGAAGCTGCTTCAAGAATTATTAACGAGGCAGTACAAATTCACGGAGGAGCTGGACTGGAGAAAGGCGCACGAGTTGAACAACTATACCGGGAAATTCGGGCACTGACCATCTACGAAGGAACTTCAGAAGTCCAACGCCAGACTATTGCTCGACAAATTCTGAGAGACTAATTTTAAGGTGTATCACATGACCTACAAACTATTTTCACTTTTATTAATTTTGACGATCACAACAAGCCTAATTTTAGGTTGCCAAAGCGAGCCCTCATCAGGCACGACAGCTTCTGGGTTACAGTACGAGATAATAAAATCTGGCAAGGGAGATCCGATAGGATCCGGAGTAATGGCAGAGGTCCACTATACCGGTTGGCTTCTAGATGGGACTAAATTCGACAGCTCTAAAGACAGAAATACGCCGTTCACCTTCCCTATTGGTAAAGGTGCAGTAATTCGAGGATGGGATGAAGGAGTTGCTTTGATGAAGATTGGCGAAGTCCGAAAGCTAACGATTCCCTCCGACCTGGCTTACGGAGACAGGGGAGCTGGAGGTGTAATTCCACCAGGCGCAACTTTAGTATTTGAAATCGAACTTCTGGGCCGGAAATAATCCGCCCCTTATCAACTCACTTGATACTGTTTAATCGCGTCCTGGCTGAATTGCAACCCTAATCCCGGTTTATCCGGTACTACTATCTCGCCATTTTCTATAGCAGGAGTCTCTTCAAAAAGCCTGATTGTCCAAGGCATGTATTCCACGGTCAGGCCGTTAGGTATGGCAGCTATATTGTGAACTTGGATTTCAGGTATTAGGTGGCTTACTACAGGGATATTGTACGCTTCAGCCATACCCGCCACCTTATGAAACTGGGTTATTCCCCCGACTCTAAGCAGGTCTATCATTACAATATCTACAGACCTATGTTCCAGCATGTGACGGAAAGGACGAATACCATACACATACTCCCCGGCCGCAACTGGCGTGGTTAACGCATCCGCAATTCTTGCCAAACCCTGATAATCGTCTCTCACTACCAAATCTTCTAACCAGTATAGGTGATATTCTTCAACCCTCTTCCCAATTTCAATAGACTGATTCACATCCCACAGCTGGTTGATATCACACATGACATCAATATCTGGTCCCACGGCTTCCCTAACCGTGCGTATCCTTGCTACTTCCCGCTCTGCTGTTGGCTCGGCGCCCATCTGAGTCTTCATCTGGCGAAAACCCATCTCTACCAGCTTGGGAGCCATATCAGCCATGAATTCGAGATTGAACGGCCGCATTAATGCCCCGCTCGCGTAGGTAACAACCCGGTCTCGATGCCCTCCAAGAAGCGAGCATACGCTTTGATTCAGTGCTTTTCCCTTGATATCCCACATTGCCATGTCAATCGCAGACAAAGCCAGTGTAAATATTCCTTCAGGGCCAGCCCCACTTGCCGCAAGCCTTAATTTATCAACGACTGCTTCTACTTGAGTAGGGTCTTCTCCTATAACAAGTTCACATAAGCTATCAACAGCTGATCGAAGGGCTCCGGTTAAAGGCCCACCAAAGAATGTGATACCAATACCCTGAATCCCTTCATCTGTATCCAATTCTAAAGTGACAAATTCCCTGGTTCCGGGCTGGGGTATACCAGTAACGAAAGGATGGTCAGCGGGTGTTTGTAAAACTCTGGTTGTCCATTTTGTAGCTTTCATCAGATCTCCAGACTATTTTCTTGTAATTGAAGATATCCTAAAGAGCTCTCATTATATCGTGGCCAGTAAATAAAAGCAGGGTATCTTATCTATGGGCGCCCTTTCCACGGATTATGACCTGGCGGGTTAACCAGAATGGACGTTGTAGCCTTCTGGTTTCGTCTTTCATCAGGAATAGAAGCAATTATTAAAACCCTATCCCCCACAGCAAGGTCGCTGACACTGCCCGCATGATAACCCTGTATCTTTACATCATCGCCAATATTAACTTTTGTCCTACCAGATCTACTCATTACCACCATATGATCATCATCAGACTTACCAACTGTTCCTGTAATATGTCCCATCATGCGCCCTCTGTCTGGGCCTGGCGGCGGTGGTGGCAACCCGGCATCCTCGGGAGGATTTACCGTAACCAGAAAAGCGTCCACCTCTCCTCTCCTACCAGAGTTTCTATCAGTAGCAATAGTCACTTGGTCTCCCTCAGCAATATCTGCCATGGTAACTTGACCCATGGCATAGATGGTCGTATCGTCTCCCACCTCTATCTGGCTTTGGTTCGCGCCCCAAGTCACAGTTATTTGGCTATCCTCAACAGTACTAACAGCGCCGTTAATTATATTTTTTGGGCCCATTCCTTCGGGCTTTGGAGGTCCGCCAGCGCCCCGTGCACCAGCTCTTTCAGGACCGCCCCAGTTTTCCTGAGGCCCTCGTCCGTCTGCCCTCATAGCTCCAGGGCCTTGTCTAGCCATCTCCCTCGAGCGAAATTCCCCTTGATCAAAATCGGACGTATTCTGAAGCCCACCTAATGCCATGCCTCCGGCAAATGCTCCCCCGATTGAACCACCTATTATGCTAGCCATGACCAACAAAATCAGGAATTCCTTTTTGTTCATTCTATGATTCCTTTTGCATTATTATTCATATCGTAGCGCCTCTATCGGGTGGAGCCTGGCAGCACGCACTGCTGGATATATTCCAAAGAAAAGTCCAATACCGGCTCCGACAACTAATGCCAGGACAGCAAAATCGGTGCTAAATGAGGTCCTGAAAGGCTGTCCTCCGATAAGTTGACCATCTAAGAACCAGGCAACAAAGGCCCCCAATGCTAGCCCAAGCGCTCCACCGCTTAGACTAAGCACCGAAGCTTCAGACAAAAACTGCAGCATTATGTCCCTGCGCTTTGCTCCCATAGCTTTCCGTATGCCAATTTCCCGTGTCCTTTCGGTAACGGTCACTAGCATGATGTTCATTATACCTATACCACCAACCAACAACGAGATTCCTGCGATAGTCCCCAGAAATACGATAAATGTATTCGTTGTATCTTCTAGTGTTTCTATCGTGTCCTGTTGGCTAGATATGGTGAAATCATCATCTCCTGTAATCCTATGACGAAATCTTAATACCGTCGCAACTTGTTCCTCTGCCTCATCCATGGATTCGACATCTACAGCCTGAATATTTATTGATTGGACCGAAACGTCACCCTGGGTCGTACGTGACGAGGACAGGCGATTGTATACTGTAGAAATAGGAGCTACTACAAGATCATCAAAGGACCCAAATACTCCTCCCCCTTTGCTTTCCAGAACACCTATTACGACAAACTGGCGCCCTTGTATTCGAACTGATTGTCCTACTGGGGTTCTAAATCCAAAGAGGTCTTCAGCCACGCTGGATCCGAGAACTACTACCTGAGAACTACGATCTATATGCATAGAGTTGATAAACTGTCCCGCAGATGTCGTAAAGTCCCTCACTAGCTGATATTCAGGGGTAACACCTGCAATCTGTGTAAACGTATTCTTTCCATCTGCAATCACTTGTCCATTAGTCGAAAGTTGAGGTGCTACGAGTTTAACTGCTGGAGTAAGTTCAGAATTTTTGAGGGCGTAAGCATCTTCAAGTGTTAACGATCCCGCACTACCTTGGGCGCCAGATATCCCTGACTCCATTGTTCCCCCTGGGCGTACGAATAGAAGATTAGTGCCCAGAGACTGAATGCGATCAGTAATAGAATCCTGAACCCCCTGCCCAATAGACAGAAGTGAAATCACAGCCGCTATCCCAATAACTATCCCAAGCAGCGTCAGTAATGCACGAAGTTTATTAGCTCCTAAGGATGTTATAGCAGTTAACAAAATAATTTGAGGCTTCATAAGCTTTCACGAGCCGCTAACCGTCGTTCCTGAACATATTCTTCAGAAGTTTGGTCTGCCACAAGAGAACCATCTCTCATAGAAACAACCCGGTCAGTACTGGCTGCAACCTCAGGATCATGAGTTACGATCAAAACGGTAATTCCTTCTTCATCATGTAATGCATGCAGTATTTCCATGATGTCCTTTCCTGACTGGGTGTCCAAATTACCTGTAGGTTCGTCTGCCAATATGATTGATGGATCTTTTACGAGCGCTCGAGCAATACCCACTCGCTGTTGTTCCCCGCCTGAAAGTTCAGTAGGTCGATGGGTCAACCGTTGACCCAACCCAACCCGTTCTAGTGCAGCCATTGAACGACGCCTGGAATCCTTTCCCCCGCTGTACAATAATGGAAGCTGGACGTTTGCTACAGCTGAAAGGCGGGGAAGTAAGTTATAAGTCTGGAAAATGAATCCTATTTTGCGGCCCCTGACCTGTGCTAACTGGTTATCACTCAGGTTTCCAACATCGTCGCCTTCTAAACGATAAGCTCCATTAGACGGAACATCCAGGCACCCCAAAATATTCATCAATGTAGATTTTCCTGATCCAGAAGGCCCTACTACAGAAAGCAATTCACCTTCTTCAACATTGAACGAAACCCCGGCAACTGCATTCACAGGTACAGTTCCCATTAAATACGTCTTGGTCACATCTTCTAATGAGATTAGTGGTGCCACTATCTTGACCTACTCGGCGGTGGCCCTCCACCACCTCTGCCTGGAGGACCGCCCCTTCGAAATTGGCGGAATGTTCCATAAGGGTCATCAACCGCAGCCGACACCTTCATAACAACCCGATCACCCGCTACTACGCCAGCAATGACTTCGGTCCAGAAATCGTCGCTGGTGCCAAGTACTACTGGTCGTTCGATAATTCCATCAGCAGTTTCCACCTTCACCACAGGATCCTGGAAGGTGCCAAAAATCGCACCCTGGGGGATTAATAAAATATCCAGTTGTTGTTCCAGAACTAGGTCAGCAACGGCACTCAGTCCGTCTTTTAGCTCCAGATTGTCCGGAACCTCGATCTGCACCCGTAGAGGATATGTAACCACTCCCTGCTGCACGGTCGCAACCGGAGTGATCTCACTAACGAACCCATCAAGGATCGTATCTGGCAAAGCGTCAATTGTTATCGATGCAGGTTGCCCTTCTGCTAGGAGCAGGATGTCAACTTCATCAACTATCCCATCCATTTCTAATATACTCGGATCTACCACTTCAATGACCGGGGCATTCGCCCCTAACCTGTCATTAGTCTCTACCAGAATCTCGGATATAAAACCTTCATACGGCGCTTTGATGATCGCTCTTTCAAGCAGGTTAACCGCTTCTGAATGAGCAGTTTCTGCAGCTGACAGCT
>Ga0209034_10001441_pt1 | contig 11549 bp, 7 predicted proteins | sample MarorgKNORR_S2LV_2_FD_188219 | JGI IMG/M metagenome (GOLD analysis project Ga0209034, IMG submission 188219) | Marine microbial communities from the Southern Atlantic Ocean, analyzing organic carbon cycling - 250m_A/KNORR_S2/LV (SPAdes) (version 2) | ecosystem: Environmental > Aquatic > Marine >...
CGCCGGCTGCTGCCTCGGCGAACGATCCATATTGAAATGTGCGTCGTAAGGCTGCCGCGTGGTCTCGAGAAGCGCAGAGTTTTTCTTGATAAAGGTTGCCGTAACAACATGCGGCCCAGCGGTTACTGGCACACGCACGTTGAGATGATTATCAATGCCCTCGTCCGCGTAATAAACTGCGCCGGCCAACAGCACCCTGTTTTCACTTGGCATCATGGTGAACAGTTCTAGACGCTCGCCGTCCAACATGATCTCGACCTCATGCGGCTCGGTAAGACCTTCAACATTTTCATTGCGGTTCCGTTGAAGACGAACCTGGATCTCATATTCACCATCGAACGGAAAGGTATGGTTGACGGCAGTGCCACCACGAGTCCCAAACGGGAGGCCTTCTAGATGGCTTTCCTGAGTTAGATCAACGGGCACAATTGCGACACGGCTACCTGGCGAGGGAGCCTGACTACCAACCGCCAGTCGGCTTACCTTCTGCGCGGCGGCAAGGTATCGTTCCATTAGTGTCGGCGACAGTCCACCGGTGCCGACATTGTCAAACCCGAATGCCGCATCGTCACGAGGCAATAACGCAGTCACATCGATATCAAGATCAAGGAGGTCACGAATAGCGTTCTGATATTCGGTACGGTTCAAACGCCGAAAAGTATCCGTCCGACCAGGATTTGGTGACACCTCAAGCGCAGCATCAAGTGAGTTTTCAAGATAGGAGACAAGCCGTACGGTTGCCGCCTCGTCTGGTCTTGGACGAGGCTGTGGCGGCATCGCACCAGCTCGAAGTTTCCGAATAACTTTTTCCCAGACGTCCGGATTGGCGGCCACATTGTCGATATCCACCTGTTCAAGAGACAGGTTGCCAGTCTGTAATCGGTCGTTATGGCACGTGACGCAGTGCCGCTTAATTAAAGCTGCATCGGCTGTCGTACTGCCAGACGCTGCCGACTGCATGGTCGCAGCTAAAACTGTCGTACCTGTACCACAGACTAATACGACAAAAAACGCGAGCCCTCGACAGGAAATTACTCTATATATGGTGGCCATGATCAGCCTCCGGACACCTAGTGACACACGCGTATATTACACCTCTGAAATCTGATGTGCTACCTTGTACATCGTACTTTTGAACATTCGCGCGATGACGACACAACAACAGTTCACGTCCTCATTCTTGGCAATAGTGAGCGTTCTTTTGTGCGGAGCTTCAAATCTCGCCCAAACCCTTTCAAATCAACAGGTTGAATCCATTCAGATTACGCCGGTGAATTCACTTGTCGAAAAGTACTGTTTTGCCTGCCACGGGGCTGAAACCCAAACGGCAGGAATTAATCTTCATGCGCTCGTGGACCAACATCCCCTTGTGCGTAATCGTGAAACCTGGCAAAGAGTTATGAACGCGGTTGAAGTCGGAAAAATGCCACCGGCAACGGCACCGCAACCATCCGAGGCCGAACGTGGCTCACTTGTTACATTGCTTACGGACGCTATCGACAATTTTGATTATTCAACGATTGACGATCCCGGTTTTGAGCGGATGCGCCGCTTGACCCATCGCGAACTCGACAACACCTTGCGTGACCTTCTCGCTGCAAACTTCTCTGTGACAGACCGGTTTCCATCCGAACTTACCGGAAGCAGTGGGTTTGATAACTCGGCAAATACACTCTTCCTTGAGTCATCGCTTATGGAACGCTATATCGCAACAGCGGAACGCGTCGTTGAACTCATGCTTCCAAATGTCCCGACAACAGCATCGCAGCAGCGAGCCCATGCAATGGTATTTATCGCCACTCCCGGCGACGGACTGAGCGACGCGCAAGCGGCTGAACAGATACTGCGTCGATTTATGGAACGCGCCTACCGTCGCCTGCCGACAGACACCGACATTGAACGCGGTCTTATGCAATTTCAAACGGCAAGAAACACTGGTCGTCCATTCACCGAGTCAATCAAAGTCGTTCTGCAGGCAGTGCTCGTGTCACCGAAGTTCCTTCTACGCATCGAAGAATCGAACGACGCGGACGAACCGTACCCCGTCGAAAACTGGGAACTCGCAAGCCGTCTGTCGTATTTCCTCTGGGCCTCGATGCCTGACGCTGAATTGCGTCGCCACGCAGCCGATGGCACGCTCAGTGACCCCAGTGTTCTTAACGAACAGGTCGACCGCATGCTCGCTGACCCTCGAGCCGACACGCTCGGCACCAGCTTTGCCGCACAGTGGCTTGGGTTTCAGCACGTGGGTACCCGTATCTGGCTCGATCCGATCGACAACCCGTGGTGCACAGACACACTCATGACAGCGATGCGGAACGAGTCCAGCCTGTTTTTTATGTCACTGGTCCGTGACAACCAACCCATTCGACGTCTCATTGATGCCGACTACACATATGTCAATGAAGAACTTGCGACAACGTTGTACGGCATTGATGGCATCAAAGGCGAAGCGATGCGGCGTATCACGCTACAAAACCAGTATCGAGGCGGCATCCTTGGACACAGTAGCATCCTCGCATTAACGTCAAACTACAAAGATACAAGTCCAGTGAAACGGGGACACTATGTCCTCGACACTATCCTTGGCACACCACCACCGCCGCCACCACCGGGGGCCGGTGTACTGTCCGAGGAAGTCGCAGATCTTCGCACGCTCAGCTTTCGAGAAAAAGTGGAGTTACATTCCAGTAACCCAACCTGCCGTGCCTGCCACTCGCGCATTGACCCCATTGGCTTTAGTTTGGAGAACTTCGACTACTTCGGTCGATGGCGTGACAGCTATCACTTTCGCGAACGGGTCGAGACGGAAGAAGAGGCCGACGAGATCCGTGTCGTCGAAGACACAAACGTCTTTAACGAGCGACGCTTTTACAAGAATACGCACACACCGATCGTGGCGGCCGGGACTTTGCCAAGCGGCACCACCTTTGACGGCCCGGTGGGGCTAAAACGCACGCTGCTCGGCGAGAGACATGACGACTTGGTACGGCAGACGTCAACAAAGATGCTAGCGTATGCACTCGGTCGACAGCTTGAGTACTACGACGAACCGGCAGTCCGCAAGATCCTTGCGCAGCTCGAGGCCGACGACTATCGCTTCCAAACGCTAATCAAGGCGATCGTGAACAGCTATCCGTTCCTGTATAAAAAGAACCCAATGGTGAACGCTAACTAGTCGTAAGGAAACAACAGCAATGCCTGCACGTCCTCTTTCACGACGCACTATCCTACGGGGGCTTGGTGCGACCATCGCACTACCGCTACTCGATGTGATGTCTCCAGCCCTAGGCGCTCAGAACCCGAGCGGGGTCGGACGATTAGCCTACCTGTATTTTCCGAACGGAATTCCACGTGGGTCATGGCACCCCAAAAAAACAGGACCAGACGGTCAAATTCTTGAACTGAACGAATGGATGAGCCCACTGACACCGTTCCAGGACGAGTTGGTTATACCCAAGAACATCTGGACCCCGCTCGGAAACGGTCATGTCGGGGGAACACCAACGTGGTTAACCGGTTTTGACTATGACAGACAATCAATCAGTGCGGGTGGTGTCTCGGCCGACCAAATTGCCGCGCGTCATCTCGGTAGTGAGACGCTTTTACCATCGCTTGAGCTTGCTCTCAAAGGCGAAGGGTTTTTTTCAAACTCGCTATCACGCAATTCTATTTCATGGGCGGCACCTGAACGACCACTGCCACGCGAAGTGGAACCTCGTGCAGTATTTGACCGGATGTTCCGTCCTCCTTCAGGGGGCGCAAGTAATCGGTCTGTGATGGATGCTGTACTTGATGAAGTCCAAGCCTTACGTGGTGTGACTAGTCGAGCAGACCAATACCGACTTGATGAATATTTTGAGTCAATCCGAGCACTGGAGAGACGCATTGAGTTTTCAGAACTACGTTCTCAAGAGATGAAAAATGACCATACCCTAACCGACACGTTGGCAGCGCCTGAACCGGGCATCCCATCCAACCATGAAGAATACGTTCGCTTAATGATGGACCTCATCGTGGCAGCATTTCAGTCTAATGCCACACGTGTCGTCAGTTTCATGCTCGACCATGGGCAATCAAACCGGTATTTCAATTTCATCCCCGGCGTCCAAGGGACCTGGCATGCACTCTCTCACTATAAGAATGCGTCTGGTAAAACGGAGGATGATGACGGCGTGACCTCGTGGAGTTCACCAGAAGAAAAACATCGTATGTACGCTGAGGTGATCCGCTGGCATCACCATCAAGTCGCATACCTACTCGGGCGGCTTAGCGACATTCGCGAACCAGACGGGCGAACACTCTTGGATAATTCCACAATCCTTTACGGTGCGACGCTCGGCGACGGCAATGAACATGACCCGCACGATTTGCCTACGCTAATCGCGGGTCGAGGTGGAAATACCATTAAATCAGGTCGGGTACTTGATTTTACGGAACCCACCGATCTATCCAACTTACATCTGGCGTTGCTACAACGAGCTGGCGTACCTATTGGCTCGTTTGGCAATAGCACCACCCCGATGCACGAACTCGACGTGTAAAGGCTAGTTATTGGACGTCCACGCCATCCACTGCCCCTCTTGCGGAGAACCGCTCGACGTGGCAATTGATTGGTCGGTGAACCACCAAGAATATATTGAGGACTGCCAGGTCTGCTGCCGGCCGATGGTGTTACAGATAACAGTTGACGAAGAACGAAATGCAGAAATTGCCGTTCGCGTCGAAACCGATTAACACGCTTAAAAAAAACGCCGGACTCGAATTACCGAGCCCGGCGTTCATACGATAATCTCACTCAAAGTGAGAACTTACATTAGCTTGTTCGATTAGACCGGAACAACGGCTTCTGCCGCCGGCCCCTTCGGGGACTCCACAACTTCGAACTCGACCTTTTGTCCTTCAACCAAGCTCTTAAACCCCTCGCCCTGGATGGCCGAAAAGTGAACGAACACATCCTTCTGTCCGTCGTCCCGCGTTAAGAAGCCAAAACCCTTGCTATCGTTAAACCATTTTACCGTTCCGGTTACTGCCATGTTACGTACTCCGTTCAAAAAAAAATAACTTAAAAAAAACAAAAAAACTTAACTCGGCACCATACAACGAAAAGGCCTTCCTTGGCCAATCCTAAACGCAATTACGCTGATTCCGGTAGAGTTGTCACTAGCTGTCCCTAGTGGATTGGGAGGACTTCTTGTATGTGTTGCTCATTAATCAATTCCCGTTCGGCCAGACTGGCCGCGTTGCTGCTGGTAACCGTGATTGCACTCTCTGGCGCAACACTTCTTAGCCAAAACAGGCGAGGCGCCTCATCACTCCGTGGCGTACCAGCACTCCCACCACCTGAACGTCCGGTTGTTTTGTACACTGCCGAACACCCCCGCATTCGTGTCGTCCCGGTTGTGAGTGGCCTAGAACATCCATGGGGTATGGCATTTCGCCGAAATGGCGACATCCTTGTGACAGAGCGTGACCGTGGCACGCTGCGAATTATCAAAAATGGTCAACTACTTGACAGTGATATCCCAGGGGTCCCAGAGGTTTACACTGGTGTACGCCTTTCCGGCTTGATGGATGTGGTCATTCATCCTGAAGACGACACCCTCGTTTACTTGACGTACTCAAAACCAGAAGAGCGTGACGGGCAACGCGGCGCCACTGTCGCGCTGGCCCGCGGGCGGCTTGACGCCGGCGCGGGGGCTCTGACCGAAGTACGTGACATTTTTGTGGCAGACGGATGGGGCGGCGGCATTTCGGCATCCCGCTTACACTGGGCTGCGGACGGCAAATTGTTCATGAGCGTCGGCGGCGCATTTCAATTTGCGGAAACGGGTGATTACGCGCAGGACGCAACGACCCACTTCGGAAAACTCCTGCGCTTGAATGACGACGGGACTGCCCCGGACGATAACCCCTTCGTGAACAACGCGAACTACCTTCCAGAAATATATTCAATGGGACACCGCAACCAGCTCGGACTCGCATTTCATCCCGATACTGGTGAGTTATGGGCAACAGAAAATGGTCCCCAGGGTGGAGACGAAGCGAACATTATCAGACCTGGGCTGAACTACGGCTGGCCAGTCGCGTCCTATAGCCGACAATACTCCGGCCTCCCGTCCTCAGAAACCCCATGGCGCGCCGAATTTGAAAGTCCTGAAGTAGTCTGGTGGCCGTCCATCGCCCCCTCAGGATTAACGTTTTACACGGGCGAGCACTTCCCGGCGTGGCAGGGAAATTTATTCGTTGGATCAATGATGCTTGGTCGAATGCAACATACCGGACATCTAGAACGGATCGTGTTCAACCGTCGAGGCCAAGAAATACGGCGTGAGTCACTACTCACCGAATTCAAACAGCGCATTCGAGACGTTCAACAAGGCCCTGATGGGTATCTCTACGTATTAACCGAAGAGGACAACTCTGTTCTCCTGCGGATCGAACCAGCCCGAGCAATTACCGAATGGCCTGGCACAATCATTCCAGCCATCCGCCGTAATGAGGCTCGCATCGAACCATTACCCGAATCATCGTGGACGGCTGATCAACAAGCCGTTGCAGCCCAATATGCGTCAGGCGGCAGCTCACGTAATGTACTTGAAACGCTGATCAGACAACCGGCACTCGCCGATCGCGTTTTTCCGTTTATGCACTACGTAGCGAATGACTCAACACTCTCACCACGACATCGTTCGCTCTTAATTTTGCGAACCGCCTGGCTCACACAAAGTGCAAATATCTGGGCGACTCATGCAAGCCGTGCACTAGATGCCGGTCTCACTCAAGACGAAATTCGGCGAATCGCCCAAGGCCCAAATGATGGTTGGAATGAGTTTGAGGCGATACTAATTGGACTGGCAGATGAATTGTTTCGAAATTCATCTGTCACCGACATCACGTGGGAGCAACTCGCAACGGAGTATTCAGCACAGAATCTTGTTGACGCCGTTGTCACAGTTGCCGAAATTACAACTGAAGCAATCCTCTTTAATTCATTAGGCATCCAACCAGACGCTGACGCGACAGAACTCATCCCAACGAACGATGTTGGGTATAGCGTTGTGGTTCCAGACCCTGACCCGCCGCTGACAAGTCCGCGCATCGAACCGGTTGAAGGCGACGGTATCCGTGTTGGAAGAACGCTCCAGCAGCATCCAGATTTACATGCCCAGTGGTACGCCAATGAACGCTATATTCTGAGTCCAGAACGATCTCGGCTAACGCCACATGATCGTGAGCTTCTCATCCTGCGGACCGGATGGAATGCCCAAGCAGTCTACGAGTGGGCGAAACATGTGGGAAGCGTCGGACGTGCACGAGACCATGGTTTAGACCCCACTTGGGTCGCCCAAGGCGGCGACGCCTCCGGTTGGAACACTCAAGAGCTCAATCTCATTACCGCGGCAAACGAAATGTACCGCGACACAATGATCTCCGATGACACATGGGAAGCCTTATCAGCATCCTATGACGATCATCAGATGATGAGTATTGCGTGGACCGTCGCGCGATATCGTCGCGTGTCGATGGTTTTGAATGCGCTTGGCGTGCAGCCGCTAGCCGACGATGAACGGTTCCCAGTGTTAGAGGGGTACTAGACTCATGCTGGGACGTGTTGCAATCCTTGTATCGTGCTTGGTGTTGGTCTCTGAGTGTGCCCTCACAGCTGAGCAAGATGTCCAGCAAACAACGCAATCCGCACACGGACAGCCAGACTTACAAGGACTCTGGACAAATTCCACGACCACGCCGCTGGAACGTCCAGGTAGTGTCGGCGACCAAGCCATCTACAGCGATGAAGAGATTGCCGCAATTGATGCCGCCAACGTCGGTCGCAATGACCGTTTGCCGCCTGCCGGTGACCCAGGCACCTACAACGATTTTTGGTGGGAGCGTGGAACGGCGCTGTCGAGTACGTCATTAATCATTGACCCACCAAATGGGCGTCTCCCTGACAAAACAAGCGCGGGAGAAACTCGAGCCGCGTGGGCCCGCGGCGCAGATTCATGGATAGACCGAAACCTTGCAGAACGATGTGTCACTCGAGGTTCGCCTAAACGTCCCGGTGGGTACAACAACAACTTCCTTGTACTTCAAACACCTGGCTACATCGTATTAGTCCAGGAAATGATCAATGAGGCAAGAATTATTCCACTGGATGGTCGTCCACATATCGACAGTCGAATCAAACTTTGGCTCGGTGATTCACGTGGCTACTGGGATGGCGATACTTTAGTGGTTGAAACCACTCATTACCGGGAAGAAATTTTTACAAATTCATTCAATTGCTGTCCCGGCGCAAGCGGGAACCTTACTCTCACAGAGAGATTTCGCCGACTGGATGACAGCACTATCGACCACCAGTACACCGTTCACGACCCAGACACGTACACTCGCGCATGGACTGCCAGCATTCCAATGCGTCGGTTTGCCGGCCCCCTGTACGAGTATGCATGCCACGAAGGTAACTACGGGATGGAAAACCTTTTGCGTGGTGCGCGTACCCAGGAAAGCCAATAGCTTTAACGGTCCAACATGGACTGACGTAAAGTTAAACTGCGACGTCGGGGTAAACTTGCTAGCGACTCAGTACAAACTTCAAGGAGGCTTTATGAAACGGCTCTCTAAATTCACGATCTCGCGCATTCTTATAGCGACGGCGCTGGCCAGCACTCTTGCAGGAACAAGCCTGCAATCTCAGGTAGAACGCCGTGCAATGACCAGCGAGAGTGATTTTCGTCAGGCCATGGACGAGCTCTCCAACTGGGGTCGCTGGGGGCCAGAGGATGAACTTGGTGCGGCAAACTTTATTACGCCACAGAAACGAAAAGATGCCGCATCGCTTGTACGCGAAGGGCGCAGCGTGTCACTTGCACACGACATTATCCAGGAAGAAACGCTCGAAGGACCATGGTACCTCGACCGACAAGTTATGAATATCAGTGACACCGGAGCCTCGGACCGATATCAATACACTGGCACCTATCACGGTGTTATTCATAGTCATCTTGATTCTGTGGATTGCCACGTAATGTTTGAAGGAAAGGGTTACAACGGTGTGACAGCCGCCGAGGTAGAAGCAGCGAATGGATGTCCACGCGGAAGTATTCATGCTCTCCGTGACGGTGTTTTCACACGCGGAATCCTCTTCGACGCCACACTTCTTACGGACAAAGCCACTGAAGACGGCTGGCTCGAACCTGGCACCGCTATCCGAGCAGCAGATCTTGAAAAACTTGAAGAGCTCCAAGGAGTATCCGTAGAGCCTGGAGATGTAATTCTGTTACACACCGGACGCTGGACAAGACGTGAGGCACTGGGGCCATGGCCAACCAGCGACGGTGTTGCCGGTTACCACTCTGACGTTGCATATTTCATGAAGGAGCGAGGCGTCTCTTTCATCGGCCACGATATGTGGAACGATGCTTATCCCCATGAATACTCAGATGATGTGCGATTGCCACTCCACAGACTCGCGTTGGTTTCACTGGGAGTCTGGATTTTCGATAATCTTGATCTCGGTGAAGTAGCCGGTGTCGCAAAAGAACTCAACCGATACGAGTTCCTCTTTACCGCTGCACCACTCCGCATCGAAAAAGGTATGGGGTCTCCGCTTAACCCGATCGCTACATTTTGAGTTATGAGCATAGCCATGAAAATGAATGCGCTCTGGGTTAAATTACTGATCACTGGCTTCTGTCTGGCCTTATCTTCACCGGCTTATAGCCAATGGTTTAGAGATGGTGTGAGGACTCCGGATCAACCCTGGAGTAAATCCCGCGGTGACTTTGGTGCCATGCTCCTGCTTTCTGACGAGCCAGATGAATTTCTTGATAATTGGTCTCGCCGCACACCTGGAGTTTCGATTCGGACTACACGAACCGCGCACCGTGGCGTGCCACTAGCACCATTTATTTTGTTTATTGGCTGCGCTGAAGATACGAAAGACGCCTGCAACGCATCGTTCGACCTTCAGGTATTGAAGCCAGACGGTTCTGAATTTTTCCAAACAAATGATCTTGAACTGTGGCGTGGCAAGCGCGGTCCAACTCTTGGCACCCTTGGACTCGGTGTCGGATATACAGAGATCGACGTTGCACCCGATGACCCACTGGGTCGCTATCTCGTGCGGGCTCATATTCGTGACACCAACGCTGACATCTCATTTTCGATCGAACAAAGCTTCAACGTCTTTGGAACAGTTTCAACGGTGATCGGGACAGGAGAAGCAGGTCTTGCTGACGACCAAGTCAACAATCCCTATGGCGTCGTCATTGGACCAGACGGCGCACTCTATTTCTGCGATCTTGATAACCAAATGATCCGGCGGCGTGACCCAGAAACAGGCGAGACAACCGTCATTGCAGGAAATGGTGTCCGTGGATATGGCGGTGATGGCGGCTCCGCGACAGAAGCAATGCTAAACATGCCGCATGAAATTCAGTTCGACGAAGACGGAGACCTTTACATTGTCGAACGTGACAACCACGTTGTTCGTAAAGTCGACATGCAAAGTGGTCTCATTTCTACAGTCGCCGGAACCGGAGAAGCTGGATTTTCTGGTGATGGTGGACCGGCTACTAGTGCATTCTTGCGGGCGCCTCACAGCATTGTTTTTCATCCTGATGGCCGACTCATTATCTGTGACATCGGAAATCACCGCCTGCGAATAGTCGACGACGCTGGGATGATCACGACATTCGGCGGGACCGGCACACGTGAACCAACCCCCAACGGAGCACCACTCAACGGTACGCCGCTAAACGGACCGAGAGCGATGGCGCTGGATCCAGCAGGTAATCTGTATTTGGCTCTGCGTGAAGGCAACGCTATCTATCGCATCGACCTCGCGGCCGAAACGATTCACCATGTCGCTGGAACCGGCGAACAAGGGTATACGGGAGACGGAGGGTCTGCACTCGAGGCAACACTGGCGGGCCCGAAGGGGTTAGCCTACGCCCCGGACGGTGCTCTCTATATTGCAGACACCGAAAATCATGTCATCAGGCGGATAAACGTAGACACGGGAATCATCACCACCGCCCTCGGCACTGGTGAACGCGGTGATGGGCCGGAACCAGAACCGCGCCAGTGCAAACTCAACCGACCGCATGGTATTTGGATTGGCGCGAACGGCGCACTCTATGTCGGCGACAGCGAAGCTCACCGAATCCGTATTGTTGAATAGTTCAAAAATTATTTAGGTACACCTTGGTCAATCGACTTACGAATGACTTCTATTAGCTAAACAGTCGAACGCTCAGAGGCTCACTCGGCACCAGACAGGTTCCAGGCATCCCCCCACTTCGCCTTTCGAGCCGACCGATACTCACTTGAGGTTCGTTGCCTTACCTCTTCCGTTCGAATGCCATCAACTGCACACAATTCAAGGCGAACACGATGCGGGGCGCGTTCAGGACGCCGCAACACTCGTGCCCGGCATCGATCACCCTGTTTCCTAGTCACGACCACGTAGGAAAACTTCTCGTCTTCAAACGCCAGAGTGCCGCCTTTAAGACGACGCTGCAGTTTGGACCGGTTTAACCTCG
>Ga0209034_10001442_pt1 | contig 11539 bp, 14 predicted proteins | sample MarorgKNORR_S2LV_2_FD_188219 | JGI IMG/M metagenome (GOLD analysis project Ga0209034, IMG submission 188219) | Marine microbial communities from the Southern Atlantic Ocean, analyzing organic carbon cycling - 250m_A/KNORR_S2/LV (SPAdes) (version 2) | ecosystem: Environmental > Aquatic > Marine...
ACAATCATATTATCACCATAGTCCAGTCCAATATGGAGTAATAAATCAGGATAATCATAATTATTCAAAATTGGATTTACACCTTGATCCATGATTTGGATCATTCTTTGTGCACAGCTGACAGCATTATCAGCAGCTATCAATACACTTGTATGCATAAAGTATCCAATAACTGCATCACCGACAAATTTTAGTACAAATCCATTATGCTGTTTAATCGCCAGTGCCATTTCTTGTGCAAATGAGCTGATGATAATAGCCACTTTTTCCTCAGGAAGTGTTAGTGATATATTAGTAGACCCAACTAAATCAACAAATAACACTACCATGTGAATTTTTTCATTAACATGTTGGCGCAAAAATGCATCGGATCTATCTACTGTTGCATCATATTCAATACCATGTTTAAGTGATTTCCAAATTCTCTTTTGAGTCTCTTGAATCATTGTTTCAGAATCAATTGTTTTTTCTGCTTGTTTACCTAACATCATATCAATCACATTAGATGCTGAAGTTCCATCTGGTGATTTTTCTGAGTTATCTCCGTCTGCAGATTCTTCATTTAATTCATCAGATGTGGTATCAATTCCCCTAGCAGCATCTAATAATTTCTCATATTTTTTATCAATTTCGTCGGTTATTTCATCATCATTCATTTTAGCACACTCACTCTAGTGGAAAATCTGTATTACAACTTTTGCATTTTCCTCTTTTTCCGTTATAACTAGAACTAAAATACTCTAAAATTTTATTCCCACAATGCTGACATATTATGGGATCAGATTCCATCGATTTTATTCAGTGTGTATGGATTTATGTGTATTTTGTAAATATGTATGGTGTCTCAAAAGATTGGTCCATTGTCCAGTATGTAGGTAAAATGGTGACTTCAGTCTCCATTAAATGAAATTTTTTTAATGTTGTTTCCCATCCATAGTTTAATTTATTTTTCAGAAACTTTTCTTTTGTTAATGTCCCAGTCAATACAAAACATGATGTTTTTTCTAATTCTGGAATTGCCAAAATATTTTTAATTATTGATTCTGCTAATATTTCTCCATTTTGAGGAACACCACCAATGAAAAAAATAGGTCGTTTTAATTTCATATCCATGAATTTAATCTGGGTAGCATCTACATTAATTGTTTTGAAATGAACATCGGTTTTCTGAATTATATTATTTTGTAGATTAGATAGTTGTTCATCTATTTCTATCGATATAGATTCAATACCAACAACTTCACCACAAAAAGATATCCTACCATCACCAGAACCAATATCGATCAAATTTGTAAATCCTAATTCTTTTGCCATTAATGCTAATGTGTATGCAGATAGTAGCCATGTAGGATAAAACGGCGCATAGCTTGTATCATGTTTTATACTGTCAATCCAATATTGATTCAGATCTCCTTCATGTATGTTACATTTTATGCCACAAAGGTCCATTTCAAATGTATTATCATATATCGGATTACTTTCTATGAACTTAGACAGAGATATTAGATGATCGTTATTAATTGGCAAAAAATCAGTTTTAGTCACAGGGAGTAATTCTTGCATGTGCTTATGACCGTTATATGATTTGGTAAAATCTTTTTTCAAGGAACAAATATTTTTAGAAATGATATTCATAGTTACATAAAATTTAAGGAAGTATATGAAAGAAAGTTTATGCGTATAGGCTCAAAGTCAAAAAATAGGTTTTTCCTTAGTTTGAATACTAAAAATCAAATCATTCAAAATAATTTTCTGAAAAAAATTTCAGATGCAACTAAAACAATTAATGCCAAAGTTATGCTCGGCGATAGTACTGTGAAGGGAGTATACACATTTGATCCTAAAAACATTGAAGATTTTTTTAATCATATTATAATATCATTAAATGACTGGTCATCACAAGGAATATCATATTCTTATAATGATGATGTTAGAAGAATTTTTGTTAAATTTGAAGTTATGGAGGGAGAGTTTGTTATATCACTTCATATCTCTGTCCAATTTCATGTTCTATTGTACTATAAACCAGAACAAAAAGTTATTTCACTACAAAAAGAATTATCTGAAATAATTGATAAAACAACAGAATCGGATTCAAATTATTCTGTTGAGGGAAATAAAATAATTCTTCAAAAACTTCAGGAACTTGGGCATAATAAAATTAATGAGCAAAATCTCTTTGAACTGTTTTACAATGATGAAAATCTCTCTAAAATTTTATCTGAAAAAATAGAAAATAGTCAAGATGATGAAATTCTTCAACTAAATAATAGAAAAAAAGAACTCCTTCAACAATTAGATGACTTATTACTTGAAACATTCCAGACTAGCCAAGTTTTGATTGATGAGCAAAAATTAGTAAATGGTGAAGAAGGCTGTCTCTGTAATATTGACATTGAACATCTTGAAGATAATTCCAAACATGGTTTATTTGATCCAAATTTGATAAACAATGAATCTCAACAGAAAATTGATAACCGAATTAATCAAATCCTAGCAGCTATAGACAATTAGTATCAAAAGATACCATATACATTTAATTTTGATTGCAAAATTGACCAATCTTATGACTGTCACGTATAATGATATTGAGGATGCACAGAAATGCCAAAGTGAGGTAATTCGAAAGACATCGCTAACATTTTCTGAAACATTTAGCGATATGACGGGTTCAAAAGTATACCTAAAGAATGAGTTTGAACAAAAAACTGGCTCGTTTAAGATTCGTGGTGCATACTATAAAATCAAATCGTTAAATGCAGATGAAAAAAAACATGGTGTTGTGGCAGCCTCTGCAGGAAACCATTCACAGGGTGTAGCATTTGCATCATCGCTAGAAAATATTCCTTGTACAATTGTTATGCCAAAAAATGCATCTCCAGCAAAAATTTCTGCAACTCGTGGATATGGTGCAAACGTAATTTTAGAGGGATTAACATATGATGAATCATGGGCACACGCACAAAAAATTTCACAAGAAACTGGTGCTACAATTATACATGCATTTGATGATTTCCACATAATTTCAGGTCAGGGTGTTATAGGATTAGAAATATTGGATCAGCTTCCTGATGTCGATGAAATATACATCCCAGTAGGTGGCGGTGGACTAGCTGCAGGAATAATTACTGCAGTAAAAGAAAAAAAACCTAATGTCAAAATAATCGGAGTTGAATCAAGCGTCTTTCCCGCAATGAAAAGTTCAATTGAATCTGGTAAATTACAAACAATTCAAGGTGGATTAACTATAGCAGATGGAATATCAGTTAAAACACCTGGAAAATTAACATTTGATATAATCAAAAACGGTATTGATGAAATTGTTACGGTAAATGACTCTGATATTATCAAAACAATGTTCCTTTTAATGGAGCGGGCAAAATGTGTAATAGAGCCTGCTGGAGCAATTGGGTTAGCTTATCTATTAAGCAACAAACCTTCTCCAAACAAAAAAGTAGTCCCAGTTTTATGTGGTGGAAATGTTGACATGTATCTATTAGGTCAAATTGTTGCTAAAGGACTAGGAAATATGGGAAGGATGGTTAGAATACTTGTTACATTGAAAGACAAACCTGGTGCATTAAAAGAAATAGTTGATGAAATTTCCTCACTCAGTGTTAACATAGTAGAGGTTATTCATGACAGATTAAGTTCTGTTGTCAATGCAGGTACTGTAGGCGTGACATTAAGCCTAGAGACTGAAAATCAAGAGCATGCTGATAAGTTAATTTCACACCTTAATGAGAAAAAGATTCAGTTTGAACTTCTAACTTAATCATTTGAATTTCTTTTTCACAAATTTTGACAGGCCAAGTTTTTTGAGCTCATCGGATTCTTTGATTACACTTGAATGCTGCTCAAACTTATGATTTTTAAGCTTTCGTCTAATTGTTGAATTTTCATTTGCTAGAATTTTTAATGCGTATATAGCTGCATTTGCAGCTTTATTGATTCCTACCGTTACAACTGGTGAACCTGTTGGCATTTCGGATATAGAAAGTAGTGAATCCAATCCGCCAAATGCAGAAAATTTAGTAGTGTTAGATTTTTTAGATTGTTTATCATTGTAAACTAGAATTGGTACACCAACCACTGGTATTACGGTATGTGAAGCAATCATTCCTGGTAGGTGCGCAGCTCCACCTGCACCTGCAATAATAACTTTGAAGCCAGAATCTTCAGCATGTTTAGCATATGTATCTAATCTTGATGGAGTTCTATGAGCAGAGATTATTTGATCTTCGTGTAAAACTTTGAACTGATCCAAAATTTCTGCTGCACCATGCATAATTCTACTATCCGAGCTAGAACCCATTATAATACCAACTAATTTTTTTGATGCCATACCTTTTGGGTATAAAGTGGTATTTTTAATACTTTCAATTTTTCCGAAACTATTTGTAATTGATTAATAATTTTTCATTATGGCTAAAATACTTGGAATAATTGGAGGTGGTCAATTGGGCATGATGTTAACTGAGGCAGCTAAAAGCATGCCATTAGACATATCGAAGATTATTGTCCTAGATCCAACAGAAAATTGTCCTGCAGTAAAAGTAGGTGCTGAGCAAATTGTAGCAGATTTCAAAGATAAATCATCAATAAAAGAATTAGCAGAGAGGAGTGATATTATTACATATGAGATAGAGTCAGGAGACAGTGCAGTTTTAAAAAGTTTAGAATCCACATGTGAAATTAATCCGTCACCAGAAACTTTACGAGTTATCCAAGATAAATTAACTCAAAAAAAATTCTTAAATGATAATAATATACCAGTAGCAAAATTTAGCGAAATACCATCTAGAATTGAATTAGAAGCAAAAATTAATGAGTTTGGCTTTCCAGTTTTATTAAAAACAAGGAGAGATGCATATGATGGTCGAGGTAATTTCAAAATTAATTCAAAAGAGCAGATCTCTATTGCACTAAAAGCTTTTGAAGGCAAGTCACTGATGGTTGAAGAATTCATTGACTTTAAAATGGAAGTGTCTGTAATTGCAGCAAGAAGTACAACTGGAGAAATTAAAACATTTCCAGTTGTTGAAAACATTCATGAAGATAATATATTAAAAATGACAATAGCGCCAGCACGAATAAGTGATGAGGTTTCTAAAAAGGCAGAAGAGATAGCACACAAAACCATGGAAGTACTTCATGGTGCAGGAGTTTTTGGTATTGAGATGTTTGTTACAAGTGATGATCAATTATTAATTAATGAGATAGCACCGCGAGTACACAATTCAGGCCACCACACGTTACAATCTAGTAAAACCTCACAGTTTGAACAGCATCTACGAGCAATTTTAGGAATGAAATTGGGAAGTACAGAATTACTACATCCTACAATAATGTATAATATACTAGGACCAAAAGGATTTACAGGTAAATACAAAAAACCGTTATTGACTATTACGAATTCATTTCTAAAGATGTATGGTAAGCTAGAATCAAAACCAAAAAGAAAGATAGGCCATGTGAATTTAGTGGATGTAGATAATTTAGGCATGGAAAATCTTTTGCAAACATTAATCGATCTTAAAAAAAATATAATGATTGAGCCAGAATAATATCTTGGAATTAATACAAAAAAACCCCATGCTTTATTAATACAGAGACTCCGAGAAAAAACATGGCATTAGGTGCAGCATTAATTATAACAGGAATTGCAATAGGATTACTAATTGCATATGGTGCTGACGTTGCAGTATCAATGGGTAATGAAGCAAAAGAAGGGTTTTTACCATTAAATGAAATGCAACGAGGAATTGGGTTAGGCGCACCTGCATTACTTCTTCCAATAATTGCATTTTTCATTTCATTGAAGGAACCATCGAAAGGATTGGGTGTAATGATAATTATTGCTGGAATTTTAATAATAATTGGTGGAATAGCAGTAATTTCAAATCCATCTCCAGAAAATATAGATAGAGATCCTATTGGGTCTGCTGTTATGCTTTTTGCACCAGCGGTAATACAACTTGCATTAGGTGCTATCAAGATTAAAAAATCATCCAGATAGATACAATCATTGACTATCTGTAATAAATGCGGAAAAAAGGCTAGTAACAGTTATGATTGTGAACATACAGATTTTGAAGAATGGTGCACAGAATGTTACACAGAACTACATTACTACATAACAGAGAAAGACACAGATGAGTGAATTACAAGTACTAATTCAATGGATTTCAGATTTACTTTCTGAATACCTATTTGCAGGAGTCTTCATTGCTGCATTAATTGAAACTATAATCCCCCCAATTCCAACAATGGCAGTTTTCCCTACTGCCGGATTTATCGCTTCTCAGAATGGATTAAGTGTGATTGAAGCAGTTTTTTTGGGTATTATTGGAGGATTAGGTGCATCAATTGGTTCAACAGTAATTTATCTGATTGCGTTGAAATTAGGACGTACTGCATTGCTTAGATATCTAAACAAAGTCAAGGTATCAGAAAAAAAATTAGAAAAAGTAGAACGATGGTTTGAAAAGTATGGAGATAAGGCTGTTTTATTTGGTAGGATGATTCCTGTATTCCGAGAAATGATTTCTGTTCCAGCAGGACTACTAAAAATGAATGTTAAGAAATTTTTAGCATACACTATTTTAGGTTCATGTGGATGGGGAATAACAATGGTTTTGATAGGATATTTCTTTGGATTAACTGCATTCGAGATGATCATATAGTATAACATAAGTTAAAAAACATAGACGAGTTGAAAATAATATGAAGGCAATAATTTTAGCAGGAGGGAGAGGAGAAAGATTACGCCCAATTACAGATAAAATTCCAAAACCACTAATCCTAATAAACAACATGCCGTTAATTGAACGAACTATCAAATATCTTAAAAAATATGGAATCAATGAAATAATAATCTCTAGTGGGTACAAATCAAATAAAATTGAATCTTTTCTTAAAAAGAAGAAAAATTTCGGTTGTCAAATAATTTTTTCAATTGAAAAAACACCATTAGGTACTGGAGGAGCTATAAAAAAGGCATTAAAACACGTGGGAGAGGAATCATTTCTAGTATTAAATGGAGATGTAGTAACAAATATCAATCTTAGAAAAATTTTGAAAAAACCTAATACTATTGCAGCTAATGAACTAAAAACAAAATTTGGGACAATGCATATTAAAAATAATAAAATTTTAAAATTTAATGAAAAAAAAGACGTAGTTGACATATGGATGAATCCAGGAATTTACCATCTTTCAAAAAATATTGATAAAATGATTCCAAAAAAAGGAAGTTTAGAAGGAATAGTCTTTCCAAAAATGGCAAAAAATAAGACTTTAGACGTTGTTAAATTCAAAAATACACTATGGTTTTCTATCGATTCTCATAAAGATATTGAAGAATGTTCAAAAGAAATAAAATCAAAAAAGTATTCTAAATATTTTAAGTATTGAAATGAGAAGATTAGCATATAGTTTAGGGTCATTACTTTCAATTAATGAAGTTCTAGAATGTTCAAGAAAACTCAATGAAATAAAACCTGAAGTGATGTGGATACCTGAAACATGGGGAATGGAAAGTTTTTCAATACTTGGACTTGCTGCAAAAGAAAATACTTTTTCAAAAATTGGTTCTTCAATAATTAACATTTACTCACGTAGTCCCAGTCTAATTGCCATGGGTGCTGCAACACTAGATACGATTTCTAATGAACGATTAATTCTTGGGTTAGGAACAAGTAGTGTCCCAATAGTTGAAGATTTTCATGGACAAAAATTTGCATCCCCGGTACAAAGGATGAAAGAATATGTAGAAATAATTCGTTTTGCCTTAACAGGTGAAAAAATTAATTATGATGGAGAAATTTTTTCATTAAAAGATTTTTCATTATTAATAAAGCCCCCAAGAAAAGAAATTCCAATCTATCTAGCGGCAATTAATCAGAAAATGCTTGAATTGACATGGAATATTGCAGATGGAGTGATATTTTATCTTAGACCTAAGGTAGAGCTGAAACAAACAATTGAAAAAATGCAAGCCCAGAGAAAAATTGATACAAGTTTGCAAATAATAACATGTATAGATAATGATTGTGAAAAAGCAAGAAACAGAGCAAAAAAAACTCTTAGTTTTTACATTGCAGTTGGAAAAATTTATCGTGAATTTTTAGAATTAAATGGATATTCGGATACAGTTCACGAGATTTACAATGAATACAACAAAACAGGATTAAAAAAATTAGATGAGTTAGTTCCAGATAAAATATTGGATGATTTATGCATTGCAGGTACCCCTGACGATGGAATAAAGAAATTACAAACATTTAGAGATGCAGGAATTGATCTTCCAATCATTCAATTCAATCCTATAGGAGACACCAAGGAATCATTTGAATTATTAACAAAAACATTTTCGGGAGAATTACAATGAATGATGTAGCAATCATTGGTACAGGTCAGACAAAATTTTCAAAAGAAGAAGTAAGTGTAGAAAAATCACTCTTTGAATCATCTAACAAATGCATTCAATCCATCTCAAACTGTTCATCTAAAGACATTGATGGGGTATTGGTCTCAACAAACAATAATTCAAAATACATGGGTGCAATTTTATCAGAAGTTTTAGATATTCAGCCAAGAATTACACATTCTATTGAACATCTTTGTAGTTCAGGAACTAATGCAATAATTTCAGCATATTCGTATATTTCATCTGGTCTTGTAGATGTTGTTTTAGTGTCGGGAGTGGATTCGGCAACGAATCCTGGACAAATTTTGGAGTGGGATAGTTCTAGGGGTAATTTTGAGCATCCAATCTATTGGGCATCCATGTTGACAAAAGCCCATAAAAGAAAATTTCAAACCAGTGAAGAAGAATTAGCAATTATTTCTGCAAAAAATCACAAACATGCAATAGACAATCCTCACGCCTATAGTAATGAACCAAAAACAATAACTGAAATTATGAATTCAAAACAAATCACGGATGATCTTAGAATTATGGATTGCTCACGTTCTTGTTCTGGCAGTTCTTCGGTATTACTAGCATCAGAAAAATCTGCCAAGGAATTTTCTGACAACCCAATTTGGATTTCAGGAATTGGTCAAAAAACAACTTCGGCAAGTTTTACTAAGAATGATCTTGGTGAGATTAAAAGTACACATGTTGCAGCAGATTCAGCTTACAAAATGGCAAATATTTTACCAAATGATATTGATGTTGCAGAAGTACATGATGCATTTTCAGTCTGTGAATTAATGGCAATTAGTGAATTAGGCATTACATCTGGAGAGAAAAGTGGCGAATTTGTAAGAAATTTGTTTAATACAGAAGATAGAATGATTAATCCTAGAGGAGGCTTAATCGGTGCAGGGCATCCATTAGGAGCTACTGGAATATCTCAAACAATTGAAATTACAAATCAGTTACAAGGTAAATCAGAGAAGAGGCAAATCAATAATGCAAAAATTGGATTAATTCACAATATGTCTGCAGCAGGAACGTCAAGTTCTGTCATGGTGATGAAGAATTGACATTTTTTGATGAACAACTAAAAAAAGGAAGTTTTCAGATTTGTCATTGTAACAACTGTGATCAAAATCTCTGGCCACCTAAAGAGATATGTCACATATGTAATGAAGAAACAGAATGGAGTGAATCAATGAATGTAGGTAAGATTATTGAATTTTCTAAGAAAGATTCATCATATTTTGGAATAATTGAATTGAAAGAAAAAATCAGAGTTATGGGAGAAATCTTTTCTAACGATGAGCCAAAAATTGGTCAGAGTGTAACAATGAAGGCATTTTTTGATACACGACCTCATTATTCATTCACCGTTAAAAACAATTAGCAATAGGTCATTACACTATAACCTACATTACTAAATTACGAAAGACGGATGATTTGGTGTGAGAAGTAAATTAAAAATTCAAAGTGTAGCAAAGACATTGGATTTTAAAAAAATTGCAAAGACTAGACGGCAGAGAGGTTATCAGTGGGAAGATACGCTAGTAAAACGCTTTAATAGAATGGATGATTGGAAAGCATTTCGATTGGGCTCCCCAAGCGTTGCATTACCAGATATTTTATCTGTTAATAATGAAGACAGTATACTATACACCCTAGAAGCAAAATCTGGTACTGGCACCACATTAACAGTTCCATTTGATCAGATAATTCGATGTTTAAACTGGACCAATAATTTTGAGGTTTATAAAATAAGACATGTAATTCTTGCATTCAAATTTTTATCAAAAAAACGTATTGGAGTAGGCGAATATGAAAAACGAGAACTCAGAGAATTCTATAAGGTATGGGATCCAAAAAAAACTCCTATAGACATGGTGTGTCGATATGATGGAAGTACATATGCTTTAAGAGAAGGAAAAAAGAAGAATCTAACTCTAGAAGATTATGAGATGCCATTTGTTTCTAGGCATCAAAAAATATGAATTCATAGCAAACTTACCACTACAGATTTTTCATAACTTTCTTTATTAATGATAAATTTTGCAGTTGTACTATGAGTTTTTCAGATTTTATTGATGAACGTATGTTAATCAGCCATGATGTATTAGGCAAAAAAGAGATGAAAATTAAGGTTTTAGAACTTTCTGATGAAACTGCACCATCACAATGGAAATTAGGTGACAGAGTAAAAGTAAACAAAATCCTGATTACAATAAAGCATCTTGAATCTCAAGAAATTGAAGAGGGAGAACTTGATATTGAAACTGTGGAGAAGGAGTTAGTTGAGAAAAGACACTACACATCAACTAATCGTTGGATACCTACAAAAGACATCAAAAATGGGTATGTAGTAAATACTAGACATACTAGATTGATAAGTGATGCATCAGCACTAGATCTTATACAGTTTTAGATCATAAAGATCTCTTAGGAAAGTATAAAACGTATTTTTTTAAAACAAGCATGTGATCACCAAAGAAATTGAAATTAATGGTTCTCAATTTAAGATAACTTTAACTGATCAGGTTATAGCACAAGTGGACAACCTAAAATCATTATATGCAACAGCTGCAGAAGACCCAGAAAGTTTTGAACAGGTAAGTTCCGAAATTTCTGCCACAATAAATCATATTGCCACAGCAGTAACACCAGAGATATCAGATTCAAATCTTGATGGATTAATTCAGCAAGTATTCAAAGCCGTTGAAGATAAAAAATCAGAAGTTGAAAAACAAATTAAGGATAAAGACTCCAAGATTTCTCGTAAAAAATTAAAAGGTAAGTAGACTCATTTTAGTTCATTGTATATCTCATAAATCATCTCTATCAATTTATTATCATTTAATGAACTAATGACTGAGTCACGTATATTTTTCACTCGATGGATATCATTTGCATATGTATCTAACAACAGATTAATTTCACGTGAAAAATCATGATTCTGAAAATACAAATTAATTCTCTTTTCCAGTTTTTTAGAATATGATGAATCATTTAATAAATTCACTTTTTTTATCAGTACCAAAAGAAATCCATTGATTTTTTTTAATTCTATTTCTAACACTTGTAAATCATCAGGCTGATCTGAAAGATTCTCTATTATTG
>Ga0209034_10001443_pt1 | contig 11537 bp, 12 predicted proteins | sample MarorgKNORR_S2LV_2_FD_188219 | JGI IMG/M metagenome (GOLD analysis project Ga0209034, IMG submission 188219) | Marine microbial communities from the Southern Atlantic Ocean, analyzing organic carbon cycling - 250m_A/KNORR_S2/LV (SPAdes) (version 2) | ecosystem: Environmental > Aquatic > Marine...
GTAGGACATCTGCCCACTGAGAGCGTAAAGTGTCTCTAGTACGGTTATGCTCGCCTGCTCAAGCAAGGGCTTGACGCCTTGGAAGTAGTCGCCGCTGGTCAGGTTGCCGCCGTAGAAAACGGCGCACATGTCCTCCCACTCAGTTGTCATCGAACCGGATGAGTCAATCAGACCGACGTACTCGATGAGGCTGCCGCGGGTGTCCTCCCAAACTACGATTACCGTGTTATTTGCACCCATTGAAACAGCAGGGTTGCCCTTGAATCCAAGAGCGGGGGTGATGATTGAGTTGTTTATCTGGACATCGAAGTTGCCCGATGAGTCGTAGGTTAGCATGGTGTAGTAAATCAGAGGTGTGCCGAAGTACAGTCCCTGAGCGTCGTAGGTGTCGACCCAGACCACGTGGGCACCGTCATAGGAGTCGATGGCGATGTCGGGGTCGTCGCGCACCCCAGTGCCATCAGCGACCGTGTAGGACACCAGCGTCATGTTGGCAATGTCACCGGCATCTCCGTCCCGGTCGTCCAGAGAGGGGTCGATCAGGGTGTACAGGATCTCGAGGTCGGTTATCGCCCAGACGATGTGGACCCGGTTGTTCGAGTCGACAACCAGAGACGGACTGGATATCGCGGTGGAGTTGTTGTAGCCGATCAGGGTGTTGGATATCAGCACGGTATCTATGCCGCTGGTTGCTATGAGAGCGTACTGGAGCCGCGGCTGGGAGCCGTTCTCTATCCAGACCAGATGGACTCGGCTCAGGTTGTCCATGACGCCTGTGACCTCGACCGGGTTCGACGTGTTGAGGTTCGACATCAGGGTCTGGGTGGCGCTGCCATTCAGCGTGTTGTTGGCCGTGTCGTGCCGGCTCTCGACTGGTTCGAGGAGGGAGAGGTCGGTCGACATCGAGGGCGCGAACAGAGAAGCTACCATCATGAAGGATAGGAAGAGCGTCAGATGTTTCTTCCGTGTGCTCTCGTTTCTAAGATGCCTAGTCGGCGGGCTGTATCTGTCTCGGGCGGGCTGTCGAACCATGCTTGGCCAAAGTCAGATGCCCCCATAGTAGGGTCGCCGGACAGGTCCGCTAAAGCCTGTTTTCAGCGCTTTTTATGTTGATTTCAGAGCCTCGATACGTTCCTCGTGGATGCGTTCCCATGGAAAGTGACCTTCGGCGGTGGGCGGGCGCCCGAAGTGGCCTCCAGTCGCCGTCTTTAGGTAAATCGGCAGCTTCAGATCGAGGTCTTTGATGATGGCTGCCGGACGCCAGTCGAAGGCGTTCATAACTCGATGGGAAATCTCAGAATCCCCCATGACACCAGTTCCGAAGGTATCCACGCGCAGACTGACCGGTTCGGCCTGACCTATGACATAGGCCACCTGAATCTCACAGCGGTCAGCCAGCCCGGCGACGACGACGTGCTTGGCTGCCCATCGCGCGCCGTAGGCGGCGGAGCGGTCGACCTTGGACGGGTCCTTGCCGCTGAATGCGCCTCCTCCGTGCCTCGCCATGCCGCCATAGGCATCGACGACTATCTTCCGACCGGTGATACCCGCGTCCGAGTAGGGGCCGCCAGGGTCGGCGAAGCGCCCAGTGTTGTTGACTTGCAGCCTGTAGCCCCGTTGGAGCCACCGCGTGGGAATCGCGTGCTCGACCACGTGCTCGCGCACCTGCTCGGTGATGAACTCGTGCTCGGCCTCCTCGGAGCCCCCAAAGCGTTCCTTTAGGGCCGCATCGTGCTGCACTGCAACGACGACGGTGTTGACGCAGCAGGGAGAGCCGTTCTCGTACTCAACAGTGACTTGGCTCTTGCCGTCCGGGCGCATCCACGGTATCTCGCCGCTGCGCTGGATGATGTCCAAGCGGCGGGTCAGTCGCTGGGCCAGCGCGGCGGCAATCGGGAAATGACGGCCCCGCAGCTCGTCGTCCTGCTCGGTCTCGTTGCAGGCATAGCCGAACATCATGCCTTGGTCGCCCGCTCCCTGCGAATCGATATCGTCTCCATCGATGCCTTGGCTGATATATGCAGACTGAGTGGTGATGTGAGTGTGTACCTCGCAGATCTCGGAGGATGTAGCGTCCATCCCTATCGAGTGGTCAACGTAGCCGATTGTAGCTGCGGTCTGACGTGCTATAGCCTCGTAATCCGGCGCATCCCCGCTCAAACTGACCTCGCCTGCCAGTATGATGACAGAGCCTTCGGCCTTTCCCTTGACCAGGGTCTCGACAGCCACGCGGGCATCCGGGTCTATGGTGAGGCAGGCATCAACAATCGCGTCAGATATGGAGTCACATATCTTGTCCGGGTGGCCCGAGGCCACCGATTCTGATGTGAACAAGTGAGATGACGACTCCGCCATAGCCTCAACTGCGAGTGATTCCCCTTGATGAGGTTTCGGAGATTGTTGACCGCAGTAGCGAAAGCGAGTTCCGGCGTCCGAGGCTCATGAGCAGCGTCGAGACGGATATTGTCTGGGCCGGCACCAGAGTACGTGCTGAGGCTCTGATGGCTGCTGTTTCACCAGATGACCCCGAGACTTTCGAGGCCGAGATAGTGGAAGTCGAAGGGGGAGTCGAACTGCGCATTCGAGTCGTCGGCGAGGAGCTCAAGACGGTGCGCTCGACGGTGGATGATCTACTGGCGTGTCTTGCCGCAGCAGAGTCCAGTCTCGATGTCATCGATGGGGTTTGAGGGCCTTGGCCGCGGCTCTCGCCGTATCTACTGCGGCATCACTCAGGTAATGTTTTGACACGACATGGCAGCCGGCCATCCCGATACTGTTCTCGATGAACATGGTCCCGTCAACACGCTCGTCGCGAGAGCACGGGTGGAGCATTATCGAAGTCGTGGAACGGCGTGCTGCGGCCATACTGCGCCAACCGGAGCAGCGCGAGTCGAGTAACTCTTTGATGCTCTCCAGCGCAGCATCCCCATCGCCTTTGAGGCATACCGCATGGAGGATGGTGCACTCAGAAGCGTCAGCGCCCTCGGGTATCCTGTCATCCGCAGTCACATCGAGTGCGAGGATGCCGCTCTCTGGCTCGAACAAACCGGAGTATGGCCGCATAGGCTTACCCTCAAGCGCGACGTCCAGTGCGGCGACTCGGTGTTCGGTGCACTGTCTGAGGGAGGATGCGTCTAGGCCGGCGGTCTCAAGCAGCCTCGCGCTCTCTACAGGTGGGACAGCGAGGATGATTGCGTCGCACTCGATGTCGTTGCCAGCGATGTTCGCGGAGCGTATTCGTCCGTCCATCCCAAGAGACAGTGACTCAACGCTCTTGCCGATCTCGAACATCACATCGAGTTGGTTCGCTGCGACAATGAGCCTTCCGACCAGACTCGACCAGCCGCCCCGTGGTATTACGAGTTGGTCTGGCTTGTTGGTCGCCTCGGAGTCGAGGGACATCGTAGTGAGGGCGGTCATGGCGAGATTGCCGTCACCGCCGATCTCGAGCATGCCGCCATGCGCCCACTTGGGACCGAGAACTCGTGGGGCGCGGAGCTTCCTCAGTAGTTGGTTCAGGGGGCCTTTGCGCCTCAGGAGGTGGAGGCCTGGATCTAACAGCCAATTACCGGAGTCGCGCAACCTGACGCGACCGCCCAGAGTGTCCCTAGACTCGATTAGAAGCACGGTGGCTCCATCGGCTGCGAGTTGCACCGCCGCGGCCAAACCCGCGACTCCGCCGCCCACGACCACGCTACGCATCCCAGTTTCACGGGTGGGGATGGTCAAATGTCGTTTCGGACCATTGAAGGCAGGGGTGAGACACGTCATGGCGTGGCCACACTGCCTCACGACCGCTCTGCCCTCCTCTGGTCGGCAGACCGCCCTACTCTGCTCTTCCTCGATTCAATCGATAGGTGGGTGGATGCGATGGTTGCCGACGAGCACGGTGGTGGTGATGCTCCAGAGGGACTCGTCGAAGCTAGGATCTCGGCGAAAGATTCGGGCATCCTGTGCGGCCGCCCAGTGGCCGAGCGTCTGCTTGCAAGGCACCTCTCAGAATGCTCTTCTGAGTGGGGCATCAGCGAGGGTGGCGCGGTTGAAAAAGGCCAGACAGTCCTAGTTCTGCACGGACCGGCGGATGGGATGCTTCGCTTAGAGCGGATCCTGCTGAATCTCCTCGGAAGACTGTCTGGAATCTCCTCAAACACTGCTCACTGGGCCGAAACAGCGGGCTCGATGCGTGTTGCAGCCACCCGTAAGACTGAGTGGGGACTACTTGACAAATGGGCTATTCACGTAGGTGGTGGGTTGACTCACAGACTCGATCGCGGCGATGCATTGATGCTCAAGGAGAATGACCTCGCAGCGATGATGGGAGAAGGCGAGGCAGAACTCGGAGCGATGAGCCGGATGGTCTCCTCGGTAGACATGGAGCAGCATGCCGGGTTCACCGTGGTCGAGGTCCGCAGCGTTGAGCAGGCCGTCGCCTCTGCAACCGCGTGGGTCACTTCACAGAGAGGGCGCGGAGGCAACGAGAAGGTTGTGCTGCTGCTCGACAACATGGGACCCGAGGGTTCTTCCGACGTAGGTAGAGCTCTGTCTGAGAACGGTCTACGCAATCACTGCGTGCTTGAAGGATCGGGTGGAGTAAGTCTCGATTCGCTGGATGATTGGGTTGCGAGCGGTGTTGACCTGGTATCCTCAAGCGCATTGAACCGGGGTGTGGCACCTCTCGATTTGTCTATGCTGATTGTAGCCGGAGGGGAGTGAATGGGTGATATCCCACAGAGTCATCCCCGACGCTCCTCGCTTCTGGCAAGACAGAAGTTGGTCGATGCCGCGGCCGACGGGCTACTGGCGGACTCGGCGATGATCGCCCACGGCCGTGGCGAAGCCTTCGACTACCTGCTGGGAGAGCGGACCTCGGACTCAGCAAAGAACGCGGTTCACGAGGCTTCGGCCAGACTGCTGGCAGCCGAACGTCCCGTCATCTCCGTCAATGGTAACACCGTGGTTCTGGCCGGTGAAGACCTGATTCGTGTCGCGGCAGTCGTAGGCTGCCCCATCGAGGTCAACCTGTACTACCGGACTGATGAGAGGGTCACTGGACTGCTGAATAGGCTGTCGGAGCAGCGCGCCTCTGTCGCTGCCGGACCGGCCCCGAAAGGCTGGTCCGGAGAATGGGATCGAGTTGTCGAGGGAGTCGAGTTGCTAGGTGAAGACGCGAACGGAAGAATCGAGGGTTTGGAAGGTCCCCGTGCCCTCTGCTGCGCGAATGGTATCGGCAGCGCCGATGTGGTTCTGGTACCGCTCGAGGACGGCGACAGGTGCGAGGCGCTCATAGAGATGGGTAAGCAAGTCCTGGTCATCGACCTCAATCCTCTCTCACGAACATCGAGGATGGCCACCGTCACTATCGTGGACGAGGTCGCGAGGTCCGCGGCTGCTTTACTCGAGGAAGTGGTCTCGGGCCATGCACAACCAAAAGACTGGGACAACCGAGCGGTCCTGAGCGAAGCTCTCGACATTATCGCGGATGCATCTGCGGGCGAATGATCACGCGGATGCGAACTGCTCTCCGAGTAAGGCTGCACATCGCTCGGCGATGGCCTGACCTACCTCGGAGGTGGATGCTGTGCCCCCGAGGTCGTAGGTCACAGCACCACCGTTTGCGAGGTGATCAGCTATCGCCATCTCTAGGATGTCAGCGCACATTATCGCATCATCGTCTCCATGTCGAAGTCCGAGACTGTCGAACATCAACTGGACCGATGAGATGGCGGCAATTGGGTTTACTTTGTTTTGACCGGCGTGCTTGGGGGACGAGCCGTGGACTGGCTCGAACAGCATGTGATCCTCGCCGATGTTGGCGCTGGCTGCCATGCCCATCCCACCCTGCAGGACGGAGGCTAAGTCAGTGGCGATGTCACCGAACATGTTCGGCAAGACGACGACATCTAGGTCCTCGGGGTCGCGAACCAGCCACATTGTGAACGCGTCGATATAGGCCTCATTGGACTCGACGTCTTCGTACTGCTCTGAGATCTCATTGAAGATCTTCCTGAACAGACGGCATCCCCGCAGGACGTTGCTCTTGTCCACACAAGTCACCTTCTGTGGAGTTCCCATGCGAGACTCACGCCTCTTGGCGAGTTCAAATGCAAATCTGATGACGCGCTCGCTGCCAGCGCGCGAAATCGGCCTTGGGTCCCAGGACACCTCTCCCTCGAGGCCGGGAAAACTGCTGATCTGAATCGGTTCGTCCTTGGTTCCTAGCGCGCGTTGGGCCGAGCGTCGTAGCAAACTGTGATAGAGGCCTTCGGTGTTCTCCCGGATCAACACCATGTCGACTAGGTCGGGGTCCCAGATATTGGCATGGATGCCGTGAACCTTGTGCTGGACACCGTAGTAGAGTTTGACCGGCCTGATATTGGCATAGAGATCTAGGCCGGAGCGGAGTCCGAGTATCACCTGCCCCCCTGCCAAATCGCCGTTGGGAAGTCTCGCACCGGGCCATCCTATGGCTCCCAGTAGAATCGCGTCTGAGTTATCCCTGCAGTGCTCGAAGGAGCCATCAGGCCATTCTTCTCCTGTCTCAAGGAAATGCTCCCCTCCACAAGGGATCTCGGTAATGTCGAAGGACATCGGGCTGTGTTCCTCGAATACCTCGATTATACGTCTGGCTTCAGCGGTGACCTCACGGCCCGTGCCGTCGCCGGGAAGGACTGTCAGACGGTACTCGACCACATCCCGGGCACTTGCCTTCCATTCATCAACTTCACCTACGTTCTCCCTTCCTTCTGAGATGCGATAATTGATAGACGGTCAATACGAACCAATGTCCCATGGACCGTACGCCAGATGAGGGAGGTGGTAGCCCACGAATAGACATCAGAGCCTTGCCGGACTCAGTTGCGAGGCTGTGGGAGACTATGCTCAGACTCGACCCCTCTTGGGATCTGACAGATTGGCTCGATGAGCGGGCCAACGAGGAGCTTGAGCTTGTCGAGGGGCACTTGGGACGAGAGAGGTTGAGGTTGGAGCAGCGGTTGCATCGTCTCGAGACTCTGGTCAAGCGTCTCAAGCGTCAGAGAGAGGTCGCCGAGCGAGCCACTTGGACCGATCCGAACCAGAGGAACCTCTTCGACATCTACGAGAAGAAGGAGGTGTTGGAGAAAGTGGAGGTAGACGAGGGCCATGATGGCCTGCCGGCAGTTGACTTTGGATCCCTGGAAGTAGGGGATGATCCGTTGCTAGCTATCGTAGCAGAGCATATCCTAAGCATCATCGAGCAGGCTTCCGATGAAGGTCTGGAACCAGTTCACTTCGACTTGCTCTTGGAAGAGTTGGAGCCGCTTGGAATCAGAGCCGACGAGGTCGACGAAGCTGTTGCATGGTTATTGCAGAGAAGCAGCATCATCGAGGTGGGCGAGGATGCTTTCAGACTAGAGCCATGAGCTTCATGGTTCAGGCTGCCAACGAGCAACCGTTTCCTTCAAAGAAGGGTGTCCTTTCGCGATGACCGTAGTACCATGGCAAGTGATGCGTCGGGATGGTACGCGCGCCTCGACAACGAGTGCTCTGACAGGCTCGAGCAACTCTCAGTATGGCTCGATTCCTGGGAAGACGCAGTCAGACACAGACTGCCGATTGCGGCCACCCTGCCCAGCCACTGGCCCACCCTGCCAGCCGGGCTACTGTCGGATCCCGGAGCGGTCCTCGAGCACCTGCTTGCTAGACTTGAGGCTGAGCGAGACGGTAGGTCTCCCCGAGGTGCTTCTTCTACTCCTAGTCGGCTCACTGAATCCATACTCGCGGACGAATTGAAGAACACTCGACGTGGTGCGAGGAAAGCCCCACCTGCGACCTTGTCGCTCGACGCCATGCCCCATGGATTCCGGGCCTATGCCGAGCGCTTCAATGATAATGTGACTGCGGGGTCGCGTGATTCTGAAATTGAATCCGTAAATGATGGTTCGCAGACTCACTCAGGCATCCCCCTGCCGTTTGCCGACCCCGCCGTCGGAGGTGGGGTCGTTCCATCACGAGCAATTAGGATTCACGTCCGCCGTAGCGCTGACCGCAATGCCAGCGAAAGGCGCGATGATACTCTCAGACTATTGCGGGGCATGCAGATGATCGACAATTCTGAGGCAGCCGTGATATGCACCAGAAGGAGGGTTCTGCTAGTCTTGGCGCGCGCTGGTCTGGTTGACCTCGATGGCGACGGTGACGAGGCTAGAATCGGCCGGGGAGAAGCTGAGGCCGTTTTGGAGGACAGTGTGAGGTGCGCAGACGCTCTTCGTGGCGAGTGGCCATGGGACGAAGCTCCTCGTCTGCTGGTCAGTAGGCCGCCTTGGCTGCGCATCAAGGATCGTTTCCGTGGTCACCCTGAAGGTAGCCAGATGCGTAAGGATCTCTCAAGGGAACTGCGCGACACAAAGGAACGGGACGGGAGCCTGAGGTTTGCCGCACTCAGGGGCAACGTCAATCTCTATCGGTTATTCCTAGAACGGGCGCTGAACCTAGTTCAAGAAGGCGGCAGGATTCGCATGCTCGTCCCTGACGCGCTGCTGCGTGAGAAGAGCAGCGTCGCACTGCGCAAGTTGATGGTCGAGAAGAACGATTGGCATTCATCATGGTCTTTCCCAGAGCCTCGACGGGTCTTCCCCGGCGCCTCTCAGGGTGTTCTTGTGCTGGGACTCACAGTCGGCGGGAGCACCGAGGTGATGACTAGTTTCGGCCCTCTCGAATTCGATGATGTATCTCCCAAGTCGGGTCTCGACAGCAGGGCCCCGTTTCTGGAGTTGGAGCGGGGGCCTTGGTCGGTCTGGACCGATTTGGCATGGGCTGTCCCCAAGATGCCGCGAGATCGGTACATGCGGAGAGCTGTGCTCAAGGCTATTGGTGAACTCGCCGACCAACCTCGCCTCGGCGAGGAGGGGAACTGGTTGAACCCCAACGGCAAGCCAATCCGAGTGCGAGTTGGAGAAATCGACCAGACTAATTGGTCGTCAGACATTAGCGACTGGGTCTCAGATTCCCAAGGAGTTCCTTTCATTAGAGGATCGCACTTCTGCCTCGAGGATGGGGAAATCAGAATCAACCATCCTGGTTACGACACCGAAATTGAGGATGATGCAATCGAGCGTTCGCAGGCTCTGTGGAGTGGGCCCATCGAGGCGAGGGGTCATTCTCGTGTTGCGTGCCAAGCTATCGTCAACGCCCAGAAGGAACGTCGCCTTCGCTGGGCAGTCGTCCCACCTGACTGCGTGCTCGGCAACTCTGTTAATTTCCTAGAATTACCGGAGAAGGTTCTCGACAGCCTGGCTGAGGAGCATGGTAGCGTCGACGAGGGCCTTCTCTTTGTAGCGGCCCAACTCAATACTGAGGCTCTCGACCTCTGGTCGAGGGCTTGGGCAGCCAACAACAACGTGAACAATTACGAAATTGAGAATCTACCATTCCCGCCTCCATCCACTGAAGGTGCCTTGAATTACGCTTTGAGGCAGTGAAACGGGTAGCCAGCGTCAAATTGCCGGTAGGATTTTTCCGTTTTTCGGATTTATTGACGCGTCAATACCAAACAGACTATTATCCGAGCGTGCCGTACGGGGAGCGTTCCATCGCGTTAGCGTTGAAATACGAGGAAGCACAGTATGGGTATACAACCGAAAATCGGTATCACGGGCCTACCTCGGTCTGGGAAGTCTGCCGTACTGGACAAAGTCGTCAGTATGGTCATTGAAGAACGCAAAGCAGATTCTCGTGGACGAAGGAGGGGGGTCGCGGCCAACATCATAGGAGGGATGAGGACGGAAGCAATCATCGAGGACGGGGAGCGGGTCGGATACGCCTGTGTCGACATCCTATCTGGAGACAGAGGTGTGATGGCTCACCGCGAGATAGATTCGCGGAACAGAATCCTCGGCTTCGGCATAAACCCGAGCGAGTTGGATAAGGTGGCGGTCCCTGCCATCCAGAACGCCATTGGTAACTGCGAGATACTCGTCATCGACGAGGTCGGCAAGTTCTCCGTCGAGAGTGAGGGTTTCGTGGCAGCTGTTAGAGAGGCTCTGGAGTACGACATGCCGACTCTGCTGACGCTGCACAAAAAGAGTCGTCACCCTCTGCTGCAGGACATCCGCAGGAGGGACGACGGCAGGATACTGGAGGTCACCCCAGTCAATAGGGCACTATTGCCGTACAAGATTCTCAAACTCATTCAAGAGACTTACTGATGCCCGCTTTGCGGTCAACTTGATGCGTGGGTGTCCACGCTCGATGCCCGTGGATTCGCCGGCGAGCCGTGTAGAGAGGGTGCTCATTGGCCTTGCCGTGCCACTGTACCTACTGACCGCGCTCGCTATCGCCGACGGCAGGATTGTCATCCTCTCCGAGACTGATGTCAACGAGGATTCCGTGGCATACGTGTTCCCTGCACTAGCCCTGCTCGCCACACTGCTCTACGCTTACATCCAAAGAATGGGAGACCGTCCTCATGGCGGTTCTCCTCTCGACAGGTGGTTCAGCCGTGAGTCGGAGGACGAGATGCGCGAGCGGTTGAGGCAGGAGCAGGCAGATGCCGACGTCTCCAGCATGGGCTCGGCATGGGCAGTGAGAGAGAAAGAGCATCTCGAACGCGCCCTTGGCGAGGAAGAGTGAGCATCGAAACCTTCACTCTCCGAGTGCGTCACGGATGGGTCGAGAGTACCATGAGTGAAGTTCCAGCGGAACTGCATTACACCGAGTCGCACGAGTGGATCAGAGTCGAGTCGAGCGAGGTCGTCATAGGTATCACAGACTTCGCCCAGAACGCGTTGACAGATGTCGTCTGGGTGGATCTCGCCGAGGTTGGCGCGGTCGTGGATGCGATGGAACCCTGCGCCAGCGTCGAGTCGGTGAAGTCGGTCAGTGAGATTTACGCTCCGATTTCAGGAGAGATAATTGCCTCCAACATGGAGCTTGAGGATGCTCCTGAGAGAATCAACGAGGACCCTTACGGCGATGGTTGGATTCTCAGGATGACTGCAGCTGACGATGCTAATCTCGAGGTTCTGCTCGATGCTGCAGCCTATGCTTCCCTGATTGGAGAATGACGATGACTGAGTCTCTTCCGCTGTACATCTACGTCGATGGCTCTAGTGCTAGAACAGGAGAAGATATCGCAACCTCTGATACACCCGCAGGGTGGGGGTTCTGCGTTGTCTCAGGGGACAACGGGGTCGGCCGGGGAGGAGGCGAAGTCATCTTCGAGAGGAGTGGTTCGGTTGTCACCGACAATGATGCAGAGGAGTACCTTGGAGCCGATATCGGTTCAAACAACACAGCTGAGTTGAGTGCAGTTGCGCAAGCCATGAGGTGGCTCCTAGCAGAGGGTGGCAGCCAGGCCGTTGTCATCCGTGGGGACTCCCAGTACGCTCTCAACCTAGCCTCCGCAGTCTGGAGGGGAAAAAAGAACCGCGCCCTAGTGCTGTCCACTCAGGCTCTGTGGGGTGAAGTCGCCTCCTTGCGCTCCCTAACTCCTGAGCATGTCCGAGCGCACCGTGGGCATCGGTGGAACGAGCGCGCCGACCATCTCGCATTCAGAGCCA
>Ga0209034_10001450_pt1 | contig 11510 bp, 14 predicted proteins | sample MarorgKNORR_S2LV_2_FD_188219 | JGI IMG/M metagenome (GOLD analysis project Ga0209034, IMG submission 188219) | Marine microbial communities from the Southern Atlantic Ocean, analyzing organic carbon cycling - 250m_A/KNORR_S2/LV (SPAdes) (version 2) | ecosystem: Environmental > Aquatic > Marine...
CCAGTCTATATTTTGCTGCAGTTAAGCTTAATAAAAATGCTGATCTAAAAGAATTCGGAAAAACAATGCCCATATCATACCGATATTTTTTCAGCTTGCGCGCAAACTCTACATGTTTCCATAATCCAGAATCTGAGCCGGACGGTAAGGAAAGTACTGTGTTGATTGCGGGATGACCTAGGAGCAGTTCATCGGAGGGAGGTTTGACTATGGCGGTTATACGTGCCTTTGGGTAAGCTCGACGTAAAGATTGTAAAGATGGAAGAGTCAATATCACATCGCCAATCCAATTTGGCATCCACAAAATAATGCTATGAATATCCTGATCGTTTAGGGGTCGGGATCCATTCATTAATTTATCCTTTACCAGCGCTCTCTAATAAGGCGTATAACTAAATATATTTGATTTCTAAGTAAAATAAGTGCGCATCGACACCAGCATAATCGAATCGCAAAAAAATTATTTTATTCGACGTATCTGTGCGCCCAGTTTCGATAACTTTTTTTCAATGCCCACATAACCACGATCGATATGATAAACTCGCGAAATTATGGATGAGCCTTTAGCTGCCAAGGCCGCTAAAACTAAAGAAGCACTTGCACGCAGATCAGTAGCCATCAAGGGGGCCCCCGAAAGACTCTTCACACCATTTATGATTGCTGTACGACCATCCAAAGAAATATCGGCACCCATTCTTTTTAATTCCGAAACATGCATGAACCGATTTTCAAAAACAGTCTCCACGATAATACTCTGTCCTTGCGCTAAAGTCATCAAAGCCATAAATTGCGCCTGGATATCTGTAGGAAAACCAGGGTAAGGATGTGTTTTTGCATTAACAGAACTAATAGGGCCTTTACCTTTTACTCTGATTTTGTTTTCACTAATTTCAACTCCTACTTGAGCCTCTTGGAGTTTCAAAGCAATGGGTTCCACATGCTTTGGTATACAATTTTCAATTGTTACATCTCCTTGTGTGATTGCTGCTGCAATCATAAATGTACCCGTTTCAATACGATCAGGAAAAATCGTACATTCGATAGGTTTAAGGGAAGTCGTTCCTTCGATTGTAATAATATCTGTTCCATGACCAGAGATTTTTGCTCCCGCCAGATTCAATATATCGGCAAGAAAAACCACTTCTGGTTCTTTTGCTGCGTTTTCTAGAAGTGTTTTCCCTTCGGCTAAAACCGCTGCCATTATCAAATTTGCAGTGCCCGTCACTGAAACCGTATCAAAGTAAAATTGTATCCCCTTAAGACAATCGGCCTTGCCGTGAACATAACCATGCTCCAATGTGATTTTTGCGCCCATCGCTTCTAACCCTTTAATATGTAGATCGATGGGTCGCTCTCCAATGGCGCAACCCCCGGGCAATGAGACTCTTGCTTCTCCTAGCCTTGCCAACAAAGGACCGAGTACCAGACAAGAGGCTCGCATTTTAGAAACCAGGTCATACGGCGCTTCCGGGTTGTCTGCTCTGGAGGTATCCAAAATAATTGTTTCGCTGTGGTAACTTTCTACTTCCACACCTAAATCTTCTAATAGTTTGATCATCGTAACAACATCGCGGACTTGTGGAACCCCTTGAATAATATTTCGTCCTCGAGTTAATAAAGTGGCAGCAAGAACAGGCAACACTGCATTCTTAGCACCGCTTATTCTCACCGTCCCCTTCAACTGCGTGCCACCTTCAATAGCTATCTTATCCATTAGGGCTTCCCTTTTGCGCCTTGATCACGCGGTCATAACCCGAGTAATCCTGAATCACTTCCACATTTTTGTAACACGATAAATTATCCAATATAGTTATCACCTCATTTGCTTGAGAATGATTGATTTCTAAAATTAGATACCCATTGTCCTCAAGTCGATCCCTAGCCATAGGAATAATATCTCGATAGAAATCCAAACCCTTAGGCCCACCGTCCAAGGCTTTTATTGGCTCATAATTATTAACCTCGGGCATTAATTTATGGATATCTGTCGATGGTATATAGGGTGGATTCGATATAATCATAGAGTAAATGCCCGACCAATCTTCTTTTCTCATATCCGCACAAATAAATTTGATCCTATCTGTCACACCATGACGCACTGCATTTTCTTTAGCAATACTTAAAGTTTTAGGGTCAATTTCCAAGGCTGAAAATTGACAACCGGGAACTTCTTTAGCCATTACTACAGGGATGATTCCCGAACCCGTTCCCAAATCTAGAATTTTAGAAGCAAAGGGCGGTAGGCAATTCAAAGCTGTTTCGATCAGTATTTCCGTTTCAGGCCTGGGTGTTAGAACATTTCCATCTACTATAAAATCGAGTGACCAAAATTCCTGATATCCAACAATTTGAGAAACGGGTTCTCGCTTCTGTCGGCGTTCAATATTTATTTTTCCAAGCTTTTTTTCAGATTCATTTAGAATCCTTTTGGAGTGGATTCTAAGGTCGATCCGTGAGAGTTTTAAAGTGTGACCAAGAATAATTTCTGAGTCTAATCGAGGCGAGAAAATACCTGCTTGGGCTAATTGGTCTTGGGACCAGTTTAGAAATGAGTTTATATTTGTATCCATCCTGTTTTAGATGTTGCCCTTAAGCGCTTCGGATTGGAAATACAGATTTAAAGCATCTATGACTTCGTCAAGAGCCCCTTCCATAATGGCAGTCAACTTGTGTAATGTAAGTCCGATACGATGGTCCGTGACCCTTTCTTGCGGAAAATTATATGTTCGAATACGTTGACTGCGATCCCCCGACCCGACTTGTTGTTTTCTTTCACTTGCCTGCTCATCATGCATTTTTTTCTGTTCTTCATCATACAGCCGAGCCCTTAAAACTTTCATAGCCTTTTCACGGTTTTTATGTTGTGACTTTTCATCCTGACATGTGACGATCATTCCCGTTGGCACATAGGTGAGTCGCACCGCCGAATCAGTGGTATTGACACTTTGCCCGCCGGGGCCAGATGCGCGGTACACATCAATTTTTATATCTGCGGGATTGATCTTAATATCAACGTCTTCCACTTCGGGAAGAATGGCTACAGTGACCGCAGAAGTATGAATACGTCCTTGGCTTTCTGTATCGGGAACTCTTTGTACGCGATGGGTTCCGCCTTCATATTTCAACCTACTGTATACCCCTTTTCCAGAAATATTAAAAATTACTTCTTTAAAACCACCCTTTCCCGTCAAATTGGAACTTAATATTTCTACCTGCCACTTTTTTTCTTCTGCATAACGAGAATACATTCGGAATAGGTCGTTTGAAAAAAGGGCGGCCTCCTCTCCTCCCGTTCCAGCACGAATTTCAACAATTACATTGCGTTCATCACGTGGGTCTTTGGGTAAAAGAAGAATTTTTAAATCTTCCTCGGCTTTTTGTTTTTGTGTTTCTATCTGAATTAGGTCTTCTTCTGCCATCTCAAGCAATTCCGAATCCTTTTCTTCTTCCAGAAATTTTTTATTCTCCTCCAATTGCTTGACATACTTTTGTAAATCCTGAAACCTGTTTACAATTGGCGTCAAATCGGATTGTTCTTTAGCATATTTCTGGAACTCGGATTGCTGAGCAATGATTTTTGGATCACTGAGCAAATCATTTAGATCGTTGTAACGTTTTTCAACCATTTTCAACTTATCGAACATGGGAGATACCTTTAGAATTTATGTTTCAAGCAGGAAAAGCCAGGGAAAGAAAAGAAGGGGAAGCTACTGAGGAATTGTTGAATCCTGAGGTTTTACTTTGGAGTACTTACGTTGAAACTTCTCAATACGACCTGCTGTATCTAGAAGTTTTTGTTTGCCTGTGAAGAAAGGATGGCATTGCGAGCAAATTTCCAAATGCAAATCTTTCATGGTAGTCCGTGTTTCCACTTCAGCGCCACAAGCGCAGCGGACATTTGTTTCAAAATATTCTGGATGAATACCTTGTTTCATTGTTTCACCGTCACGAGTTCATAGTTGCCAAAAATTCGGCGTTTGTTTTTGATTCTTTAATCTTTTGTAGTAGAAGATCCATCGTATCATGGATACCCATAGGGAGCAAAACTTTTCTTAAAAGCCACACGCGCTGGAGGTCTGCTTCGGGTAAAAGAAGCTCCTCTTTGCGAGTGCCAGATCGGTTGATATCAATAGAGGGAAAGGTTCTCTTATCAGCCAGTTTGCGGTCGAGTACGATTTCCATATTACCCGTACCTTTAAATTCTTCGAAAATAACGTCATCCATTCGACTTCCTGTATCAACCAAAGCAGTAGCTATGATGGTAAGACTTCCACCTTCTTCCAAGTTCCTAGCAGCACCGAAAAATCTTTTTGGGCGTTGTAGGGCATTTGAGTCAACACCGCCTGACAACACTTTTCCACTGGGCGGAACAATAGCGTTGTATGCTCGAGCCAGACGGGTGATGCTATCGAGCAAGACAACAACATCTCGCTTGTGTTCCACCAACCTCTTAGCCTTTTCAATGACCATCTCTGCCACCTGTACATGTCGCTGGGCCGGTTCATCAAAAGTTGAGCTAATGACTTCTCCACGGACTGAGCGTTCCATATCTGTTACCTCTTCAGGTCTTTCGTCAATCAAAAGCACGATCAGAGCAACTTCCGGAAAATTGGTACTGATGCTATTTGCCATCGACTGCAATAACATGGTTTTCCCGGTACGAGGCGGGGCTACGATCAGCCCACGTTGTCCCTTACCAATAGGGGTCATCAAGTCCATGACGCGAGCGCTGTAATCTTTCCCACCCGGAGTTTCCAAACGAAGCCGTTCCTCAGGGTAGAGAGGAGTCAGATTATCAAATAATATTTTATCCTTAGTTTTGTCCGGATTCTCAAAGTTGATGGCCTCTACCTTTAACAAGGCAAAATAGCGCTCGCTGTCTTTGGGAGGTCGAATCTGACCGGAAATGGTATCACCCGTGCGCATATCAAATTTTCGGATTTGCGAGGGAGAAACATATATGTCATCTGGACCCGGCAGATAGTTATAGGTAGGAGCTCTTAGGAAACCGAATCCGTCAGGGAGAATCTCCAATACCCCCTGACCGAACATCAAACCATCTTTTTCGGTCTTGGCCTCCAGTATTCTAAAAATCAGGTCTTGCTTTCTAAGACCGCTATGGCCCTGAATTTTTAGATCTTTGGCAATATTTGTGAGCTCAGATATAGTTTTAGACTTAAGTTCTTCTATGTTCATTTGCGTCATAATTTGTGGCTTCTTTGAGGTGAGAATAGGATTAGCTTTATTTCGTATATGGTGGATTTAAAATCAGGTAGTATTAATGAATTTAAAATTGTTTCTTAAGTAACTAACGGTGAAAGCGCGAAATAATAAACCGATATTAGATTGGATTTTTTAGGGGTTTCTCTGGGAGCTTTCAGGGTTCTGTAACTCTAGCTAGTTATTCTGCATTTGTCAACCTCTTTCTCTGGTCAACAACCCATCGCAGGTGTAAGACCTCATCATTTACTATGAGGTTTACTACTATACTATCAAGATTCCTTAATACTCCTCGAAACAAGCCTTGTCTAGTGGGTTGACTCCTCAAAAATTGGTAGGCAAAATAGCTTCCAGTTTTAATTTTTATATTTTTTATTCCCTGAACCTGTAAGGAATATTTCATGCCCAACACAAAAAGTAAAAGAGATGATACCCACCAATGCGAAAAATGCCTCCCGGCATACTGCTGTAATTATTTCGCCTTTGGAATAGACGAACCCGAAGATCGCCGCGATTATGAAAGCCTACTATGGAAAATCGCCCACGAAAACACGTCTATTTATATTTATAGGCAGGATTGGTTCATCATGATTCATAATCGCTGCAATTTTTTAATGCCCGACAATAAATGTGCTATCTATGACCACCGACCCTATATGTGTCGTGAGCATAGCACGGAGTCCTGCGAATACACAGGCGATGATTACGGTTTTACAGAGCACTTTAAGAGCTATGATGATTTATTGATTTATATAAAAGAAAACACTAAATTTAGGTTCAAACATGGGCCAACCGGGGTGGGTCCCAACTGCCTTTAGCAACAGGGATAAACAAGCTTTTATTATTTTTTATCTTCTTTTTTCTCTGTTGCCTTAGGCTTAGTTTCTTTTTTCTCTGTTGCCTTAGGCTTAGTTTCTTTTTTCGTCGCGGTTTTTTTCTGAGCCTCTTCTTTTGGGGCAGGGGTCTCGCCCTCTCGATCCACCAGTTCAATGAAAGCCATCGGGGCATTGTCGCCGCGGCGAGGGCCTATCTTGATAATCCGGGTGTAACCCCCGGGTCGATTGGCATACCGATCTGCCAGAGACCCAAAAACTTTTTGTACGGCTTCTTTTTGCGGTGCCAGCTTGAAAGCTTGTCGTCTCGCATGCAGAGTGCCTTTCTTGCCGAGAGTAATTGTCCTCTCAACTTTTCCTCTCAACTCTTTTGCTTTAGCCAGAGTAGTACTGATTCGCTCTCTTTCGATCAAGGCTCCGACCAGATTACGAAAAAGCGCCTTCCTATGGGCGGAGGTTCTTCCAAATTTTCTGCCTGCTTTCAAATGCCGCATTACTAGTTTTGCTCCTTAAAAAACGCTTATTCTTCAGGGTCAGTATCAATTTCTTTTTTCTTTTGCGCCTGACTAATTTGCTTTAAATCTTCTTCCTCTAACTTCATTCCCAGATGTAGACCCATCTCTTCGAGAATCTCTTTAATTTCGTTTAGTGATTTTCTGCCAAAGTTTCTCGTTTTGAGCATTTCTCCATCCGTTTTCGTAACCAATTCTGCAATGGTTTGAATATTTGCATTTTTCAAACAATTATAGGAGCGGACAGAAAGCTCGAGTTCTTCGACGCACTTAGCCATATTTCCTAGCATCTTCTGTTTTTTCTCATCCACCTGAGGCATCACCGGTTCAGGCTCTTCATCAAAGTTGATAAAAATTTGCATATGGTCTTTAACAATTTTTGCTGCGTGCGCCACCGCATCTTCAGGTGTAATTCCCCCGTTCGTCCACAATTCCATAACCAGAGAGTCGTAATCACTCGATTGTCCCACCCTGGTGTTTTCTATATGATAAGAAATCTTTTCAATAGGAGAGAAACTGGAATCAATTGGAATCATTTGTACAGATTCATTTTCGATTATATGTTTGTCGGCTGGAACATACCCGCGACCTTTTCTGACAATCATTTCCAAATCTACTTTTGCACTCTGGTCAATTGTTAAGAGTGCGTGTTCTGGATTCAAAATTTCAACATCCGGGTCTGCAATGATATCTTTGGCATAAACCGTACCAGCTTCCGAAGCCTTAATATAGATTCGCTTTGAATCTGCCTCACCGGTCAATCTCAAGTTTAACTGTTTGATATTGAGAACGATCTCTGTCACATCTTCAACCACACCCGGAATGGAGGAGAACTCATGGAAAATTCCCTCAAACTTAACCGCAACAACAGCAGCTCCTTCAATTGAAGATAGCAACATTCTGCGTAAAGAGCTTCCAATGGTTACACCAAATCCGCGCTCAAATGGACCAGCACTTAGCTTTCCATAATATTCAGACCTGTTTTTCTTATCAAATTCTAACCGCTTGGGTTTAACTATTCCCTGGGCTGTGAACATATAGCCTCCGACCGTAATATTTCTGGTCTCATCAATTGTTAATTATTTAGTGAGTTTTTTTGTTATCTTGAATAAAGTTCAACTATCAATTGCTCTTCAATCGGCAACTTAACATCTTCCCTTGTAGGCATCCCTTGAATAATCCCCTGCTTGCTATCTGTGTCAAAAGCGAGCCATTCCGGTAGTGTTTTGTTTTTAATATTTGCTATAGCATCGTTAACAGGCTTCTTTTTACTTTTGCTCGGATTGGGCGTAATAATATCTCCCTGCCTAAGAATATAAGAAGGAACATCCATTTTTTTTCCATTGACGGTAAAATGTTTATGTCGCACCAGTTGACGAGCTGCATTTCTAGATGGCGCAAGCCCCATTCGATAAATCACATTGTCAAATCTCAACTCCAAGTTTTGTAAAAGGTTTTCGCCAGTCACACCCTTTTTCTTATCTGCTGCAAAAAAGTAGTTTCGAAATGGTTTTTCCAAAACACCATATATCCGTTTTACTTTTTGCTTTTCACGAAGTTGCACTCCGTATTCCGAGAACTTGGTCCGCCCTTGACCATGCTGGCCAGGAGGATAGGCTCTTTTTTCAATAGCACATTTTTCCGTCTCGCAACGGGAACCCTTTAGATATAATTTTATTCCTTCTCGCCGACACAGTCGACAAACAGAACCTCGATACCTGGCCAAATTCAGCTTCTCCTTTCAGGTTTAATCATTAGACTCTTCTCCGTTTTCTCGGTCGGCAACCATTATGTGGAATTGGGGTTTTATCCCGAATGACAAGAATCTCCATTCCGGCTGCCTGTAAGGAGCGGATCGCAGACTCCCGCCCAGAACCTGGGCCTTTTATATGAACTTCAAGTTTCCTCATTCCCATATCCCTGGCTTGTATAGCCGCCTTATCGGCAGCAACCTGGGCTGCAAAAGGAGTACTTTTTCTGGAACCTTTAAAACCTTGCGCTCCAGCACTTGACCACGAAACTACATTACCAGACATATCCGAAATGGTGATGATAGTATTATTAAAGGTAGCACGAATATGGGCAACACCCACTTCCGGAGCTGTTTTTTGTTTTTTCTTACCGATTTTGGATTTTTTATCCATTAATTAAATTTCTCCAGATCTTTATTTTTTAGCACGAGCACCCACTGTTTTCTTTGGGCCTTTTCTTGTTCGAGCATTAGTATGCGTTCTTTGGCCATGGACAGGTAAACCTCTTCGATGCCTAAGGCCCCGATAGGAACTAATATCCATCAAGCGTTTGATGTCCATGGTGACATTTCGTCTCAGGTCGCCTTCCACCTCGTATTCCTTATCAATGACACTTCGAATTCGGGAAACCTCTTCTTCCGTCAGGTCCTTCATTCTTACTTCCTCACCCACTTGAGCTTTTTTGAGAATTTCACACGAGGTCGTTCTGCCTACCCCATAGATGTAGGTCAGGGCGATCCAAGCCTGCTTATCTTTTGGAATATCAACACCTGCTATTCGTGCCACTATTTCTCCTTTAGCCTTGTCGCTGCTTATGTTTTGGGTTTTCGCAAATCACCCGCACAACACCGCGACGGCGAATCACTTTACATTTCATACAAATTGGTTTGACTGAAGCTCTTACTTTCATAGCTCTATCCTTCTTATTTGTATCGATAGGTAATTCGACCACGAGTCAAATCATAAGGAGATAACTGCACTTTCACCTTATCTCCTGATAAAATACGAATAAAATGCATACGCATTTTGCCAGAAATATGTGCTAATACCTTATGGCCATTTTCAAGTTCCACTCGAAACATCGCGTTAGGCAACGGTTCCAAAATGGTACCCTCTACTTCTATCGATTCTTCTTTAGACATTCTTCATTCAATCATCTCACAAACGCGGTAAAAAATATCTTCTACTGAACCTTTTGCTTCAACGGTTTTTAAGTTCCCTTGTTTCATATAAAATTCTTTAAGAGGAGCGGTAGACCCCAAATATACTTTTAATCTTTCCCGAATTGTTTCCCTATTATCGTCCGGCCTTTGAGCCAGCTTTCCGCTACACCCATCACAAACCCCCAAAACTTTAGGAGGGCAAGATATCTGGTGGAACATGGCACCACAATCTAAACAAGTACTTCGGCCTGTTAACCTCTCAACCACTTCTCTTTCATCGACTTCCAAATCAATTATATTGTCGATCATCACTCTCATATCAGCCAAGGTTTCTGAGAGTTTTTCAGCCTGCGCAATATTTCTAGGAAACCCATCTAGTATGAATCCTGCTTTGCAATCCCTTTGCCGGATTCGCTCTTTTATCAAACTAATCACTACATCATCAGGCACCAGCTGCCCCGCATCCATAACCGTTTTTGCCCGGGCGCCTAAATCCGTGTTCTCCTTAACTGCTTGTCTCAAAATATCGCCGGTGGAAATTTGTGGGATCTGAAATTTTTCTTTCAGCATTTTTGCCTGAGTGCCTTTGCCAGCACCCGGTGGCCCTAAAAGAATCAATCTCATCAATCAGCCTCTTCGGCTTTTCAAACGCCCCTTTTTCACAAAACCATCGTAATTTCTCATAACCAAATGGGACTCTATTTGCTGCATAGTATCCAAGGACACCCCCACCACGATCAATAAACTGGTTCCACCAAAATAAAACGGGATGTTGAAGTATTTTATCAAATAATCCGGCAAAATACAGACTAAAGACAAATACAATCCCCCATAAAACGTAAGCCTTGAGAGAATAGTGTCTATATAATCAGACGTTTTTGCTCCCGGTCGAATCCCCGGCACATAACCGCCGTGCTTTTTCATATTGTCAGCAACATCAACAGGGTTAAATATAACCGCCGTATAAAAGTAACAAAAGAAAAATATAGCACCTACAAAAATCAAACTATAAATAATCGTCCCTGGTGTCAGCGCAGCTGAAACCGATTGCATCCAGGGATGACTGATAAACTGAGCTATCGTCGCAGGAAACATGATGATCGATGAAGCAAAAATCGGCGGGATAACTCCCGATGTATTCACCTTCAAAGGCAGATGTGTAGACTGCCCTCCCATCATTTTTCGCCCCACCACCCGTTTTGCATATTGGATGGGAATCCGACGCTGCCCTCCTTCCGTAAATACAATGGCTCCAATCACTACGACCATTAAGACCAGAAGAAAAAGCATAACAAGCACAGGCATCTCACCTGTACCCATCAAATCCAACGACTGGAAAATTGCTGCGGGTGTCCCAGCAACAATTCCGGAAAAAATAATTAGGGAGATCCCGTTGCCAATTCCCCGTTCCGTGATCTGCTCTCCTAGCCACATCAGAAAAGAAGTTCCCGCCGTCAGAGTTAAAATGGTCATTAATCTAAACGACCAACCTGGCTCCGGAACAATGGGACTACCTCCAGGACTTTTCATTGCTTCCAGACCTACAGCAATTCCCGACCCTTGTATTGTGCTCAAAAACACCGTTCCATAACGAGTGTACTGAGTGATCTTCTTTTGCCCCTGCTCCCCTTCTTTTTTCAATCTTGCCAAGTAAGGAGAAACAATAGTCATCAGCTGCAAAATAATAGAAGCGCTGATATAGGGCATGATACCCAATGCAAATATTGTCAACCGGCTCAATGCTCCGCCGGAAAACATATCAAAAAAACCAAGAATTGTGCCTTGAGCTCTAGCAAACAATTCCGCCAAAGCCACAGAGTTGATCCCCGGAGTCGGTATATGCGCCCCGATCCGGTAGACCACCAACAACCCCAACGTAAAAAGAATTCTCTTTTTTAGCTCTGGGACACGAAATATATTACCGAAACTTTCTGCGGCCATTTAGAGGTTTACAGCCTTTCCCCCGGACTTTTCAATTTTTGCCTGAGCCGATTTGCTGAACTTATGTGCATGTACACTTAGCGATTCCTT
>Ga0209034_10001451_pt1 | contig 11509 bp, 7 predicted proteins | sample MarorgKNORR_S2LV_2_FD_188219 | JGI IMG/M metagenome (GOLD analysis project Ga0209034, IMG submission 188219) | Marine microbial communities from the Southern Atlantic Ocean, analyzing organic carbon cycling - 250m_A/KNORR_S2/LV (SPAdes) (version 2) | ecosystem: Environmental > Aquatic > Marine >...
AACGCGGCGTAGGCCCCGACGTCGCCGGCCAACCGCCGGATCGTCTTGCCCGTCGTGTAATCGACCAGCCACAACGGCTTCTGCCAGTCGTTGACCAGTAACCCCTTCGCGGTGGGCACCGGCGGCGTGTTGATGATCGCCAAGGGTCGGCCGTCGCGGTACGACGCATTCAGCGGCCGGGTCCATTTCACCTGGCCGGTCCCCGCATCGAAGGCCGCGATCCAGCCCTCGGCCAGGATGGCGTAGACCACGCCGTCGTGCACCGAAACCGGGCCACGAATGTCCCCACGTGGTGAATCCGTTCGCCACAGGCGTTTGCCCGTGGCCGCGTCCAGGCAAAGCACACCGGCTCCGGGAGTGCCGGCATTGGGGTTGCCGACTGAAACAAACACCCGACCCCCGGCCGTGACCGGGGAATTGTGGAGCACGTGAACGCTGCCCGTATGAGTGACCCACAACGGTCGCAGTGGGGCAGTGGGGCCGGCAGCAAGACGACGGGGGGGCGTACCGGAGAGCACCCAGGGAAAATCCCCCCCGACCTTCGGTTTGGCCGTCTGCCCCGTTTCAACCTGGAACTGCTGCTGCCGTTTCCATTCGGCTCCGGTGACATCGGTTGCCACCAGGTCACACTTCCAACGTCCCGGTGTCCCGGGTTCGAAGGAACCGTGCCAGGACCAGTCGCCCTGCTGTTGGAGCGGAGTGGTGCTCACTCGTCCGTCGGGGTTCGTCCACCGGCACGTGACCGATTTGACCAGCAGAGCGGTGTCGTAGGCCAGGACCACCAGCGGTTGGCGGCCGGAAACCGCCTTCGGTCCAGGCGAGACCACCCGCAGTCGCTTGTACTGCCCCGCCACCCGGAGTCGAGAACGAACTCCATCGGGAGAAATGAACACCCAGCGATAGGTCCTCGAGTAGGCCCCCCAGTCGCGGCCGCGGGCCGGAGCACTGTTGAGAATGGGAACTTTTCTTCGGCTTCCGGCATGGACGACGTGATAGTGAGCCCCGATCTGGCAGATGACGTTGATGCCCTCGGCCTTTCGCTGGTCGAACCACGAAGCGGACAACGGATAGTGCGAGATGGCGATCACCGGCATCCCCTCTGGCAGCGCCTTCAGGTCGGCCGTCATCCAGTCCCGCTGACGCAGTTGGGCCGTCGAGCGAAGGTAGGACGTCTCGGTGACGAACTGGATGAAATGAACGCCACCATAATTCCACGAGTAGTAGGGGGGGCCGATTCGCTGTTCGAAGCTGACCGTGCAACGCGGGTCCAGGCAGTTGCCGTCGTGACCGCCGAATCCTTCATAGACGGGAATCTTCGAAGAACGACGGATCCGGTCGTACATGTCCCATTCGAACTGCGATCCGTTCATCGTCAGATCACCGGCCGTGGCCAGGAAGGCCGGTTCCCCCGGTGCCGAGGTGACCTGCGCGAAGTCCTTGGCTGTCGGGATCATCTGGGGGATGTTGGTGAACTGACTGTCGCTGGCCGTGATGAACCAGAACTTGCGTTTCGCCGCAGCACGGTCGCGGGCGAATCCGAAATGGACCGTGTATTTCGTTTCCGACTCGTCGAACGGGATGCGATGAAAAAACGCGGCGGTCGGCCGGAAACCGGTCGGCCGGGTGACGACGACGAAACGGTGGTGAGGATTTTCGTCCACGCGGATGCGAAACAGGTACTCGCCGGTGGCCGTCGTCCGAATCACCTTCTCGCCATCGCTGACCACGACTTCCGGCAGGCCCGGTTCGCCCGGGTCTCGCTTGCCGTTGGCGTTGCGATCCTCGAAGACGGTTCCCGTGGCCGTGACCAGGCGGGGTCGGGCCGGTCGGAGAGGTGGTTCCGGTCGTCGTGGAATCGTCCTGTTGGCCTCATCAAGTTCCGCATCATTGAATCCACGGAGCAGGTCAGCGGTCGTCCGCAAGTCCGAATCGGGGATGGCATCGGGTGGCCCGTCATCGCCAGCTCGCACGCCGGAATGCAGTCCGACCCACAGGCCGAACATGGTCAGCAACGACAGGCGGTGGACGAAACGTCGATCAATCATGATGGGGATCCAGTGTTGACTGCCACGGGAGTGTCGCGAGGACAAACGTCACTTGTTGTTGTCGAACACGAAACAGAAAACATTCTGCCGACGATGAAACGGACTCTCATCCGGAGGTTCCGCCTCACCGACAATGAAACCACCCCAGTCGGCGGCCGCATCGCCCCAGTGGGCGGCCTTGACCTGTCGGAGCGCCATGTCGCGGGTGTCCCGCAACGTCGTCTTGTCGCACTTGAGCACCGGCGCGGTGACGGTCATGCCGTCACCGCGCGTTGAGAAGCGAAACGACAGCGTGTTGGCCAGATGGAGACAACTCTGCGGTACCGGAAACGTGTACGGCTTGCGGGCCCCCGGTGCGAGACTTCCCAGTGTCTTTCCATTGAGGAGCACATCCACCTTGCCAGACGGCGGCTGGGCCTTGGTCCATCCGTTGCTGGGAGCACCAACGGTGAACTCCAGTGTCCCCCCGGACCGAATCGGTGCCGCATCACGGCCATTGGCCACCACCACAACTTGTGAACGGATTTCTCCGTCGTTGAGATTGCGGACCTTGAGATTGAGGAGCCCGTCGGGAACGGATGTGGTATCCACGGTGGCCGCAAACATGGCTCGATAAAACGGACGACTGGCCTCCCGCATTTTCAGCCAATCCTCGCCGTTGATCGAGTATTCCAGTCGCTCGCCCTTCTGCGGTTGAACCAGGTGGGCCCGGATCTCGACCTGTCCCTGCCAGGCGGCGCCGACGCGATGCGAGACAATCGCCACGCGTTGCCCCAGCCCCTTGTAGAACTGCTCGAGCTTTTCACCCCGCACCCGGTAAACAAGGTACCCCTGCGGCAAGAGATCCGGGCACAACTGGTTCGTCCTGGGATTCCACCAGCAACCGGCCAACGCGCCCCCGGCCCGGTAGGGCACCGAGCGTTTCTTGTGTGCCAGCACATGGATGTCACCGACAAGCTGCATCCGGACATCGTGTTGCCGGGCCATCGCCAGGAAGTCCGGGCAGTGGTTCTCGAGGTCCGCTTCGGCCGTTGTGACCACGAAGGTGCCGCGGGAGCGGTGGCCCATGTCCTGCCGCAGCCACTTCACGTGAATCGGCTGCACACGGTTTGTCGGATAGTCCAGGTTCTTACCATTGACCAGGATCTTCCTCTGGCCGAGGTGGTACCCAAAGTCCACCGAGACAAAGTGGATCTTGCCGTATTCGAACGAGAAGAAGTGCGGCCCAAGGTACTCCCAGTACAACGCCTTGCCACAACGATGGTCGCCCCGGGGAAACTGCTCCAGGCGGTACGACGAATCGGTGTGATCCCCGGCGACGTTGTAATGGGGCATCTTGAGATGATTCATGATTCCGACGTAATTCCGGAAATCAGCGTGCCCGGATGCGGGTTTGCTCAACAGGGCCTTGTTCAGATCCAGCAGATCACCACTGTTGACAACAAATCGCGGCGCCGGCGACAGGGCATTGGCTTCCCTGACGAATCGACTCAGTCCGACCAGCGAACGGCGGTTCCGCGAGACATGCGTGTCGGTGACATGGATGAACGTGAACTCGTTCTCGTCGGCCTCGGCCGGCTGGACCAAAAAATCGACTTCCGCCGACAGCGGCTTGTACCAGTCGCCGACCACGTCGTGTCCGGATGGCCGGGTGAGGTAGAGGAACACGGCGCTGGGGTCGGGCACGATCGAGAACCGTCCCTGCCGGTCCGTCTTGACCACCGAGTAGCCGTCGGTGACCGAGACGCCCGCAGCCCCCGTGACCCCGCCGTCGGATTTCCGCTCGACGCGACCGGAAATCCGCTTCGGGACCGGAACACCATATCGGGGTTTCGGAGTCTCCCTCGGGAGCAGCTCGAGCACCTCCGGAACCGGCGGGCGTTCGGCCGACGTCTTCTCGCCGCAGGTCGTCATCACCAGGGCCAGGACGACCACACACGCCAGCTGGCCTGCTCGGATCGAGGAACACGGAAAAGTGAACATGTCGGAGGCCTGCAAAGGAGAAGGTTTCCGGTCGGGACAGCGTGAAGCGACGCGTCATGGTTGTACCACTTCGCGCTGCCGGATGTGTAACATCGGGCCAGTCGACCACCCGTCCACGACAGCGACCCTCAGCATGCCGGCCACTTCATCACCGTACCGACACGTGTGGATCCTGTTGATCGGCATCGTGCTGGCTGAGACCGGTCAAGCGCTGCCCGTGTCGGCCAGTGAGTACTGGGTGGCGCCCGATGGAGATGACCGTCTAGACGGCACAACCAGGCTGACCGCGTGGGCCTCTCCCTCGCGCGGACAACCAACCCGAACCAGCGAAGCGGTCCCCCGCGGCACACTGAAACTGCCGGTGTATTCGACAGCAGGATTCCTGGACAGCGGGCGACTGAGGATCGGGAAGCATGTCGTGGCCTACGTGTCCCGGACCGAACGTTCGTTTGTCCTGGCGGGACCGTGGCCCGAGAACATCGCAGTCGCCGCCCGTGTTTATGACGCGGACCTGCTGGGCGGCAAGTCGTTTGCTCCCGGAGACGTGATCCTGCTGGCCGGTGGAGAATTTACCGACCGGCCTCTGCACTTCTGCCAGTCGGGGGCGGCCGATCGACCCATCACCTACCGCCCCGCTCCCGGCCATCGCCCCAGGCTGGTGTCCACGCGTTTCGACCGGTCACCGGTTCGGCACCTGGGATCCCGCCGGTCGCCGACAACGACCCACGTCGTGTTGTCCGGGCTGGACATCCGCAACGCCGCCGACGGCAACCACGGGGCGCCGGGACTGGACCTGATCGGGCTGAGCCGTGTTCTGGTCTCCGACTGCCGGATCCATGTTTCCGGCCGCGACATCAACGGAGACAACAACGCGATCCGGCTGTTCCAATGCGACCGGGTCACCATCACCGGCTGCCGACTGCACAGCCGGTTCGCCAACGCCGTGGCGGCCTGGAACACGACGGCCACCCGGGTCGACCACTGCGTGATCTACGAGTGTTTCCAGGGCATCTCGGCAAACGGCGGCGCCTACGTGTCACATCTCGACGTGGATCACTGCACCTTCTACGCCTCCCACCGTTACGGGGCCCTGGGTTCCGAATCTTCGGGCCGGGTCCGCCTGACCAATTCGATCGTGGCCCAGATGGGTTCGTTGCGGGTTCCGGCACTGACCGGCCATGCCGGCGGCGACCACAACGCCCTGTGGCACGTCGCCGTGGCATACGGCAAGGGTTGGAATGGCGCCGCCGAGGGCCGACCCGGGGAACACGATGTCGGTGCCGATCCCGGGTTCCTCTCACGAGACCCCTCGCACCCGCTGTTCCTGAAAATCTCGACACGGTCTCCGTTGGCGAAAGCGGCAAAGGACGGCGGCTATCTCGGCGCGTTCAAGCCGGTGCCGACACCTCCGTCTCCCGCCCGGCCGGTCATCGATGTCCGCGAGTTCGGTGCCCGGGGTGACGGGAAACAGGACGACGCTCCGGCCATCCAGGCAGCCGTGCGTCTGGCCGAACATCTCGGCGGCGGTCGTGTCGTGGTGCCCGCCACCGAGGCGTTCTACCTGCTGGGCAGCACCATCCGGATCCGCGGACACCACATCACACTGACCGGACCGGGCGCCCGGCTGAAGCTCAAGGACGCCGTCGGCCGGATTCACCTGCTGCACATCGGCGGTGACGGAGCAACCCGATCGGTGGCCGAGCACATCGAGGTATCGGGGTTCCTGATGGACGGAAGCTACCGCAGCCAGCCCCAGCAACGTGCCGGCGGCCTGCCACGGTGCGTGTGGGTCGAACACGCCGGCCATGTCGTGATTCGTGATGTCGAGATCCGCGACGCCTGGTGCGGCGTGAGCCTGGCCACCAACACGCGGGATTGCCTGGTCGAAAATGTCACGGTCACCGACTGGGATCACGACGCCTTCGGGGCATCCGGATGGGGAATCAACGGCGGCTGCACCGACGTGAGATTCCTTCGCTGCCGGGCCGTCGACACCCCGAAATGCGTCAAGGCCTGGGAAATCGAAGAGGGGGCGCAGCGGATCCTGCTGGAGGACTGCGTGGTCGAAAACCTCGGCGGCACCGGAACCGGTTTCTACGTCCGCCACCACGGTTACCGCTGGTCGGTGCTCGTCGACGACGTCACCTTCCGACGCTGCCGCGCCGAGAAGGTCAATGGGGACGGATTCCGGATCGCCACGTCCCCCGGGTCGCAGATCCGACCGCTGATCCGTACGCGAAACATCCGGCTGCTGGACTGCCGGTGTGTGGGTCGGACAACGATCGCCTGGGGAGTCGAAAACGTCCTGCTCCGCGGTGGCCGTTTCGACGGCCCGGTCTGCCTGGGCTTTGCTGCCGGCACCGACCCTCTGGAGGGCAACGGATCCAAGGGACCGGTCCGATCAGTCACGCTTCAGCAGACACGGGTCGGGCAACTGCTGATCAACAGCCGGGTCGGCAACCCCACCGGAAAACTCGGTGACACCGCCTATGCCGATTACGTCCCGAATATCCGCCTGTTGAAGGTGCGGCAGGACCAACCGGCAAAAGTCGTCGGCAAAGGCGCGAAGATCGAGATCCAGGCCGGCCCCTCGAGATGACCGCGGCGCGGATCAGATCAACTCGTCGATCGGGGCCCCTTCGGGCAGAATCGGCGTCGGGCGTCCGGCGTGGTTGTTGAACTGCGTGTCCAACGGAACCCCGAGATACTGGTACAGCGTCGCCAACAGATCACCGGGAACCAGTGGGCGGTGAAGCGGAAGTGAGCCCCTGGCGTTGGTGGCACCAACCGGCTGTCCCATGGTCATGCCGCCGCCGGAGAGTACGACCGACATGGCCCGTGCCCAGTGTTCTCGTCCGGGGTTTCCCTTGACGTAGTGCACCCGGGGCGTGTGCGACATCTCGCCCATGACCACGAACAGCACGTCGTCCTGCATGCCCCGCTCGTGCAGGTCCTCGATCAGGGCCGAGGTGACCTGGTCAAGAACCGGCAGGCGGATCTTCATCTGTTCGAAGATGTTCCAGACGCTGGCGTGATCGTCCCAGCTGAAGGCCTTCTGTCCGGGCACACAGGGAAAATCGATCGTGACCAGTCGCACGCCCGCCTCGACCAGCCGGCGGGCCAACAGGCACCGCTGGCCCACGGCATGGCGACCGAACCGGTTCCGAACCTCGGGCGTCTCGCGGCCCAGGTCAAACGCCTGACGCACCTTTCCGCTGGTCAGCAGTTCCGCCGCCTTGCGGTTGTAGGTGTCCAGCGATTCCATCACGCCCGACTGGTCTATGTCACTCCGCAATCCGTCGAACCGCGACAGCAGGTTCCGACGCTCCCGCAGGCGGTCGGTCATCTGGCTGGGCAACTGCAGGTTCGGCACCTCGAAGTTGCTGGCATTGGGATCGGACCGAATCCGGAACGCTTCCAGTCCGGCACCCAGGTAGGCCGAACCGGGAAAGCGAACACGGGGCAGCGCCACGTGCGGCGGAACACCCGAAACCCGCTCGCCACACACCTTGCTGGCCACCGCCCAGAAGTCGGGATAATCGGGCCGGTAGGGTGGAGGTGCGTCCTTACCGGGATACCCGGTCATCACCGTGTGGGTACTGTCCACATGCCCGGGGCTGTTGTGGTGCAGCGACCGGATGATCGCCAGCTTGTCACCCTGGGCGGCCATTTTCGGCAGGTATTCGGAGATATCCAGCCCCGGGGCCGAAGTCGGGATCGGCCGGAACTCGCCACGAAACCCCGAGGGTCCCTCGGGCTTGAGGTCGAAGGTCTCCATGTGGCTGGCACCACCCCACAGCCACAGCACGATGATCGACTTGCCGCCGGGTGATTGTCCGGTCCGAGAAGCGGCCTCGCTCTCCAACCGCAGCAGGTCCGGCAGGGCCAGGCTCCCCAGTCCCGAAAGCCCCATCTGCACCAGGGCACGACGGGGCAGGGTCCCGAAACAGCGTTGTTCATCAACCATTGCGGCCATCGCAAGACATCCACCAGGTCGCGGCAAGACGGCGAAATACAGGCGACCGTCACCGGCATCACCGTACCAGATCGTTTGGCCCGAGTCGCCATCGATCGACCGCCGGGTCGTCGGCTCATCCGGTGGACTCCTGTCCCGGGTGGTACAAGAGCGGGGGCAGTCGCCTACACTGGGGTGCGTTCACGCTCGAGCGGGCGGTTCCAGCAGTTCTTACACTTCGACGGCGAATTGATCCGGGAGAACATGGCCTCGTGATGTGCTTTGTCGAATCCACCGGAAGTGACCGGATCTCGTTCCGCCTGGTCCTGCCCATCCTGATGGCGATACTGGCTGCACCGTCCAACCACCGGGCAGAGGGCCTGGCTGCACCACCGGACGCCGATGCCAACGGGAAGAAAACTGCCAGCCTGGACGTGTCGCGATACACGGTGGACGTCGAGGCCAGGAAGATCCGCGGCGTTTTCGGCAACGCCTCGGGACTGACATTTCGCCCCGAGTCCCGCAGCCTGTTCCTGGTGATCAACTCGCCGACACGGATGGTCGAAATCGACCTGCAGGGAACAGTCAAACGGAGCATCCGGCTGGCCGGTTTCGAGGACACCGAGGGAGTGGCCTACCTGGGCCAGGACCGGTTCGGCATCCTCGACGAGCGTCGCCGTCACCTGTGTGTGGTCCACGTCGAAAAGACCGCCCGCTCGATCAAGTTCAGTGACCTGAAACGCGTCGAGAAAACGGCACCGCCGGAGCAGGGGGGGTGGTACCTGGTGGTCGACCCCAAACCGACACCCAACGTCGGGCTGGAAGGCCTGTCGTTCGACAAGGAGAACCGACGATTTTTCGTCGTCAAGGAAAAGAACCCGCGGAAGTTCTTTCATGTCACCCTGGGCCCCGACCCGGACTCGGTGCCGACGATCACCGAGCCCTGGAAAAAGAGCCGCCTGAAATCCCTGCGCCAGAAGGACCTCTCGGGTGTTCATTTTCACTCGGCCACCAGACAGTTGCTGGTCATGAGCCACGAATCCCGCAACATCGTCCAGTGTTCGCTCGATGGACGTCCCGTGTCCCGACTCTCCCTGGACGTCGGTTCGGCAGGACTCAAACGGGCGATTCCCCAGGCTGAGGGGATCACGATGGACGACCGGCAGGTGCTCTACGTCCTCAGCGAACCGAACCTCTTTTACGTGTTCAAGCCACCACCCACGGAGCCCAACAAATGACAACCGTCACAAGACCGTGGTGGTACCTGGTGGCCGTTCTGGGAATCGCCTCCCAGGCTGTATTGGCTCAACCACAACCTCCAACCGACACCAAGCCACTGACCGTCGGAAACATTCCTGTCGCCGAGATCCTGACGAAACTGGGGGCCAGACTCGAAAAAGGCGTTTCACCCGGGGAACGGGACGGGCACGCTCGTCAATTCGACCGGACCGATACGAACCGGGACGGGAAACATTCCAGAAAGGAATACGTCGACGGTGGACGTTACCTGACACCCCGAGCCCGCTCGGGCATCTTCCGGGCTGCCGACGGCAACGGGGACGGGGTCGTCACCAGGGCCGAGTACATCCTGAACCGGATCATCACCGACGAGGCCAAGAACATCATTCAGCGGATGGATGACGACCGGGACGGGTCAGTCGAACGACGGGAATTCGTCGGACATTCGAAGAAACCGCTGGGTGGCGAGAAACTTGCCGGCCAGGTGTTTTCCGCGCTGGACCCGAATGGTGATGGCGTGATCCTGGTTCCCGAGTACCTGAGAGTCTGGGGAAAATGGGCACGGTCCGGACGTCCGTCGGCAGAGAAACGGATTGCGGCCCTGCCAGCCGAAACCGGCGACTCAAAAACTCAGCGTGCCGGCCCCCGTGGTGAACGCCCCGGGAGATTCGGCCCACCCGGCGGTCGTGGCAGCCGGTTTGGCGGCGGTCCGCCAAGTCCCGACGAGTTCGTCAAGCGGGCGTTCGAGTTCGACGCCGACAAGGACGGGAAACTCGACCGCAAGGAACTGACGAAACTGGCCGAGAGCCTGGGCCGTCGTCGCGGCGGACGAAGCGGTTCGGGGCGACGCGGCCGGTTCGGCAGCCGCTGAACCGATTGCCCCCGACTTGGAGTGCTGATCCCGCTAGGGGATCGACGAGAAGTGCTCCTCGTACACCGCGCGGCACGCGAGGGATTCCTCTTCGCTGAATCCCAGGTACGGCGGCAACAGGCGATTGGAGAACGAGGGATCGATCAGCCAGAGGAACGTCTTGTCGTAGGCCCCGTCGATCATCTCTCGCTGGCACACCGACACCATTTTCTCGCAGGCATGGTGGAACAGTCGGGTGATCCGGAACAGTTCCTCCAGGTCCTTGTTCTTGCCGGCCTCGAAGAACTGCCAGGTCGTTTTCGGGAACAGGGCATCGAAGCTGCACAGCAACGAGCACTCGGCCAACGTGCAGCCCATCGCAAAATTGCCTTCCAGCAGGAAGTGCTGCAGTTCCGGCGAGTGTGTCAACAGGTCACACGTGCGAGCGTAGTCGGTGGAACTGTTCTTGGTGGCCACCAGGTTGGGAACCGCTTCGGCGATCCGGTGGTACTCGCGGCCTCGAATGATCCGGCCGGCCCGCGGCAGGTTGTAGTGCAGGAACCGGCAATCGGGAAACCGGCCGCAGACGGTCTGGAAGAACAGCATCGTCTCGGATTCGTCGAGCGTCCCCCAACTGGGCAGGGAGATCTGGAACATGCGGATGCCCAGGTCGTAGGCGATCTGCATCTTCAGCAGCGTCTCTTCCATCGAGGTGCCGATGACACCGATCTGTGGGTCGATGCCGTCGCCGACCGCCAGGCCCGCAAAAATCTCGACCACCTGCTGGAACCGCTCACGAGTCAGAGCGTACCCCTCACCGGCGGTCCCCATCAGGTACAGGCACTTGTATCCGTCGTCGAGTGTCGACTGGATGTGACGTTCGAAGACTGGCACATCCAGTTCGAAATCCTCGGTCCACGGCAACATGCACGCGGCCAGGTTGTTCTGGGGGTAACGTGGCATTGATGTTCTCTCGAATCAGGTGCCGGACAAATCGGCTGCTGGTGTTGTGAAGCCCCGGCCCGTATCCCGGACCGCCGCCAGTCTCACGTCGCCGGCCCTCAGCCGCAACCGATCCACGCCTGTCACCAGGCCGGCGACATCTCTCACTTCGCGTCGCCGGGACGCTTCAACTTCACCGGCAGCAGCGTGATCGAACGAACTCCCACCGTCCCGTAGTTCAGGAACTCGTCGTCGCGGAACTCGAACCGGATGTCCGAGAGCCTCGCCCCGGTCAACTCGACGGCACCGGTCGATCCACCCGGCGCGTGACCGCCGAAGGCGATGAAATCGGTCAGCGCCACGGGACCGACTCCACCCGGATTGCAGTTGTCGGCGAAAAACACCTCTCAGCCAGGAACCTCCCACATGCAGGCTGAGGATTTCGAACTTATCACTTACCATGGACCAATCACACTCCGTCTCGAATCGTTGAAT
>Ga0209034_10001456_pt1 | contig 11497 bp, 12 predicted proteins | sample MarorgKNORR_S2LV_2_FD_188219 | JGI IMG/M metagenome (GOLD analysis project Ga0209034, IMG submission 188219) | Marine microbial communities from the Southern Atlantic Ocean, analyzing organic carbon cycling - 250m_A/KNORR_S2/LV (SPAdes) (version 2) | ecosystem: Environmental > Aquatic > Marine...
TTCTCGGTCCAAGTCTGTCGATTAAATAACCGGAGATCGGACCCATTATTGTCCCTTCAACTCTGGTCAAAGAAAAAGCTAGGGAGAGTTGAGCTCTGCTCCACCCGAAGTTCTTTTCTAACACTACGAACCATACAGGCATTCCCTGAAAAACTGGAACCGTACCAACTACCATTACAAGGGCTGCAATTCCGGTTAGCCACCATCCATAAAAAATTCCGGGTGATTTGTCATGTGATACAGTTTTCAATCTTCTAACCATAGTCAATGTGTTAAGCTGATTCAGAGTATACGCTCATCGTGAGCAATATATGTGTTATCGGGATAAGGATTATATTTCGAAAAACATCAACTTTAATTCAAGTATAATGTCAGGAATTAGATATAGGGGATGATGGAGTCATTTTATGATTGATCAGGATAGGATAGTTAATTCTTTTTGCGAACTAGTTCAAATTGATAGCCCCTCGGATGAAGAGGAGGAAGTGGCCCAATATTTGATACCTATATTGGAGAATCTAGGATTTAGTGTCGATCGGGACTCTCATGGGAATGTCATAGCCTCTGAACAAGGTGATTCACCTCTTTTACTATCAGCGCATATGGATACTGTTGAACCTGGTAGAGGTATAGTTCCTAGCGTGAAGGATGATCGCATAGTATCAGATGGTACAACAATATTGGGTGGAGATTGTAAAGCCGGAGTAGCAGCTATACTGGAGGGAGTTACCTCCGTAAAAGAAGATGGCAAAAATCATAGGCCACTTCAGATAGTGTTTACTAGAGGAGAGGAGATTGGGCTAGTGGGAGCCTCAAATCTTGATTGGAATATGATTCGATGTGAGGAAGCAGTTGTATTTGATGGAAATGGCCCTGTAAACCGTATCACCGGTTCTAGCCCGACATATATGAGGTTCGATGTGGATATAATCGGTAGAGCAGCTCATGCGGGAGTAGAGCCTGAAAAAGGTCTTTCGGCTATCCGGATAGCCACCGATATTATTAACCAACTTCCCCAGGGGAGGTTAGATGACGAGACTACTTTTAATGTTGGATCAATATCAGGCGGATCTGTAAGAAATGCAGTCCCATCGAATGCGATGTTCGGCGGGGAATTTCGTAGTATAAACTCAGAAACATTTGACTCGCTACATATGCAGCTGTTGGATACTTTGGCGCAAGCACGTCAGAAATATAGTGAAGCTATTATCTCTGAAGAATTGGAAGTAATGTTTCAAATGTACAATTTGGATCCTGAAGAATCGATAGTACAGCTCGCGACCAGAGTTATGCGAGATATGGACATGGCACCGGATATAAGGCCTTCAGGAGGCGGGACAGATGGCAATGTTTTCAGACTAAACGGTATCGCAAACGTTGTCGTAGGCATGTCTACTAATGAAATGCATACTGTGAATGAGTACGTAGTAATACCCGACTTGGTAAACACTGCTAGGTTTTGCCAAGAGGTTATAACATTTAGCTACTGAGTATCATTGAGGAGTAGATTCTGCAATTCTGTGGCGAACTCTGTAATTTGCCATGATCGGACTGACGAGTTTTGTGGATCAGTAATCTCCGTTTCCAAATGGTGGGTTTCGATAGCTATCCTTTCAAGGCTTTTGACTGGCCAAATTAGAGACGGGTCTAATGACAAGCTGGCGGATTTGTTTTTGCGCCACTGTTTAAGGAGTTGTAGGCGATCCTTTGACTCAGGGTCACTGAAGCTATTCAGGCGGCGCTGTTCAGGCCTATGGACTTCAGAGGTATCTATTCCAGCAAGGAGAACATCCAATATATCGTCTAAGTAGGCATAAGGCATTATAGGGGTGCCCCTGTTAATGTCGCTCAACACTTTTCGGATTGTGAGTTTATCAGAACTCCGGATAGAACTGGCCTGAAGGCATATCTCAATCAGCTCGTCGTTGGTTACAAGTCGGGAAGGCGGGACGTCCTTAACACTAGCCTTGGCGTCTCTCCATAGGAATAATTCTTTTAGCATTGCTAATCCACGTGGGTTTAGTTTCTTTGACCCTTTTAGGTTAAGAAACGTGACCTCAGGTGGAGCCGGCTCTATGTACCTAATTTGTTCTAATCTCTGGCATTCTTCATTTACCCATGTGAATCTATCTAATTCGTTTAGGCGACGAGCAAGCTCTGCATGTAGATCTATTAGATGTTCCACATCTGAAGCAGCGTATTCGAGTGCTTCCTCAGATAAAGGTCTTAACCCCCAATTGGAGGTTTGTAATTTATGACTTTTCTTTATTTGTACTCCGAGATAAATGTCCAGTACCGACCCGAGATTAGGTCGCATGTCACCAAGAAATCTGGCTCCAATCTGAGTATCGAATATAGATTGTAGATTAAATCCATAATCACGATTAAGGCATCTTAAATCATAGTCTGATCCATGTATTATTTTGAGCACGTTCTGGTCTGATAGTATGTTGTCTAATGGAGACATATCTTGAATACTAAGTGTATCTATAATGAAGCATTGATCAGTGGTGGCTATCTGTATTAAGCATACGCGTTCTCTGTATGCATATAATCCATTCGATTCTGTATCTATTGCGATTTCTGTGCAGTTTTTTAAGACTGAAACTGCTTCAGAGAGGTCTTGTTCTCTTTTAACAAGTTTTCTGTTTTGCACTACTATCTCATTGGGGATGAAAATTGTTTATATGCGAGCTGGATTATATCAATATTAGCATTAATAAACTAACGGGGCACTGGAGTAAAGTCTGGTCCTTTAATGTTTACGTAGACTAAGAACTTCTCAGCCTATGCTAGTATCACCGCGAATGCTATACTTGGGCGTCTTGAAAGGATACCCATATTTGAAAGGATGTTAATAACATATGAATGGAGCTGAACTTAAGCAAGTTTTGAAATCTGGTGGTAGGGTGTTTGGGACCATGATCAGTGTGAGCAGAAATCCCAAATGGATCCCTTCTATGGAGGGGATTGGGCTTGATTATGTGGTCATAGATACCGAACACAATTATCGCAGTAGAGGAGAACTGGGTGATTTTCTAACCATGTTTAATACTACTGGCGTTGTTCCTATAGTCCGGATACCTATCCCTGATTCCCATTATGTGACTATGGCCATAGACGCCGGAGCTCAAGGGGTACTGGCTCCGTATTGTGAAACAGTAGAACAAGTAAAAGAGGTAGTTGGAGCTGCCAAGTGGAGACCACTAAAAGGCGAAGCGGTTAGACGTGTGGTGGACTCCGGTGACCATCCCAGTGATGCCACACGAGAATACCTCGAAAATAGGAATAAAAATAATATTGCAATAATAGGGATAGAGAGTCAGGCAGGGGTAGATAACCTGGAAAATATGATAAAAGTACCTGGTATAGATGGTATTTTTGTTGGCCCCAACGATATGAGTATTCAATTAGGGGTGCCTGACATGTATGACGAAGAGATATATAAGACGACTGTGAAGAAGGTGATTGATATTTCTGAGGCAAATGGTGTTCCGGCACTGGTTCATCACCAATCTCCTGAACTATCAAAGTACTGGATTGGACAAGGCGCCCGATTCGTCTTGCATGGTACAGATCGCAGGGCGTTTATCGAAGGATTTAAGGCCGACTTTGGACAGCTTAGAGACCATGCTGAAAGCTGCTAATACGATATAGTTTTGAGAGTATAAACCCGGTCTGTTACTAGTAACAGACCGGGTTTATTTTCTGTGCATATTCTTTAGAGTTTCAATATATATCCGTTCGTATTCTCCATGGTGACCGGTGTCCGGACCGTAGGTTAATGGCTCAGCCCATAGATATTCCACGTCAGACCATTCTATCGGGTACGGGGTCTGATCAAAAAATCTCGATACCGCTTCTGTACTGTCTGAAGCTACCATATACCCCATCATCTGGAAGTTGTCATAAAAATTACCTGACTGTGAGACAAATCTCCCTTTCATGGAAGCTAATATAATAAAGTTGATCATATGAGCAGGTTAGATGCCATTATCAAATTCGGTCATTTTGTAAGTATGTGAACGGTTGTAACATCTCCTGCTCCAGAGCACTCTGCTAAGCCGACTCTGGCGTCAGGTATCTGGCGGTCTCCTGCTTCATCCCTCAATTGGGTGACTGTCTCATGTATCATTCTGACACCAGTAGCACCAAAAGGATGTCCCATAGCGAGCAAACCGCCATCCGTATTTGTAGGAATATCTCCAGTTAATGAGGTTCGCCCTTCTATAGTTGCCGACCAAGCTTCTCCGTATGGTATGAGATGCAGAGCTTCCAGTTGCTGTAATTCACCAATAGTAGCTGCGTCGTGTACTTGGACTAAATCTACATCCTTCGGGTCAATTCCACTCATCTCATAGGCTTGCAGTGCTGCCGGTTCTGTCCGGTATGGACTGAAAGCAGAATGATCGCTACCGTGACCATTATAGTTCCCTGATGTTAGTGCCGCTGCGACAACATTTATAGAACGTTTACGGTCTATATTGTAGGACGTTAACGCTTCTTTAGCGCAAAGTATAGCAGCAGCAGCTCCTTCACTAGTAGGGCAACATTGGAATAAGGTTAGAGGATCAGCTATCATTCTGGAATTCAGTACCTCTTCTACGCTATACGTATCTTTCCTATGGGCGTAAGGGTTGAGACTAGCATTTTGTCTAGCTTTCACGGTGACTTGGGCTAGAGAAGCGGGTGTAGCACCAGTATCTTCCATGTATCTGCGGGACCGTAATGCATAGCCTGCCATCATATGGTCTCCACCTATATATCTATCTGGACTGTCTTCACTGGTTACTGAAACTGGTCCCCCAGGAACTTTTTCAGCTCCAAATGCTAGGGCTATGTCAAATACACCTGAACTTATTCCCCAATAAGCCTGCCAAAATGCTGTAGACCCGCTAGAGCAAGCGTTTTCTACATTTATGATAGGGATACCGGTAAGGCCTAATTTACTTAGAGATGTCTCCCCGAAGGACATTCCTTCATAGTATACGTGGCCGAAATAAGCTACCTGTATGTCTTTCCACGCCACAGCGGCATCTTTAAGAGCAGCCACCACGGAATCGAGAGCTAAACTAGCTAATGGTTTGTCTCTAAACCTTCCAAATGGATGTAACCCTACTCCGGCTACAACTACTTCTCTACCTGGTTTTAAATTGTTCATGAATCAGTCCTAGTTTAATCTGATAACTGGGCTGGGCTCCATTTATATACTATTTTTGTTGACCCTGTACTTCCGTACTCTACTGGTATTAAGGCTAAGTTTAAAGTCATGCCAATCTGGATATCTTCATGTTGGATATTGATTAATTCGGCCAACACGTGCGGGCCTTCTGGAAGTTCTACTTCTGCCAATATATATGGAACTTCGCCGGGCCACCCATGTGGAGGTACCTTTACTTCAGTATAGCTATATAACGAACCTACCGATCCAAATGTTATGGAAGTCAGATTGTCTGATGTGCAGGATTGACAGAATTTGGCAGGTCCGAAAACTACAACGTCACAGTCATTACATTTAAAGCCCACCAATTCTCCTTGGGGTTCTTCGGCGTTAGAAATGTTTAGTCTAGTCTCGTCGATAGATGATGACATAATCTCTCCAGTCATAATAGTATAGCATCGGGCAGAATCGGGATATTATAGATTGACCGCTAGATTAACAAATGGTAGTTTTGCCAATACATTTATCAAAGAGACTAATAAATTTATAGAAGTAAATGGTTGGTATATGGCGGATATGATTGAGGTGTCCGACAACTCGAACAGTAACCCTTGGGATCTATGTCTTGGTGATTTTATAGATTCGTGTGTATCTTATGAGCCCGGCAAAGTGTTCATAGAAATAGCTGGCCAAAAGATCAGCTATGGAAAAATGCAGGAATACTCTAAGCGATCAGCTTCTATGTTTAAATCCTTGGGTATAGGTTACGGGGACAGAGTCTGTCTTTATTTGCCCAACTGTGCTGAATTTCTATATGCATGGTTTGGGCTTTCTCGTATTGGGGCTATCGCCGTGCCTGTTAACACGGCATACAAGACGGCAGAAACAGCGTATATATTAAATGATGCTGAAGCATCTGCAGTAGTTGGACATGTTGATATGCTGGGCAGCTTGAGAGAAGCTGTTAGTTTGTGTGATAGTGTGAATCATTGTCTAATCGTCGATCCCGTAAGAGAGAGTTACAGAACTGAACATCACAAAGATTGGATAGATTTTACTAGCAGAATGGAGACCTGTGACATGTACTCGGATAACATTGATATCTCTCCCTCAGATGTTTCAATGTTGGTGTATACGTCAGGTACTACGGGTAACCCGAAAGGAGTTCAAGTCACACATAAAATGTATGTGGCTGCTGGTCAGGGTTTTGCACATTGGACGCACGCTACCGAGAAAGACAGATTCTTTACCTGTTTGCCCTACTTTCATGCGAATGCTCAATACTATTCTACTATGGGGGCTCTAGCAGCTAGGTCAACCTTAATAGTGTCAGATAGATTTAGTGCTTCCGCATTCTGGGACCAAGTCCGAGAAGCTGAGGCGACAGTTGTGAATTTTATTGGAATGATGATGCCAGTATTGTCAAAGCAGGACCCAAAGGATTCTGATTTGGACAATACTGTACGGTTATTTTATGGGTCACCTGCGTTCGATCCTGAGTTTCTTGCGGAATTTCAGAAGCGATTTGGAACGGATATCATCGTAGGCTTTGGGATGACTGAAACTTGTTATGGAACTATCGAAAGCATAGGAGAATTTAGGAGACCAAATTCCTCTGGATTAGCTAGGAGACACCCGGACCAGAGATTTTCTAACCAGATTAGGATAGTTGATAGCGATGGAAACCCTATTTCTAATGGAGACATTGGCGAGATAACTATAAACAACCCTGTACTCATGACAGGATACTGGAGAAATCCTGAACAGACGGATTTAGCTTTGCGTAATGGTTGGTTATTCACCGGTGATCTGGGATGGCTGGATGATGATGGGTATCTTTATTTTGTAGATCGAAAGAAGGATGTTATTAGACGTAGAGGTGAAAATATTTCCTCTCAAGAAGTAGAGGATGTAATAAAGCGACATCCAGATGTGCTGGATTGTGCTGTAATAGCAGTCCCATCCGAGCTTGGTGAAGATGATGTTAAAGCCTATATTCTGCCGAAGGGTGAAAATTCTGTTTCTCCCGAAAGTGTGGTTTATTGGTGTTCTGAACATTTAGCTTATTTTAAGGTTCCGCGTTACATAGAAATGCGTACCGAATTGCCGAGAACGCCTAGTTTAAGGGTGCGTAAGGATATGCTCCGGTCGGAAAAAGATGATCTTATAGGTGGATGTTTTGATCTTGATAAATCTGGGATTGATATTAGGTCCTAAGAAATAAATTAAAGGCGCGTGGCGAAGTTATTAAATGGTAGAATACCTCATCAATCTTTAATCGGAGGCCATTATGAACAAGGTAGAAGCGATCATTCGTCCCGAAACTCTCAATGCCGTAAAAGACGCTTTGGCAGATGCTGGTCTAGTAGGTATTAACGTGGCTCAGGTTACCGGTCGAGGCACACAGAGGGGAGTTGAAATGGGAGGTCCTCGAGGCGTAGGTAGTTATGTAGTAGATATGTTACCTAAAGTGAAGTTAGAAATGGTTGTCCAGGACGGGGAAACGCAAAAAGCTATTGATATAGTTATAGAACATGCGCGTACGGGTAATATTGGTGATGGAAAGATATTTGTATCTCCTGTCAGCGACGCGATTAGAATAAGGACCGGTGAGCAGGGAGAATCTGCTCTTTAGGTCGCTCATTCTGAGCATTACATCTGTCATGTGCATGACAGCATAAATGGATTAGCAGGAAGGTGTACTTCATGTCGCCAATAAACTATTGGTTATTTAAATCTGAACCTACAGCCTACTCGTACCAAGATTTGCAGAATGAAGATGATCATACTGCCGAATGGGATGGAGTAAGGAATTATCAAGCCCGCAACTTAATGAGAGATGAAATGAAAATCGGGGACCGAGTATTGTTTTATCATAGTAACGCCAAGCCAATGGCGGTAATAGGGACGGCCACAATAGTCAAGGAGGCGTATCCGGATCACACCGCATTGGATCCAAAGTCTAAGTACTACGATCCTAAAAGCACTCCAGACAATCCGATATGGATGATGGTAGATATAAAAGCAGATCAGGCACTTGCAAGGCCTGTGACATTGCAGGAGATTAAACAAGCACCTGACCTTGAGAATATGCCTCTGGTACGAAAAGGAATGAGGCTTTCTGTACAACCTGTAAGCAAATCCGAATGGGAATCAATATTGTCCATGTCAGAATTGGCAGATTAGGCACGTCTGTCTCACGTATATGTCCTATACGTTGTAGGTCATAAATTCGAGCAGGTTGTCGTCAGGGTCCCGCAGATATAGGCTTAGTGACGGCGTCGTTCCGCGTCCCCTACCTCCTGGTCTCTGCACCGGACCGGTTATCACTTCGACTCCCGCTTTGCTAAGCATAGCCTGACACTCTTCTACTGTTCCTTCCCATACAAAACATATATCACCGCATCCAGGCACCGCGGTAGCTCCTCTTAAGTTAGCTACGTGTCCTTCTGGGTGAATATTTATTTTCGAGTCCCCGACTTGTATTGAAAAGGTAGGGACTTCTCCAGATCGCCATTTATCTTCGTTGTTAATCTCAAATCCCAAGGATTTATAGAACGCTATAAGTCTCTCGGCATCATTGGTTGGCATTGCTATATGGTCTATTCCGACAGTTGACATAAGATTCTCCTTTAAACAACCTACATGGAGTATTCAGATGATTGGATTGTGTTTCCAGAAGTCTACTAGTATATCTCGGACCTTATCGGGTTCATTTGAAAGAAGTCCGTGTTCTGCCCCTTTAATGGTATGAAATGTTGCGTTCTGAATTTTCTTATCCAAGTCTTTGCCACATCGTATAGGAATTCGGGTATCAGAGCTACCATGAATTATTACGGTAGGCATTGTAATTTCACTTAAGCGTGCATCTATACTGTCTGCAATATCGATGTAGCTACGCATCGTTGAAACTATTCCATCATATTGTTTCAGATTGAGTTCGAGTAAATGCTGGAAATGGGCAGGTTCAGCCTCCCGAAGACCAGGTCTCCGAACGTCTAATGCATTGGCTACTTGCGTTCGTTTGCTGGAAGCTGAGGTATCCTCAAGGATAGTCAACTCTTGTTGTCTTTTGATCCTTTCATTTTGGTCGCAATACGACATGGTATTAATAAGGCCTAGCGTATGTGTCTTTTCAGGGTTATCAAGAGCGAATTGCAGGGCAATAGGCCCTCCAGCAGAGGAACCAACAATATGAGCTCTATCAAGTGAGAGGTGGGCCAGTAAATGATATACATCTTGGGAGTAGGTTTTTATGGAATATCCGGTTATGGGAGAGTTAGATTTTCCGGCTGATCTACGGTCAAAAACTACTAGTTGGCATAATTCTGAGAGTTGCTTTGAATGTTGTGAAACGATATTTGCACTTCCTTCTCCGCCACCCAGTCCTCCGTGAATAATAACTGTTGGCTGTCCGACACCGAACACTTCGTAGTGCATATCGTAGCCATTGATAGTTTGATTCGGCATGTACCTTCTCCAAGTACAAAATAAATATATGTAATAAATAGTAATTTGCTCATGTGTAGGTGGCAATCCCTTTATTAGGAAATCTGTATATCGATTTTCAATAACCACTTGTGTGAGTGCTTGTTAAAGTTAACGCGACGAAGAATTTGTTATATTTGGATTGGGGTTAATGGTTTAATCCAGGTGAGGTGGCCGCTATTAGCGTCCTTGACAAGCTCTCTTGGTGGCCAATACAATTCCAGCACAATCCCGGCAGATGGGCCTATAGTAGTGATAGGAGATATTTATGAGTAAATACCCAAAGATACTTTATAAAGAAGAAGGCATGCGGGAAGGCATGCAAATAGAAGATGCAAACATAGGTGTAGACGACAAAGTGGAGTTACTGGACGCCTTATCTGAGACAGGGCTGCAGCAGATAGTTGTGGGCTCGTTTGTTAGTCCGAAATGGACTCCTCAGATGGAAAGAATCGATGAAATTGTCACCAAGTTTACACCCAAAGCAGGTGTGACCTATACGGCACTCGCATTGAACTCTAGGGGTGTAGAAAGGGCCAGAGCTTATTCGCCTCCTTTGACTATTGAAAGAGATAAATACCCACGGTTGAGTTGTCATTTCTGTGATGTATTCGTACGCAGGAATACAAACAGAAGCCAGATGCAGGAAATGGAAAGGTGGCCTCAAATTATAGCCCAAGCTCAAGAGCTCAATATAAAGGAAGCAGGTATCGGCTGTAATGCTAGCTGGGGTTCTAATTTCCTTGGTGAGTTTCCAGTAGATAGTCTGATGGTTTTGCTTGAGAAACAGCATTCTATGTGGGATGAGGTTGGTATAAATGTGGTTAGCTGCTCGTTAGGAGATCCTATGAGCCACTGTCACCCGGCCGCGGTTGAAGAGAGTGTTTACAGGGTTAAAGAGCGCTGGCCTGAAGTAAATCACTTTAGGCTTCATCTTCACAATGGAAGAAATATGGCAATAGCTTCTGCTTACGCAGCTATTACTACGCTAGGACCAGATGATACCCTCGAATTAGATGGGACCATTGGCGGGTATGGCGGATGCCCCTACTGTGGGAATGGTCGTGCAACGGGTATGGCACCTACAGAAGACATCATTCATATGATGGAAGATATGGGTATAGAGACGGGCGTAGATATAGATAAGCTAATTGATTGTGTCTGGATGGCAGAGCGTATCATTGGCAGAGAATTGTATGGACATGTATCGAAGGCTGGTCCTAGGCCAAAGACCTTAGATAAGCTCTACGATATGAATATGCCATTCGTAGAAACTATGGATCAAGCAAAACATTTCAAGACGGGAGCGGGAGCATATGAGGGTGGAATATATCCTTATGCTGAACCGATCACTAGCCCCTACCGCGATAGGTTGGAAAAAGGATTACCTTTATTCGACGACGCGAATGGGGACTTTCCCTGGAAACAGGATTGGTTTCCTGCCAAAGCTTAGGTAACCCAGTCAGGCAACAGAGTAAAGCACCATTGATCTCAATGGTGCTTTACTTTTTATGCGGTACCTAGCCAAGATTTAATAATATCTTGGTCTCTGGGAAAAGCCATCTCTGGTAAAACATCTATATCAAAAAACTCAACAGCTAATGTTTCGTCACTCGTTTGTATCGACCCTGAAATTTGCTCTCCAGAGAAAGCTATCACAATCACAGGGTGGTTCTTTTGGGAAAATACTCCTATTAAGCGGGTTATTTTAACCCTAAGCCCTGTCTCTTCAAACACTTCTCGGGCAGCAGCCTCTTCTACTAGTTCACCTCTGTCTACATACCCACCAGGTAGACTCCATAATCCATAGCCCGGTTCATTTCCACGTTTTACCAATAACACCTGATT
>Ga0209034_10001459_pt1 | contig 11492 bp, 7 predicted proteins | sample MarorgKNORR_S2LV_2_FD_188219 | JGI IMG/M metagenome (GOLD analysis project Ga0209034, IMG submission 188219) | Marine microbial communities from the Southern Atlantic Ocean, analyzing organic carbon cycling - 250m_A/KNORR_S2/LV (SPAdes) (version 2) | ecosystem: Environmental > Aquatic > Marine >...
TCTTCGAGTATTTCTTCGGCACTATCTAGGAATTTCGTTTGGTTCCAAGATTCGCTTCCTTCTACCTGTTTTCGGCGAATCTCGTCTGGTTCAAAAACTCCGACCAGTTCAACTTCAGGATGTTCGTTCATGACCTGCATCACACCTTGTGCATGGCCGTGCTTTGTTCCTATTTGAGCCATTCGAAGTTTTTCGGGCATCTGAACAGTTTCTCCGTCTGATTGGGCAACTTTGATATTTACTGCGAGGTATGAACAACGAGTGTCGCAGCAGTTTACGCCGTGCTTAGATTGCGCGCACTGCTTCAATGAATGTCTTGATCAGTTTGGGGTCTTTTATGCCATCGGTTTCTACTCCACTAGAGACATCTACGCCCCATGGGGCAAGCTGTGATATCGCAGCTTGAACATTTTCTGATTTAAGTCCGCCCGCAAGCAAAACGTTGCTTTGTTCGGCGACACCTTCAGCGGCGGACCAGTTGAAAGATCTTCCAGATCCACCAGGTGTATCAATGTCAAAACGATCGAGAATGACCCTATGTCCTGCATTGAGGTGTGATTCAACGGTTTTGTAGAGGTCCTTTGGCTTTGTACCGTCTTTGACTCGTATTTGTCTGAAGATAGGCAAATTCAATCTCGAGACGTAGTCGGGATCCTCTTCTCCGCATAGCTGTATGAAGTCTAGATCTGTTTCGGCCGCAGTTTGGTTGACAAAATCTAGGCTTTGATTTCTAAAAAGGCCTACCAATTTTGTTGATTTAGAGACTTGAGTGGAGCTCCGGTACTCATTGATTATTTGAGCAGCTTCATCCGGTTGAAGCTGTCTACGCACTCCATCTACAAATACGAAGCCTAGAAAATCTGCTCCGCATTCAGATGCGACTGATGCTGCCTCTGCGCTGCGTAGCCCGCAGATTTTTATTTGCGTGTAGTTCTTGGTCATCTCATCAACTGACTTGAATTTCAGCCATTTCTCTTGCCAGATTACTTACGTTACCGCCTGCTTTCATCAATGATTCACCTACGAGAACGGCTTTAGCGCCTGCTCGACCCATTCGTCTTACATCGGTTGAGTTTTTCATTCCGCTTTCAGCGACTTTGATTTGATCGGAAGGTATTTTTTTAGCTAATTGTTCAAATACTGAAAGTGATGTTTTCAGAGTCTTTAGGTTTCGGTTGTTCACACCGATTATTGGTGGCTCAATTTCCATCGCTATGTCGAGTTCTGGTTCGTCAAAAACCTCTACGAGCACGTCCATTCCCATTGAAGTTGAAATTGCAAAGAGATCTGCGTATTGGCTGGGATCGAGTATGGCTATGATTAAAAGTATGCAGTCTGCCCCGGCTGAACGTGCCTCGTGGATTTGATATTCATCCACGATGAAATCTTTACGCAGAACAGGCACATTAGATGGGCGTGCAATTCGTGTAGCAGCAGTAAGGTCTTCGATAGAACCTGAGAAATAATCATGTTCGGTAAGAACAGAAATTGCTGCAGCCCCTGCACCGCAATAAAGCGTTGCTCTTTGCGCAGGATCAAGATCAGGGTCTAGTGAACCAGCCGATGGGGATGACCGCTTCATTTCAGCAATAAGAGAGATTCCGTTTCTTGTCCTGAGAGATTCCTGAAGAGAAAGTGGTGCTTCAGAATTTTCCGCAACACTTCGGACCTCTTCTAGGCTGTGCAGTTGCTTTGCTTGCTCGATTGTTCCTAAACGTTTTGCAACGATTTCACCGAGTATTCCGGGTATTTCGTTCAAGATTGCTCCTGACTCGCTTTGATCAAGGCATTTAATTTTGCCTGTGCGGATCCCGAGTCGATCGAGTCCTGTGCTATTTCCGCTGCTTCCTGGAATGCGGTGGCTTTACCGGCCGCCATGAGCGCTGTTGCAGAATTTAATACGACCACATTACGTCTGGACGTTTCGGGAGCAATAGGTGGATTGTGTCCGCCTCCTGATCCATCGAAAATATCGCGGATAATTTGAGCTGAGTGATCTACTGATTCTGCAACCAGATGGTCTCTTTTTCCTTCCTGAAGACCAAAATCTGCAGGGCGAGTACGTCGACGCTTCACGCCGTCAGAATTGACCTGATAGATCAGGGTGTGTCCTTCAACGTCTACCTCATCTGCTCCAGATTCAGCATTTACCACGAACGCATATTGTGTTCCAAGAATTTCGAGGGCTTTCGCAATTCGTTCAGCAAATGCTTTATCAGAGACACCGATAACCTGTCGGCTTGCTCCCGCGGGATTGGTCAGGGGGCCAAGAAAGTTGAATATCGTGCGGATCCCAAGTTGCGGTCGCAGTGGTCCGGCGAATTTCATAGCGGGGTGAAATGCCTGGGCGAACATGAATCCTATTCCGGCATTTGTAAAACAGTTTTGCACTTCTTTGGGGCCGAGCGTTATATCAACTCCGAGCGCTTCGAGTACATCTGCGCTACCGGTAGAACCCGACATTGCTCTATTTCCGTGCTTTGCAACATTAACCCCTGCACCTGCGACAACAAATGCGGACGCTGTTGAAATGTTGAACCAATTCAGTCCACTACCACCGGTGCCGCATGTGTCAACCATGTCCATATCGGTATCGATATGTAGCGAAACTTCGCGCATCACACCGGCCATTCCTGCAATTTCCTGCGAAGTCTCTCCTTTCATACGCATGGCAGTAAGGAATGCTCCAAATTGTGCTGGCGTAGCCTGGCCTGTCATGATCTCGCGCATGGCATCGGCAGCCTGGTCATGCTCAAGGTCTATTCCCTCGACTGCAGTTTGTATCGCCTGTTGAATGTTCATTTTGTTTAATCTCGTATTCAGGTTGGTTTGCAGTTTTATTTACTAGGAGATGGCTTGTCCAGAAAGTTTTGCAGCAGTTCCTTTCCTGCTTCTGTCATGATGGATTCGGGGTGGAACTGAACTCCCTCAACATCCAGGTCCTTGTGGCGTATTCCCATGATGATGCCGTTTTCTGTCTTGGCTGTTACATCGAAGTCATCAGGAACCGTATCTGGCTCGACAGCGAGTGAGTGGTATCTGACAGCTTCGAAGGGTTGTGGCAAACGGGCGAACACCCCTTCTCCCGTGTGATGGATTGAGGAGGTTTTCCCGTGTCGTATTTCACCCGCACCTTTGACTATTCCTCCAAAGGCCTGAGCTATGCATTGATGTCCGAGACAAACCCCCAGTACTGGTACTTTTCCAGCGAAGTGCTTAATCACTTCCACCGAGATGCCAGCATTATCTGGTGTTGATGGGCCGGGCGAGATAACCACTCGATCAGGATTCAGGCTGGAGAGTTCTTCGATGGTTGCCTTGTCGTTCCTGACGACCTCCACATCAGCACCAAGTTCTGACAGGTATTGGAACAGGTTGTAGGTGAAACTATCGTAGTTATCGATTAGCAAAAGCATTTTTATGGCTCGGTTGTAACTGTTGCGCTAGTGAGCGTCTTTAACGTTGGGTTGAACTTTCCAAAGTATTTTGATGATCAAATTATGTATTTGCGGATTCTTCAGCGTGGTCGATAGCTCGCATAAGCGCCCCCATTTTATGGAGTGTCTCTTCGTACTCGGTTTGGGTGTCACTGTCGGCGACGATTCCACCACCCGCCTGGAGATAGGCTACTCCGTCTTTGAGAACCATCGTTCTTAGGGAGATAGCTGTATCCATGTTACCTGTGAAGCTGAAGTATCCGACCGCACCGCTGTAAGGGCCTCGTTTGTCTGGTTCTAATTCAGCGATAAGTTGCATCGCTCGTACTTTTGGAGCACCAGAAACGGTGCCCGCAGGGAAAGCGGCTTTCATGGCGTCGAAGGCGTCGTATTTGTCAGAGAGGTCACCCGTAACGTGTGAAACTATATGCATTACGTGGGAGTACTTTTCGATTTCGAAGCTCTGCGTGACATCCACGCTTCCCGGGTCTGAGACACGCCCGACGTCGTTCCGTCCGAGATCGAGCAGCATTACGTGCTCTGCCACTTCTTTTTCATCATTGATAAGTTCATTTTCGAGTTCATCGTCGTGTTCTGGTGTTGTCCCTCTGGGACGTGTTCCAGCAATGGGATGAACCGCCATCTTGCCGTCGATCACCTGGGTTAGAAGTTCTGGCGACGCGCCGACAATGTGGAAGTCGTCTAACTCAACAAAAAACATATACGGAGACGGGTTTATCGCTCTCAGTGAACGGTAAAGGTCGAACGGTTTGACTGGTGTTCTGCGTGCCAGCCGTTGCGAGAATACTACTTGGATTACTTCACCTTCTTGTATGGCTTGCTTGCACTTTGCAACGGCTTCGCCATAGTACTCGCGGGTCATGTTTGGTACGTAGGGTTGAGCAGTCACTTCGCCATGTTCAATGGGTGGTTGCTCCGGATGCCCGACGGCGTTGTAGTCGAGATTTGGGTCGCGTGAGGTGAACCCTGAAGGTGGGAGGAAATTTCGCCTGGAGCTTCCTGCTGGGATTGGCTTATCCAGTCGAGCAATCACCTCTTCTATTTTTGCGGTTGCTTTTTTGTAAGAGTCATCCGAATTTCCATTCACACTTGCGTGGGAGACTACGAATATGGTGTGACGAACGTGGTCGAATATGAGCACCGAGTCAGTGAGCATGAAAACTGACTCGGGGACGTTGAGTCCCGATTTTTCTTCGCTGATGGGCGGGACTGTCGGCTCAAAATAGCGGATCGTATCGTAAGAAAGGAATCCCACGGCTCCACCGTGGAATTTTGGAAGACCATCGACAGTTGCGTATTTGACGGTAGACATTCGATCGCGCAGTAAGTCGAGCGGGTCGACCTCACCGTGCTCAGTACCCGCTCCGGTTGTGAGCACCTCTGATGGCTCGGTACCCAGGATGCTGTAGCGGGCCACGTTCTCCCCACCTTCTACTGATTCGAAAAGGAATGAGTGGGACCCCACTGCTGTCTTTAAGAAAGCAGAAACGGGGGTTTCGAGATCTGCACTGATCTCGCGATAAACAGGGATCAGGTTGTGGTCAGTTGAAAGATTTTTGAATGTGTTGAGGTCTGGTGTGTAGCTAGCCATGTTTGTTTACCTCGTGGAGATAGAAGTTGGCTTGAACGAAAGTCAATATCGGTTCATTGCACAGTGAATTTTTTCTCTTTGAAGTTTTGTAGTTATTCGTCACTAGTGTTACTTGATCTGTTTATTTCCAGTTCTTTGTGTAGCTTGATATGCGCATAGCGTCTCTGACCATTTTCATTGTTTCTGCAGCGATGACACGTGTGCGTGCAACCCCTGCCATCAGTGCGTCCTCAACAAGGTTCATGTTCTGTTCGTAATAATGGCGCTTCTCGCGTATCGGATCCAGGAAGTTGTTTATGGCTTCGGCCAGTGCCATCTTGACCTCCACGTCGCCAATATTGCCTTCTCGGTAACGGGTTTTGAAATCTTCTATTTGGGCTGTGTCTGGGTTGAATGCATCGTGGTATTGGAAAAGCGGGTTTCCTTCGACCTTACCCGGTATGTCGGCTCTTATACGGTTGGGGTCAGTGAACATTCCACGAACTTTCTTTGTGACTGTCTTTTCATCATCTCCGAGCATGATCACGTTGCCTTTGGACTTGCTCATCTTGCCCTGGCCGTCGGTTCCCGAGAGTCTTGGGACTTTTCCAATTAACGTTTCTGCCTCTGGGAATACTTCACCAAACATGCGGTTGAACTTGCGAGCTACTTCGCGCGTCATTTCCACGTGGGGTGACTGATCATCCCCAACTGGTACGAGGTGGGCTCTTGGAATTAAGATATCTGCAACCTGGCTCATCGGATAATTGAAAAATCCTACAGTCCGTCGTTCCACTTCAAGCGCATCCAGCTCCCCTTTCAGCGTAGGGTTGCGTTCAAGCATCCCAAGGGGTGTGATGAAGCTGAGCAGCATCGTAAGTTCTGCAAACTCTGGAACGTAGCTCTGTACTACGAATGATGAGTTTTCGGGGTCGAGTCCGACTGCAAGCCAGTCCAGTGTGACTTGCAATACTGAGTCTCTAATAAGGTCGATGTCGTGGAAATGGTCGCCGAGTGCCTGGTAGTCAGCTATAAGGAAATAGCACTCGTACTGGTTCTGCAGATCGACCCAGTTGTGCAACGCGCCTACATAGTGACCTAGGTGTAGTGCTCCGGTTGGACGGATGCCGGTGAGTATTCTCTTTTTTTGTTCGTTGGCGGCCATGCTGTCGACTGACTTTCGATTTGATTGATAATCGAGGTTGAGTCATTCCGAATTTTTCTTTTGTGTTTTTCCAAAGAAATTCGGCATAAAAAAACCTCGCTCCCAGTGCAAGGGGCGAGGATTTCCCGCGGTGCCACCCTTATTGCCGTATCAGGAATCCTGATCTGGCATCTTTGTCAGGCACGCGGTCAAGGCATTTGAGACCGTAGGCCCTAGGCTTTGATAACGGTGCCAACTCCGTCGGAAACTACTCGATAATCTTTCGCTTCGAAGCTCACGGGGCCATTCAGTTACGGTCGTGATATCGGGTTTACACCTTGCCCCGATTCTCTTTGATCCGTACCGAAACCTACTAGTCCCGATCGTCGCAGATATTAAATTCGAACTGTATTCGAGGATAAGCCCTAACGACACCATCAGTCAATTTTCAATACAGGTCTTCAGTGTGATTAATCTATTTGGTACGGGTTTTGGTACGCATTGCATGTGCGTGGGCTATAAGAAGGATAGGAGATACTAACAGGATCAAAATCGCTAGTAGATTACGAGCGCGAGCGTTACTTGGTCCAGGTGGTGGTTCTTGTGGTTCTTCTGGGGGTTCTGGAGTTGTCGTGGGCGGCGGCGGTGGCGGCGGTAACGGTGGTGATGGTGGAGGTATTGGTGGAACAGTCGGCATTGTGGTGGGTGTTGGTGTCGCTGGGTTTGGAGTTGATGTGGGGACTGTAGGTACCGCCGTAACTGTCTGTGTCTGTGTCGGTGTCGGCGGTGGCGGCGGTAACGGTGGTGATGGTGGAGGTATTGGTGGAACAGTCGGCATTGTGGTGGGTGTTGGTGTCGGCGTCTGTGTCTGTGTCGGTGTCGGTGTCTGTGTCGGTGTCGGCGTTGGCATCGGTGTTGGCGCCGGTGTTGGCGTCGGTGTTGGCGTATGTCCTCCGCTTTCGGGAGGCGCGTTATCCGGGCTACCTTCCGGTTCAGATGGTCCCACCCTTGTAGGCGTAATTACGGGTGTAGCAGTCGGAGGCACAGGTGTAGCAGTTGGTGGCAAAGGTGTAGCCGTTGGTGGCACAGGTGTAGCAGTTGGTGGCAAAGGTGTAGCCGTTGGTGGCACAGGTGTAGCCGTTGGTGGCACAGGTGTAGCCGTTGGTGGAACAGGTGTAGGAGTCGGAGTGGCGACGTCGTCGTCTGTAGTCGTTACGGCTATGGTTTGATCAGGCAGGTCATCAAAAGTGTCATCCGAGGAGTCATCATTGACCGATACAGTGATGGTAGAGCCCTGATTACCATCGATCGAGCTGTCGTCGACTCCGGTCACCGTCATGATCTGTTGGGCACTCCAATTACCTGAAGTGAACGTTAGGGAACCTGATACCGTAGCCTCGTTGGTGTTGGAACTAGATCCGTCGATGACCACGTCCGATGATGGTGGGCCGATCAACACTACAGTGAATGTCTGGGTTGTCCCTGATTCAGACACTGTCAATGAAGATTCTGACAAGGTGAACCCTTTAATGGTGGCGTTCAACGGTGAATTGGGGATCGTCTTGGTCTGGGCGTTCTTGGCAGCGAACGCCATGTAGACACACCAACCTGGTGGTATTACACCAGTAGCTGCGCTTCCGGATTCATCGTAGTCGACCGTACTGGCCGACCAGCTGGATACTCCGTTTTTTATCCACCTGAAACTGCCATCAGAATCCACCTGGAATGTGACTGGCTGCGCGCCGGATGCCACGTCGAAATTGAATGCGCCAGTGTTCCATCCTAGGTTTTTGAATGCTGCAGAACGTGATGATGTGTTACCGTCATGGTCGATCTGGCTGCCTACCCACAACAGGTTATGGTGCGGCTTTGTTGAGCCACCAGCAGTGAAATTATTCTTGATGTATGCACCAATGCCTAAACCTGATGCGTTAAGTGCTGAGGTTTCGACCACGTAGTGCCGTACAGCTACTCCGTCACCAGGTCGATTAAACTGCCATCGACCGCTGGAGCAAAGTGGCGTGGTATTGACCACCTCGGCTTCGAAACCCTGCATTTCAGCGTCGTTAACTGGTCCGTGTACTACTTGGTATCCAGATGGCGGGTTCGCAGTTAACGGGGCGTTGCCTGAGGCCAAAATACCGTCCGGTGAGTATCTGGCGACAAACCCATCGCTATTGCCTGCTGAGATCACGGTGGCGTCCCCTGCCGAAGGATCGAAATCCATCCAGGATTTAAAGGCCCCTGAGATATATACGTTTCCTGTCCCGTCGGTCGTTACTCCATTGCCCTGTGCGTGTGAACCCGATGGAAATACCTTTGCCCACTGGTGTACGCCCGAAGAGTTGTGTTTGAGCAGGAACGTCTCGTTCTTGTCCGATACGTTAGAGGTGAAGTTGCTCGTACCCGACCCGGAGTCGAGGTCGGCTGTTCCCCGGTAGTAGCCAGTGGTGTACACGTTGCCGGATCCGTCCACAGCGACGCCTAAACCTTTATTGTTGTCAGATCCGCCTACGGCGAACGCCCACTGGGTCACTCCGTTCGAGTCGAGCTTGACGGTGTATGGATCATTGCTACTGCTACCAAGTTGTATAGTGCCCGATCCAGTGTCCCAGTCGCCACCTGTTCCCTTCTGGACTCCGGTGGCGTACACATTACCTGACGAATCCGCTGCGAGACCTTCGATCCTGTCGTGCCCGCTGGAGCCGAAGTTTTTGGCCCAGTCCAGCTCTCCCGTAGGGGTAAATTTCGAGATCCAGGAGTCCTGTCCGCCCTGGCCACCGGATGTACCGCCAATCAACACCGTGCCTGCACCAGGATCGTAATCACTGGCGTCGTTGCCAAGATAGCCGCCGATATAGATACGGTCCGCAGATTGGTCAATCGCCAGGTCGTTGGAGATATCGCTATTGATGCCACCCCACGTCTTGACCCAGTTCACAGTGCCTCCCGAGGTGATCTTGCCAAAGAACACGTCCTGCCACCCTGCTGACGTTATGTTAGTGGTGGTTGATGGTTCGAAGTCGACATCTGCGGTGTCGCTGAAATAACCGGTCACGTAGACATTGTTCGACGGGCCGAAGTCCACGCCGGTGGCCTGGTCGTCCCCGGTACCACCGAGCGACTTGCCCCAAGCTACCGTTCCATCTGCTTCGATCAAGGCGACGTATGCGTCCCAGTCGCCGGCTGATGTAACTGTCCCCAATGACCCTCTATCACTGTCGAAGTCCATGGTCCCCTTGAACCGGCCAGCGACGGCCACGCGACCATCAGAGGAGAGAGCACAGTCCAAGGCTTCGTCGATGTCGTCAGCATCCAGCAGGACATGCCACAATCGGTTTCCCGACGAGTTGTACTTGGTGACTAGCGACGAGTTCTGCCCGGTTGCCGTCTCGTTTTCGGTTGTTCCAGGGTCGGGGTCGACGTCACCGGTTCCGCGAAACTTACCACAAGAGTAGATGTTACCGGAACCGTCTACCTCGACGTCAAAAACCGAACCTTGGGATGAACTGGTTGAGTTGATCAGCACAGCCCCGTCGGATGTCGACCATGCGTCCACCGGTGAGTCCGAGAGGATAAAGACCATCAAGGTGGCGATCAGCACGCTGATAAAACGCTTCTGGTTAACGTACTTTAAGCGCCTGGCACGTGTTATAAATTTGTGTATTTCCACGTGCTTCATTTGGGGATTGTAGTGTTAGAGGTATTGATAAAGCCGTATCGGCGTAATATTACGCCCTTATGTTTTCTTGAGATCGTATCTAAAGGGTCGCCGATACTCGGCACGCACATTAACAAATCTATTGGTGGGGGGTCAGGATGCTGGTATGGATTAAAATATCGGCATGTCGAAATTGCGAGTCATAACACTCATTCCGCTGCTGACGGTAGCGGTTCTATCTGCTTGCACGTCATCCAGTGACACTAGTATAGAGAGTGCGGCTCTCTCAGACATCTCGGTTGAGGATGCAGCCGCTGCGATAGTAAAAGCACAGGAAATTACTGATGCTGTTGATGCAACCATTCAGGCGACAAAAATCTCTGGTGCTGTTGATGCAACCGTTGAGGCGATGGCAGTTGCTCCCATTGAGACGGCGACTCCAACACTAGACCCAACCGTTGTAGACCCAACCGTTGTAATTGAGACTGCTGCTACATCTACTGTTACAGAATCGACAGTTACATCTACTGTTACAGAATCGACAGTTACAGTAACTCCGACTCCTTCAGTAGTCGTTCAGGTTGCAACACCCACGTTGATAGTAAGAGGATCGATTGAAACTGTAATTGCAACAGCAGCCGTAAAACCTATAACGGTTCCCAGCCCTGTACCCGTACCCACTCCGACTCCTACTCTGAGACCCACTCCGACTCCTACTCTGAGACCCACTCCGACTCCTACCCCGATTTCCCTTAACTACAACATAATTGAGGGGACTACCCCGATAGGCACAAGTGGTTACAACTACAGGCTTAGGGGCTTTTCCGTTGAAAACTACGATCTTGTATCTGACCTGATATCAACACAGATCAAATGGGGCGACAGCAACGACTACCAGCCGGTATCTGTGATGCAGGGGACTGGTGAGATTCTTGCGAACCACACATTTACTTCAGGCGGATCTTTCTATGGAGAGATCAGGCTTGTGAGCATAAGTACCGATGAGGTGCTGGCAAGCGTGCCAATCACCATAGTGATGAACCTTGGTGACATAGCAACTGCCGTACCCACCATTACATTGGCTGCTGACGTTGTAACTCCGACTTCAACGGTCTCTGCTGGAGCGACCTCAAATTCGATTGTTGAGCCTGTAAACAATAGAAGTGGTAGTGATGTAATTGATCCTCATATCAAATATTCTCCTGTATCCGGGGAGAAAATTGTTGACCAAAGTATTTTAAATCAATATAGCCCAGACAATTACCTACATTTTGACTCATTTGATTTCCATGGAGAATACCAAGGTAATAATGCTAATACATCAACTTATAATCAAAATTTAATACCTAAGCCTGATCCTACCGACACTGTTTCTCTTCCAAGTGATTTTCCAATCCTAGGAAATGTCTTCACTATTGAAGTTCAAGTCTACTCATCAGTTGACCACCCAAATATGGCTCATAGAACAATCATTGGTAATGATGCCAATCCTAAAAAAAACGACAGGGTCAGACCCCCAACTATTACGATTAATAAGGAAAATGGGATAAACCAAATCAGATATGGATTCGGCGTTGGACCTGATTCGAAAGGAAAACGAAGGGTTATTGATACTGATATGGCTGAAAACCAGTGGTATCACATCGCTTTTACCTTTGA
>Ga0209034_10001464_pt1 | contig 11481 bp, 11 predicted proteins | sample MarorgKNORR_S2LV_2_FD_188219 | JGI IMG/M metagenome (GOLD analysis project Ga0209034, IMG submission 188219) | Marine microbial communities from the Southern Atlantic Ocean, analyzing organic carbon cycling - 250m_A/KNORR_S2/LV (SPAdes) (version 2) | ecosystem: Environmental > Aquatic > Marine...
GGGAAACCGTGCCGTAAGATTTTCGATAGCGACCATGTTCATCGACGCATCTTCACGAATGGCGGTGTGTGGACAGCCTCCCGTTTCCACACCAACGATCCGATCTTCTGAAAGCGCCTGAGACCGGACTAATATCTGAGCATCTTCCTGAGTGTAGATGTCGTTGGTGACGACGGCTATTTCATAGTCTCCACGCATCCGTTTACACAACGCTTCCACTAGCGTGGTTTTCCCCGCACCCACGGGGCCACCAATCCCAACTCTCAACGCCGGTTTCATGGCCATTTCTTCACGATCGAAACACCCGCGAATACTGTGTTTCATGCCACATGCTAGCAAGCGTTAAACCCGGTGCGCTGTTGCCAATGTCGTCGTCCGAGCACGCAAGAGCGCGCTCCACAGCGATTGGAATCTGTTCAATAAGATCCCGCAACACGCGCTGACCCTCCGTGTGCCCAAGAGGAATCAATTTTGTGGCACTTAGCACCTGATTCTCACACCATGCCCATGCGTATCCACTCAATGCGTCCATTCCAGAAACGCCGGCATTGGCAGCGAATATCGAAAACGCGACCACGTACCCAGGCCGCCAACTGGGAATGGGTTGATCGAACTCTTTAGCCAATCGCATCAATGCCCGCCCCATGGCTTCTTCCTCGTCGCGCATCTCGCTCGTCTCTCGGTAGGACCGACAAACATCATCCCAAGATCGAAGGCCCGCCGAATCCCTGGAGTTCCAACACCCATGCGCTCGATAGATGATCGGCAAATCGATGTAAGCGATGGAGTGGTGAAGCAGCTCCGATATCCATTTCGCTGCGTCAGTCCGATCACGAATCCACTTGCGTTGAACCGCCTGCTCGAGACCCTGGGAATAGTGGTAGGCCCCAATTGGGAGCGCCGGGCTAATCAGCTGCCAGAGCTTGGCCTGGTTATGCGGAGGCATGAGAGTGTGAGTGAGAATTGTACGCGCCCGTTTCTGGCTCGAAGGGTGCCCGCTCCTCTTTCGGCTCTAATCCTAGTTCTCGCAACATGCTGTCCAACACATGATCTTGCAGATAGCGGACCCATCCCAAACCTATCTGTACCGAAACGTGGCGATTACCCAAGTGATAGGCGGCTCTCGCCAAGGCTTGAGCGTCGTGACTCGCGACCGTCGACACCCTCTCACACGCGGCGACAACGTGGACAATACTCCCCGCTTCAGAAACCAAACGGTCACCTCCACGCATCACCGTTCCTCTAGGTAAGTTGATCGTTATCTCGCGGCCCGACTGAGTGTCCACCCGCTGGCGCGTCTTCTGTCGGCGTTGAAATGAGAGCACGATCCTTCCAAAAGACCCCGAATCAGCGTTTCGATCTGTTCGGACACAACTCGTGTATATCTCCAAGGTCTCCACGACTCCCTTTAAAAGAGAAAGAATCTTTGCGCCAACGGTAATTCGGTTGCCGGTTCACATGTCAGTCGTTCGCCGTCGGCTCGGACCTCGTACGTCTCGGGGTCGACTTCGATTTCCGGAGTCCAGTCATTTAACACCATGTCGGCCTTGCCGATATCGCGGGTTCCTTTAACCGGCACAACTTCCTTCGCCAGCCCAAGACGTTCCGCTACCCCAGCTTCGCTTCCAGCACGCGAGACAAAAGAGACCGACGTCGCCGCTAGTGCACCGCCAAAGGCCCCAAACATGGGTCGATAGTGGACGGGTTGTGGGGTTGGAATGGACGCGTTTGGATCTCCCATAGGAGCCGCAACGATCATGCCGCCTTTTATGATCAAAGCCGGTTTGGCACCAAAAAAACGAGGTTCCCATAACACCAGGTCGGCAAATTTTCCTGCCTCAACCGAACCGATGTGTTCAGCAATCCCGTGAGCAATGGCGGGATTGATGGTGTATTTCGCGATGTACCGCTTAACCCGAAAGTTGTCATGTCGGGCATTGTCCTCGGCAAGACAACCCCTTTGCACTTTCATTTTGTGGGCCGTTTGCCAGGTTCGACAGATCACTTCTCCGACTCTGCCCATCGCCTGCGAATCAGACGCGATCATCGAGAACGCGCCCAGATCGTGCAGAATGTCTTCAGCCGCAATCGTCTCGCGTCGAATGCGCGATTCGGCAAATGCAACGTCTTCGGGAATGCTCGGATCAAGATGGTGGCAGACCATGAGCATGTCGAGGTGTTCATCCACCGTATTGGCCGTATACGGACGCGTCGGATTCGTTGAGGACGGCAGCACGTTGGGTAAACCGCATGCCTTAATAATGTCCGGGGCATGTCCACCCCCGGCGCCTTCCGTATGAAAAGTATGGATCGATCTTCCACGGAAAGCTGCGAGGGTATCTTCGACAAATCCTGATTCGTTGAGTGTGTCGGTGTGGATGGCAACTTGCACGTCGGCCGCTTCGGCAACATTGAGGCAATTGTCGATAGCGGCCGGCGTCGTGCCCCAATCCTCGTGAAGCTTTAAACCCATGGCACCTGCCCCAACCTGCTCCTCCAATGCAGCTGGAAGGCTCGCGTTCCCCTTGCCCATGTACCCGATATTCATCGGCAAGCCATCAGCGGCTTGAAGCATTTTCCCAATGTGCCATGGACCCGGCGTACAGGTGGTGGCATTAGTTCCGGTCGCTGGACCTGTCCCACCGCCAAGCATTGTTGTAATGCCTGACATCAGCGCTTCTTCTATCTGTTGAGGACAGATGAAGTGGATGTGTGCGTCGATACCCCCTGCGGTAAGAATCTTACCCTCTCCCGCAATCGCTTCCGTGCCGGGGCCGATGACGACGTCCACGTCCGGTTGAGTATCGGGATTTCCCGCTTTACCAATGGCAGCAATCCGCCCGTTTTTGATGCCTACATCGGCTTTAACGATCCCCCAATAATCCACAATGAGCGCATTCGTTATTACCGTGTCGACCGTCTCATCCGAGGGTCTCTGGCTTTGACCCATGCCGTCACGAATCACCTTACCACCGCCAAATTTCACTTCGTCGCCATAGACCGCAAAGTCTTTCTCAACCTCGATCATTAGATCGGTGTCGGCTAGGCGCACCCGATCGCCCGTGGTTGGTCCATACATCTCCGCGTATGCCCGCCGATTGAGCGTGCTCATTCTGTATCCTCCAACTGACCCATCACTTTGGCATTGAAGCCAAATATCTCGCGTGTTCCTGCATATTCAACTAGCTGAATCTCGCGCTCCTGACCGGGTTCGAAACGTACAGCGGTCCCAGCAGGGATATCCAGGCGAAAACCTCGTGTGGCTTCTCGATCAAACGTTAACGCACGGTTCGTTTCATAAAAATGAAAGTGGGATCCAACTTGAATGGGTCGATCGCCGGTATTTGAAACCATCATCCCAAACGAACGTCTGCCCTCGTTAAGGGTCAGATCGTCGTCATCGATCAAGTACTCACCTGGGTTCATCGTTTTTCCTATTGAATTGGATTGTGGACAGTGACGAGTTTTGTGCCGTCGGGGAACGTCGCTTCGACTTGTACATCGGACAGCATTTCCGCCACCCCATCCATGACCTCGTCGACCGCGATAATCTGAGCTCCCGAAGTCATGAGCTCCGCTACCGTTCTCCCGTCCCGGGCGCCCTCCATAATCGCGGACGAAATTAATGCTACACATTCCGGGTAGTTCAGCTTCACGCCCCGCGCCCGGCGCTGTGCCGCTAATTGTGCTGCGACGAAGATTAGTAGTTTGTCCTTCTCGCGTGGACTCAAATCCATCGGCTTTCCCCTTGTCGCGGTATTTGAAACATCATCTCAGGTTGACCAGATACGAGGGCGACTAGGCGCTCGACCCATCTGAAGTGGGCGTACAGTGGTCCACAATCTCTCCGCCAGCGCACGTATCTTTTGTGGGGCCGTTCCAATAACCCGAACGACCAGAAGCTCCGCCAGAAGGGTTGCCCCTGCGTCGAGCGGGCCAGGAGCAACGAGTCTCTGTACCCGTTTGAGCAAGTCGGCGTCCGCCGGATACACGTAGATCGAAGCGAGAGCACGGTTCCCCCTAACGCCCCACGCGGCCCCCAACATCGGTTCTTCGTCCCGCCACCGGTGCCGTTCGTTCAATACAGGGGTATCAGCGACAGCGATCGTCATCTTCTGATCAAACGCGCCGCGATCGTAGTTATCACCGCTGAACGGGCGGCCCAACACGGTCAGATCCCACCCACTAAAGCGTGCAGACGGGTCAAGATTGACCGTGGTATGCGTCAGAAGTGAACTCCCGCCGAATAGAATCGTCTCCTGCGGGAGCCACTCTAACGTTCCCCCACGTTCAACAGAGACTTGTTGTTTGATACGACTTTCGGGACCGTTGCTCCGATAAATCTTATTCGCGGCCGGCGTCGTGATTAGTGCAGAACTTTGTTCCCCAACCTGAATATTCAGTTCAAGTTGATCTCCTCCGACCACACCGCCTGGTGGATGAAGTATGTAGGCGTGGCAAACGTCTTCCTCAGGATAAAAAGGTCGTTGGACAGACAGCGGGCCAACCCGTTCGCTCACCCGCATGCAGGTTTTCGCCCATTGACGTTCAAACCTAAGGGACAACTTTGCCGACCAGTGTTCTGCCTGGATTTCAGCCATGCTAGCCTCAGATCTCATACCGACAGGTGCTCTTGGACAAGCTCATCCGTGAGTGCGTCCATGTGTCCCGACGCAACAACCGCCCCCTTCGTCATAATAAAGAATTGCCCGCACACACGGCGAACAAAGGGAAGCTTCTGTTCAACGACCAACACCGTCATCGCAAGCTCGCGATTCAGTTGCATAATGACATCGCCAATTTCCTGCACGATATTCGGTTGGATGCCCTCAGTGGGTTCGTCGAGAATGAGAAAGTCAGGATTGATGACGAGCGCGCGTGCAATAGCTAGCTGTTGCTGTTGTCCGCCAGAAAGATCCCCACCCCGACGCCGCAACATCGATTTCAGGACCGGGAAAAGGTCAAACACGTGGTCCGGAATGGTCCGATTCGAGCGAGGTTGGTTACCAAGACCAATCTCCAGGTTTTCGGCAACCGTGAGTAGCGGGAAAATCATGCGTCCTTGAGGAACATATCCTATGTGAAGGGCGGCACGACGTTCGGCGGCCTCAGACAGTAGGTTGGCGCCGTTGAATACGATAGATCCAGAGTCCGTTTTTAGTAATCCCATGACGCACTCAAGCAACGTGGTTTTACCAACACCGTTCCGCCCGATTAGACTCACGCAAGCTCCATCTTCCACGTCCAGATTGACATCCCAAAGCGTGTGACTTTGACCATAGAACTGATTAAGCGCTTCGATCTTAAGCATCACTCACCTAGGTACACCTCGATCACTTTTGCGTCATGCTGCACTTCATCAAAGGGACCTTCAGCCAATACCCGACCTTCATGTAGGACGGTAACCCTCCGTGCAATAGAACGTACAAACTCCATGTCGTGTTCGACCACGACGACCGAATGATCGCCTGCGAGCGTCGTCAGCAGTTCCGCGGTGGACTCCGATTCTTGCTTCGTCATGCCCGCGACGGGCTCGTCCACGAGCAACACGAGCGGGTTCTGCATCAACAACATGCCGATTTCAAGCCACTGCTTCTGACCATGCGATAGCGATCCCGCCAATGCCGACACCGCCTCTTTTAGACCTATGATGTCCAGCACTTCGGCAATCCGATCACGTTCCTCGGCACTCAATTTTCGCGCGAGCGACGCCCAAACCCTTTTATCTGCCTCCATTGCCAATTCGAGGTTGTCATGCACGGTATGGTTGTCGAAAACGGTCGGTTTTTGAAACTTTCGGCCGATCCCGAGGGATGCAATCTCGGGTTCCGTAAGTCGCAACAGATCAATGCGCTGACCGTAAAACGCAGTACCAAAATCGGGTCGCGTTTTTCCCGTGATGACATCCATCATGGTCGTTTTGCCAGCACCGTTCGGCCCAATGATGCAACGGAGCTCCCCGGTCTCGATGTATAGCGTGAGTTCATCTAGGGCCTTAAATCCGTCGAAACTCACGGTGATGTCCTCCAGATAAAGAATGTATCCGGAATCCGTATTGACCAGCTCATCGCGACTTGGTTTCCGAGCCGAGAAGTTAGAGCTCCGACTGACAAACGGTTGGAAACTTCGCGGTGGCTTATCTTTTTCGTCCGATCCCCCAAACACCTTAGGTCTCCTTGCCCAACAGGTTGCGCAACAAACCGACCACACCCTTTGGTAACGCTACAGTCACCAGAATGAATAGACCCCCGAGAGCGAACAGCCAAACTTCCGGGTACTCGCTGGTCAGCCACGTCTTAGCAAAATTTACGAGCACGGCACCGAGAGCGGCACCGTATAATGTTCCACGACCGCCAACGGCCACCCACACCACCAGCTCGATCGAGTTCAGGGGTTGAAACTCACTCGGGTTAATAATCCCGACTTGCGGTACGTATAAGGCACCGGCTATACCGGCCAAGACAGCGGACACGGTAAATATCCAAACTTTATAGTTCTCCACGCGGTACCCGATAAAACGGGTGCGATCGTCAGCATCTCGCACGGCGGTGACAACACGCCCAAGTTTCGACGTCACGACGAAACGGCAAAACAAATAGGTCGATGCCAGCGCGATGGCTGAAACAACAAAAAGAACGACGCGTGTGACGTCTGACTGCAGCGACGCACCAAGAATGTCTTTGAAGTCGGTGAGGCCATTGTTGCCACCAAACCCCATCTCGTTCCGAAAGAACGCCAGCATCAGCGCGTAGGTCAGGGCTTGCGTCATGATCGAGAGATAGACGCCTGTGACCCTCGAGCGGAACGCGAGCCAACCGAACACCAACGCGAGCAATCCGGGAACTAAAACGACCATCAGCATGGCAAACCAGAACGCATCGAAGCCAAACCAATACCAGGGCAGTTCCTCCCAATTGAGGAACACCATGAAATCGGGCAGTTCGGGATGCCCGTACACACCGCGCGTACCGATTTGGCGCATGAGGTACATGCCCATGGCGTAGCCGCCGAGTGCAAAAAAAGCCCCGTGCCCGAGACTGAGGATGCCGCAATATCCCCAAACCAGGTCAAGGGCCATGGCGAGCAGCGCAAAGCAGAGGTACTTACCTAACAACGTAACGGTATACGTAGAGACATGGAATACGGAGTCTTCGGGAATCAAAAGATTGGCGACAGGAACGACCACGCACAGCACCCCAAGAATCCCTAACAGAATAGTCGGGCCCCAATCTTGTTTGAGTAATCGACCCAATAGCATCAGTTTTCTGCCGCCCTTCCCTTCTGCGGAAACATGCCGCGAGGTCGCCACTGAATAAACAAAATGATGAAAACGAGCACGAGAACTTTTGCGACAACGGCGCCGGCATAAGGCTCGAGGAACTTATTGGCCACGCCTAGCGACAATCCGGCCACGAGGGTGCCCCATAAATTCCCAACGCCCCCGAACACAACGACCATGAACGAATCAACGATATAACCTTGTCCCAGATTGGGGCCAACGTTGGTTAGCTGCGATAAAGCGACACCAGCAACTCCGGCAATCCCCGCCCCAAGACCGAATGTCAGCGCGTCTACCCGAGCGCTTCGGATACCCATCGCCCGCGCCATGGCACGATTCTGGGTCACGGCACGAACTTCTAAGCCCAGTCGCGTCCGCTGCAGGACAAGTACCAACGCGGCAAAAATGAGTCCAGCGAAAATCAAGATATAAAGGCGGTTGAAGGTCATGGAGAGGCCGTCCAACAGTTCAAAAGAGCCGCTCATCCACTCCGGAGTCGCGACCGACCGATTGAGGGGCGAGAAGATACTGCGAACGGCCTGCTGCAACACCAAACTCACGCCAAACGAGGCGAGGAGCGTTTCCAGAGGACGCCCGTAAAGAAACCTAAAAATTCCGCGTTCTATCCCGATACCAACCAAACCAGATACAACGAAGGCTGCTGGAACGGCAATAAGAACCGAATATTCAAGAGCCCCGGGGAATAGTGTTTGCACGACGTAGGTCGTGTACGCACCAAGCATTATGAGTTCGCCGTGAGCCATGTTGATGACGCCCATCACCCCGAAGGTGATGGAAAGACCAATAGCCGCCAAAACCAGCACGGATCCAAGGCTTAACCCAAAGAAGACCGTTTCGATGGTCTTGTACCGCGCCACCGTCTCTTCGATACTTTCGAGTGTTTCGCGTGCAGCCGCTTGAATCCCCTCACTTGCTGTCGGATCGTTAGAAATACCGGTCAGCTTTTCGCGAACGCGACCATCGAGATTTCTTACAGAAGCACGGATTGCCCTCAACCGTATGGTTTCATCGTCCGCATCCAAATCAAATACGACCAACGCGGTATTGATCGCCGCAATCACTTGGGCGTCCGATTCGACAAGCAAACGTGCATCGAGAACTGCTCGCATGGAAGAATCGGCTCCGTCGGCAATTGCTTCGGCAGCAGCGATCCTATCGTCAGGGTCCTCATCGTCGAGGCGGATACCTGCGATCAGACCTCGCAGCAGACCTCGCAACCGATTGTTGACGCTAATTTTTCGCGCCCCTCGGCGCCCCACTTGACCCAGTTCTTCACCAGTGACCGCATCGCGAATCGTGAACCCTCCACCATCGAGCCCTTTCGCAACGACCACCCGTCCCGTTTTACGTTCCGTATAAAGTTCCGCGTCCAACAGCGCCGTCAACACCTCTAGCGTACGCGGGTGCCGGTGCCCCGCAATCGCCCTTGCTGCTTCCGCCTTTTCCCCGAACGAACGCGTCTTTAGGAGATCGACGGTGGCTTGAAAGCTGGCGTCTAACGCATTCGTCTCTTCGACGCCGAAACACGGAACGAGCCCAGCGGCAACCAAAACGACAACGCACGACCGCACCCAACGCCCGAGCTCAACCCGAGTTGAACTTCGCGCAGCGATCTTCATTGTTTGTACCGGCGACTCATGTGGACCCTTCTCGACGGGCGGTCAGCACCGCCCGTCGTAGTGCTAGTGCGTTTCGATCAGTGACCTACTCGTAGTTCTGTCCGGAACACGTGCCCGTCTTCACGTTGTAGTTGCCGCAAGCAAGTGGCGTCATCCAATCCGCCGTGATGTCACGCGAACCTTCCAAGTGGTCGGTCCAGGCATCACCGACTACCGTCCCCGGCGTTTCCCAAACGATGTCGAACTGACCATCTGCTTGGATCTCACCGATCAGAACCGGCTTGGTGATGTGATGATTCGGCATCATAGTTGCCATGCCACCAGAAAGGTTTGGTACCGTAACGCCGATGATGGCATCTTGAACCGCCGTCGAGTCCGTGGTTCCCGCTTTCTTGACTGCCTCGACCCACATCTCAAACCCAATGTAGTGGGCTTCCATCGGATCATTGGTTACGCGGTCGTCGTCATCAATGAACTCTAACCAGTCATCGATGAATTCGTCATTGATCTCAGCATCGACGCTCATGAAATAGTTCCACGCCGCCAAATGACCGACCAGAGGACCGGTATCGAAACCCGAGAGCTCTTCCTCACCAAGAGAAAACGCGACAACGGGAATATCCTCCGCAGAAACCCCCTGATTGCCTAGCTCTTTGTAGAACGGCACATTCGCGTCACCATTGACCGTCGACACCACAGCCGTCTTCTTGCCGGCGGAGCCAAACTTCTTGATATCAGAAACAATCGTCTGCCAGTCGGAGTGTCCGAACGGCGTGTAATTGATCATGATGTCCGCGTCAGCAACTCCTTTCGCCTTTAAATACGCTTCGAGAATCTTATTGGTGGTTCGCGGGTAAACGTAGTCGGTGCCTGCCAATACCCATCGCTTAACCCCGATATCGTTCATGAGGTAATCAACCGCCGGGATTGCCTGCTGATTTGGCGCAGCACCTGTGTAGAAAACGTTCCTGGACGACTCTTCTCCCTCATATTGCACGGGATAAAACAGCAGTCCGTTCAGCTCCTCAAAAACGGGGAGTACCGATTTCCGTGAGACCGAGGTCCAACAACCGAACACCACATCGACCTGTTGTTTCTCGAGCAGTTCGCGAGCTTTTTCCGCAAACAATGGCCAGTTCGATGCTGGATCCACGACCACGGCTTCAAGCTGCTTACCCAACAACCCGCCAGCCGCATTCTGCCTTTCGATCATCATCAAAACCGTGTCTTTCAACGTGGTCTCGCTAATGGCCATGGTCCCCGATAGCGAATGCAATACACCCACTTTGATGGTGTCCGCCGACCACATGAACGGACTGAGTAACAATGTGGCGACCAGCACCACCCTACGAGTTAAAGATTTCATGATTTGGTTCCTCCCTTAAATCTGTATCTGAAAACCGACCGAGAAGCCATCCACGTCAGCGCCTGGCATCCCCGTGAGGTTCGCATCGCCGTTCGTGAAATTCGCATTCACGCGAAGGTTATGAGCATTAATTATGTAGTTGACTCCGATTTCCGTGAGGTCGCTCTCCGATGCTCCATCGAAGTCCGGTTCATTGGACGTGCGTCGGATGTACGGCTGCAATTTCCCAACGCCTGCCTCATTCGGGAACAAGTACGCTGCCGTAAAAAAGTACGAACTGCCATCGAATAGGCAAAAACAATCGGGAGAAGCCATGGCTGTCGCAGTCATATCGTTGTCGAACGATTTGTACTCGCCTTCAACCGTGACGACGCCACCCCCTGAAAGTACTTTCTCGAATAATCCATCGACGATGAATGCACTAAAGTCACTCGGCTCCGCCGCAGTACCCGATCCATCGCTCTGTGACTGGAACGATATCCCTATCGTGAAAATGTCTCCTCCACCACCATAATAGGTACTGCTGGTGTAATAACCTGGGTTCTTTTCCATGTTGAGGAAGTTGTAGGCCAACCGCCCGGCAAACAGAAGGCTGTCTCGTCCGCTAAGTCCATCGAAAAGTCCCGCCGCGTATTGGAGTTTCCCCTGAGCGCCCCAAACGGTCACCCCATCGTCACGACCGAGCAACCCAGCCGCACCTAACTGGTCCGAAGGCAACAGTGGCACCGTGTACTGATTCCACGACAAGCCGTAATACGGGCCGTTGAGTTCGATCCGGTCAGCGGGCGTTAGCATCCGTCCGACCCAGATATTCAACTCTGGACTCATTTCGAACTGCAAAATGGCATCCAAAACGCCGATGTCGCCAGCAGCGCCGATGGGATCCCCTGAATCTTGGCCAAACACGCAGCCCTCACACTCGGTATTGAACGTGAATTTAACTTTCTCTCGGAGAGAGCCATTCACGTACAGCCGCATGCTCTGAAGGTTGAAGCCCTTATCACCGTCGACGGATGTAAGTGCTGTCCGCAACCCAGCACCCACGCTGATACTATGGTTGTCGCCAATCTCGATCGTGCCCCCCGCGAACGATAACGACGCGATTGCGATTGCGACGAACTTGAAAATATTTTTACTCACCACTTCGTAGCACCTCGTTGTATAAAAAGTTGTTACACCCTTTATATATGCAAATT
>Ga0209034_10001467_pt1 | contig 11465 bp, 6 predicted proteins | sample MarorgKNORR_S2LV_2_FD_188219 | JGI IMG/M metagenome (GOLD analysis project Ga0209034, IMG submission 188219) | Marine microbial communities from the Southern Atlantic Ocean, analyzing organic carbon cycling - 250m_A/KNORR_S2/LV (SPAdes) (version 2) | ecosystem: Environmental > Aquatic > Marine >...
GGAATTATTTCAGAATGTGAGCGCATCAGGGTCACTCAACTAAGGAGTCAAAACGTAACAGGGTTTGTATGGGTGAATAATAGTAGGATTATGTTTCAAACTGGAGGAGATCAACTCAATGACATGACCGGTGCAATTGACTCCATTGGAATTTATGCTGTAAATAAAGACGGCACTGAGCCAAAACAATTAGTGAAGCCTAGTGATGCCATTACAAACTCAAAAATAATTTCCACTATCCCTTTAAGTTTATTGCCGTTTGATCCGGAACATATTCTTGTTATGCGAAATGATCGGAAAAGATATCAATTGGATATTTATAAAATGAATGTCTACACCGGTAAATTTAATCGTCAGTTGTTGCCGCCAGGGCCAGTAGTAGCCTGGGGTGCTGATAATGACGGAGCAGTTCGATTAGCAGCTATGCAAGACGAAAATTCACTGAATTATGAAACTCAAATTATGTACAGAGATGATGAAGATTCTGAGTGGAGGGAAATAGATCGTTTTGAAGGATTACAAAACGGGTGGAGCGACATCGGATTTACCGAAGATAACAGCAAAATATATGTGACTTCTAACCTAGGACAAGACACTTACTCAATCAGCTTATTCGATCCGGAAACTGGAATGATGGAGGATCTGTTTGCTAGTGAGGGCACAGATGTTACCTCAATTGGATTTACCCCAACAGGAGAAGCGATCACAGTTCTTTATAATGATATTGATACCAAACCAAAAAGACACTATCTCAATAAAGAATGGGAACAAACTATAGAAGGTCTGAAAGCTGCCTTTGATGTGGATTACGTCGGTATCGCATCTATGAGTGAATATGCTGAAAAAATGATTATCACTATTGCTAGCGATACTATTCCTGGAGAATATTATTTATACGATACGATCAAGAACACCGTAACTTTTCTAGGTTCGACAAAACCATGGATTGATCCAAAAACAATGTCCCCTATGCAACCAGTTAATTTTGAGGCCAGAGATGGTGAAACCATCTATGGGTTCTTAACTGTTCCATTGGACAGTGATGGTAAAAACCTTCCATTGATTATTAATCCTCATGGTGGGCCTTTTGGTATTCAGGATCGATGGGGTTTTAATCCAGAAACTCAATATTTTGCTAACCAAGGTTATGCAGTGATGCAAATTAATTTTAGAGGTTCAGGCGGTTACGGCAAACGTTATGAAAAAATTGGCTATAAGAGATGGGGCTTAGAGATGCAGGATGATATTAGCGATGGAGTCCAGTGGGCTATTAACCAAGGAATTGCTGATAAAGACCATGTCTGTATTTATGGGGCTAGCTATGGAGGTTACGCTACAATGGCTGGAATCACATTAACTCCAGAGCTTTATAGTTGTGCTGTTAACTATGTCGGCATTTGGGATTTAGAAATGCTTTATAAGCAAGACGGTCGATGGGATGACCGGTTAGGTCGATGGTTTAGAAATCATGTGATCGATATAAAAGAAGATAAAGAACAATTAAGAAAAACCTCTCCGAGTTACCATATTGATAAAATTAAAGCCCCGTTGTTTATTGTTCATGGCCGTAAAGATTATAACGTGAGGATTGAACAAGCAGAGACGCTGATGGATGCCCTGGATGAAAAAGATATTCCTTATGAAGTAATGATTAAAAAAGAAGAAGGTCATGGCTTTGTGCTTGAAGAAAACAGGATCGAACTGTATCAAAAAATGGGTGAGTTTTTTAGAGAAAACTTAGCTAAGAATTAATCTAACCTGATAATATTTCATTGACAGCTCTATCAGCTTGTACGATGGCGGCATCCACATAGGCAGAGCCACCTGAATCAGAGTTTGCAATTGAAATATTTCCGAAGGGCTTTCTTCCAATGACATGGGGATATCTCTCGTTATTCATACTATCTGGCATGCTTCCATCGAAGAAATCACTATCGAATAAGCTATTGTATTCATATGAGTAGCCATGTGCCCATCGATTAACTGTTATTCCCGCTACATCTTCTTTCCTAAAGTCAGAGCCAAACATACCTTTCAATTGATTAAATATTTTATCTTCATAATCTTGATAACTGAGCTTTAAGATATCGTATCGACCCTTTCTGTGTTGTTCTCTATTGGTCAATCCTTCATAAGGTCTCGTTGGAACATGATTCATCAAAAAGACAACTGGATCATCAAAAGACTGCGGATACTGATATTCACCAATGCTGACTGGAAAATCAATGTACATATTATTAAAAAATGATTTTGGACAAATTGCTCTTGAAATTCCTTTCTTTGCAAACATATGCCAGTTTTTCATTGCGACTTGCACCCAAACAAGAGGCACTTTTACATTATATTTCAAAGCCTCTTTCTGTTTTTTTGGTAGATCTGGGCAGAGATTTGGGATGATTCCATTGTAACAAGCTAGAATACATTTCTTGCCTGAGACTTTATATAACTTGCCTTGTTTTACATAGATCACCTCAACCCCATCATTGGTGTTCTTAGCTGAGATGACAGTACTGTCTAATCGGATATTTACTCTCTGGCCTGATAAATCTAGTTGTGAATAATCGGCCTTTGCAGTAACAATATCTTCCATGGTGCTGCCTGCTATAGAGTTTGGAATCATCTTTCTGACAAGTAATCTGGCTATAGTGGCATTCCCATCAGGAAAATGAAATATATAAGGCTCATCAGAGATTTCATTCTTGCTCATATATTCTTCGATATTCTCATCATAAGTAGACAAATCATACATTTGATTCTTAGGCTCTGATGTATCATCTTCATCTGTAAAACCTAGGCCAGAGAATCCTGGAAGCCCATCTGAAAATGCTCCAAAGGCTGGAATGGACTCAGTTCCAACACCCCAAAGAGCCCATAACATGCTATGAAAAACTCCAATTACTTCATCCCCAACTTTGTGATATTTCTTAAGGTAATCTTCATAGCTGATACTATCCAAGTAATAGTATTTCTCTTCTAGGGTCATTTCAGGAAAGAAGTCGGTTCTATCTAAGAATAATTTTGAAAATTCTTTTTTTGACTGATCAGAGATGGGCATTTTTTTCACGACTTTTTGTATATTCTCTGGTTTAGTATTTTTCTTATGATTGATGTCATATCTATAGCCTGGAACATTATGAACGATTTTGTTTTGGCCAAATGTTGTCTCATTGAAATAAAATGAAGAGTTAAGCCCTCGACTCTTGAAGTAGTCAAAATCATAAGCGGTATAGAATTTTTGAAAATCAATACCAAGGTCGGTCATCAATTTCTTTGATACATCTTCATAATAGCTTGGAGACTCTATGGATTGGCTTCCTCCATAAGTTAGCATTTCCCTACCATTCACTTGAAACTCATTACGTTTTGCATGACCTCCAAAGTCATCATGATTGTCTAGTATCAGTATTTTTTGATTAGATTCAGTGCGTTCTTGGTAAAAATATGATGCTGATAACCCTGATATCCCGGCTCCTACGACAATCAAGTCATTAGTCTCTCCAAGATCTATGACCTCTTCATAATATTTTCCTCCAGCCAATGCAAGCCTATGAGCATGATCAAATGAACCAGGATGATTACCTCTGATACCAGTCAGGGCTGGGGGATATTTATAGGGATCGATATTCTTAGCTTCAAGAAAATCAATGGGTGCAACTGATGCAGCTAAACCATAACTGACGCCATTAATAAAATCTCTTCTTGTTATAGCTGGTTTATCTTTCATATCGATCTAGTCTAATTTAAAAACAGTTTTGCCCTCAAGCATTGTTTCCAGAACTCTCACTTCGCTGATTTCATCTGCAGAGATTTGATACAAGTTTTGCTCCAATATAATAAGATCTGCAAACTTTCCTGTCTCTATGCTGCCAGTCATATCCTCTTGATGCATAAGGTAAGCTGTGTTGATGGTATAAGCTTTTAATATTTCAGTGAGCTCAATGCGTTCATTCTCATTCAACACACCTGGAATATTGCCATCTGGATCTGATCTTCTGATTGCCGTCTCAATAGCAACCAAAGGGTTCATGGTGCTAACTGCCCAATCACTTCCTCCTACAATTAAGCCATTGGCTCTATAAACACTGTTAATAGGGTACATCCTATTTACTCTTTCGATGCCAAGCTCAGGAGTATTAATATCTGTTATATATTCATCCGGCAATGCCCATGCTGCCTGGAAATTTGCAGCAACATCAAGTTCAGCAAACCTAGGTATGTCCTGATCATCAATCATTTGCAAATGAGAAATATGGTGACGATTATCGGTTTTACCGTTCACAGTGGTAGCGTATTCAAAAGCATCTAATATGCTACGGACACCTCGATCACCAATTGCATGCGTATGTATTTGGACATTCTCAGAATCAAACCTAGTTACAACTGTATTGAGTCTCTCTTGATTAATATAGAGTTGGCCGTAGTTATCTGTACCTAGATAAGGCTCTAAGACAGCGCCTGTCTGCCCTTCTAAAACTCCATCAATAAATATTTTTATACAGTCTACGTTTATTCTTGGATGACTATATTGTGCTCGGTTCTTATAGACTGTCTCAAATGTGGCTGGGTCTTGTGCAAATAAAGTCTCTCCGAATTCTAGACAAGTGATAATTCTTAACTCTAAGTCACCACGGTCAGCTGCTCGCTTATACGTTGCCATATGTCGTTCACCCACTGCTGCAGCTATCGATGCTGTTATACCAAAACTATGCGCCAAGTCTTGAGCAAAATATAACCCTCTATCGTAAAGCCTATCACTATCTTTAGGCATCATTGACTTAACTAAGTTCATAGCTGAAGGCTCTCTTAGTGTTCCAGAGGGCTCGCCTGTGACAGGATCTTTTTCTATGATACCGTTCTCCGGGTTACGAGTCTGTTTAGCAATACCTGCAATTTCAAAAGCTTTTGAATTAGCAACCCCATTGTGTCCATCCGAGGCATCAACATAAATAGGAATATCCTTACTGATTTCATCTAAAAATGATTTATCTACATTCGCTGAAGGGAATGCAGCAATATTTAACTGTGTTCCAACTAACCAACCTGTCTCTTTCGTCAATTCGTTACCTAAACATTCTCTAAGTTGTGCTTGCATGACCTTAAGATCATATGTCTCTGAAATAACACATTTAAACTGATCAATACCTGACCAAACTGGATGTGAGTGCGCGTCATGAAAAGATGGCATCATCATTTTACCTTTTAAATCAATTACTTCTGTCGTCTTACCAATTGATCTATTGATTTCTTCATTTGTACCAACAAGAGTAATTAAACCATCTTGAATAGCGATCGCCTTTACCACTGATAGCTCTTGATCAAATGTGTGTATTGAACCGTTGATGAAAACCTTGTCAGCATCATGCACGGATGAAAATGCGTTTCCTGCACAAATCATTAAAAGCAAAAATATTTTCGTTATAAAAGAAGCGTTCATCGATCTGTTTTGATGTTGATCCATTGTCTAGTCATCATACGATCAACTCTGGGATTTGCAATCTCAGCTATAAATAGCTTCTTCATTGTCTCTTCATTGGGATAAATAGTTGGATTATCTAAAATCTCTTTGATAATAAATCCTTTGGATTCATCATTAGCATTAGCAAATTTAACTTTATTAGATATTCTTGCCATCATTTCAGGCTGTAAAATAAAATTAAGGAATAAGTGGGCGTTTTTTGGGTTCGGAGCATCTTTAGGAATCGCCATCATGTCTACCCACATTTGTGCGCCTTCTGCAGGGATCTGATAGGCAATTTCAATATTGTTGCCCGACTCTTTTGCACGATCTCCAGCTTGCAGAATATCTCCACTCCATCCAAAAACCAGGCAAATCTCACCATTTGCAAGATCATTGATATATTTTGAAGAGTGAAAATATTTAATGTATGGTCTGACTTTCAAAAGCAGCTCATAGGCTTCACCTTGATAGTCTCTAGGGTTCTTCGTATTAGGATCCAACCCTAAATAAAATAAGGCTGCCTTAAAAACTTCGCTGGGTGCATCAAGAAAAGCAACCCCGCATTCTTTAAACTGCTTGATGATCTCTGGTTTAAAAATAACATCAAAGCTATCCATCCTAAAACTCTCGCCCATGATCTTTTTAGCTTGATCCTTGTTATACCCAATCCCTGTAGTGCCCCATAAATAAGGGATAGAATAATTATTTCCAGGATCCATTGTCCCCAATAGTTCCATCATTCCAGGTTCTAGATGGCGTAAATTTGGGATGCTATCTTTATTTAATCTCTGATGGACGCCTGCCATTACTTGACGACCTAAATACTCAATACTTGGACCGACAATGTCGTAACCCGTATTGCCAGCAAGTAATTTTCCTTCCAGCACTTCATTACTATCAAATACATCGTAAATAACATTTACGCCAGTAGATGTTTCAAAATCATCAATGACAGAGTAATCAATATAATCAGACCAGTTATATACCCTAACCTCATTAGCTGAAGAAAAAGCAGCACTAAAAACAAGTATGCATAGCAGAAAACTGCGGACCGAAGCTTTGTTCATAGTCGATCTCTTAACGAGTAATAAAGCATCCCTAAATAAAAACCTGGCCATCTCAGAAGAGTGCCTCCAGGATAAGTCGGTATTTTGACTTTTCCAAAAATATCCATCTTGGTAGCCTCTCCGTCGATAGCTTCTGCAATAATTGTTCCAGCAAGAGATGCTAAAGCAACCCCGTGCCCAGAATAGCCTTGTGAAAAATAAATATTCTTTTCAAGCCTTCCAATATGGGTCATTCTATTGACTGTTACGCCAATAGTTCCGCCCCATGCATAGTCAATTGCTGTCTTTGAAAGATGAGGAAAAACATCCAGCATAGGTTTCCTGACATAGGACTTAAGATCCTTGGGATAGGTGCGTGTATAATTCTCACCACCTCCAAATAAAAGTCTGTTATCTTGTGACATTCTAAAATAGTGGACATGAAATTTATTATCATGAACACAAACATCGTCTCTATTGATATAGCGCGCATCCTCCTTACTCAAAGGTTCTGTTGCTAAAATAAAATTATTCACAGGCATGATTTTGACAGCTAATTTTCTTTCAAGTTTTTCCAGATAAGCATTACAGGCGAGTACCACAATTTTTGCAGTGACATTGCCTTTATTGGTTTTGATTAAAGAAGGTTCCGATTTTGTGTAACTGATTACTTTTGATTGCTCGTAAATAGTAACCCCAAGTTTCTCAGCAGCATCTGCAAGGCCTAATGCATAATTCAGAGGGTGCAGATGCATGCCACCCATGTCGAGTGAACCGCCACCATTGAAGAAAGGACTGTGAAACATTTCAGAAACTTCAGAAGAGTCCATATATCGAATCAATTTATAATCATAATCGCTGTTTAATTTTTCAACATAATCTCGATGCATCTGATCATCATTAGGGTCATTTGAAACTGATGCATTACCTTGCTTAAGATCACAATTGATCTTATGCAATTTAATTCTTTCTTGGACAACACTTTTTGCTTCTTCGGATAAATTCCATAAATCACGAGCAAGTGATTCACCATAATCTTTTTCTAGTTCGTGGATTTTTTTATTATGACCGCTACCCACTTGTCCGCCATTTCTTCCTGAAGCGCCCCAGCCGACTCGGTTAGACTCCAATACAACTACCTTATAGCCCTTTTCAGCAAGATTTATTGCTGACAGTAAGCCTGTATACCCTGCACCAATAATACAAACTTCTGTTTTGATGTCCTCCTGAAGATATGGTCGATCCTTTATCTGGTTTGCAGAGTGATAATAATAAGAATCAGGGTAATGAGTCTCTGTTAAAGGCATTGTATGATCTAAGTTTTATTGATAGCTGCCAATGTATCATCAAGAGTTTTGGAGGTCTTTGAAATTAATTCATCAATTTGCTCCTGATTAATAATCAGTGGCGGCGCAATGATCATGGTATCGCCGACAGCTCTCATTACTAAACCGTTATTGATTGAGAGATCTCGACATAAAGATCCTGCAGATATCTCATCTAGTGAAGTAAAACGACCTTCGGAAGAGAATCTTTCCCTGGTTTCCTTATTGGCACAAAGTTCAATAGCACCCATCAGTCCTTTAATCCTGGCTTCTCCAACCAGCGGATGATCTGCTAACTTCAACCACTCTTCTTTCAGATATGGTGCTGTCTTACTTTTTACTTCATCTAGAATTTTCTCTTCCTCGATAATCTCTATATTCTTCAAAGCAACCGCGCATGCAGCAGGATGTCCCGAATAGGTAAAGCCGTGTGCAAACTCACCACCCTTATCAATAATTGCATTGGCCACTCTGTTATTTACCAAAACTCCACCTAGAGGCAAATATCCCGAGGTCACGCCTTTAGCAAATGAAATAAGATCGGGTTTAATCTCATACACACTAGAAGCAAACCAATCTCCCAATCTTCCAAAACCAGTAATCACCTCGTCGGCAATTAAAAGAATCTCGTAGCGGTCAATAATATTTTGGACTTCTGGCCAATATGTTTCTGGAGGAATAATAACTCCACCTGCGCCTTGAATTGGTTCTGCAATAAAACCAGCGATATTCTCAATTCCATGCTCCTTAATAGCTCTCTCTAGATCATTGGCTACCTGCTTACCAAAAGTATCTTTATCGAGATCTCCGCCTTCGGCAAACCAATAGGGCTGCTGTATATGATGAATATTAGGAATGGGGAGATCTCCTTGGGCATGCATCCCGCTCATTCCTCCAAGACTTGCCCCGGCAATAGTGCTTCCATGATAAGCATTATTTCTACCTAGAATGATCTTCTTATCTGGTTTACCCAAAAGGCTCCAGTAGTATCTAACCATCCTCACAACAGTATCAATAGCTTCAGAGCCAGAGCTTGTGAAGAAGACATGGTCCATACCTTTAGGGCTAACCTCTCCAAGAACACTGCTTAATTCTATGGCTGGAGGATGTGTGCACTGAAAAAAATTATTGTAATAAGGCAGCTCTTCCATCTGCTCAAAAGCCGCCTGAGCGAGTTCTTTTCTTCCATATCCCAGATTTACACACCATAAACCAGACATTGCATCTAAAATTTGATGGCCTTCAGAATCCCAAATATAAACGCCATCACCTCTAGTTATAACTCGTGTGCCCTTCTCTGAGAGTTGCAAATGATCTGTAAATGGATGCAGATGATGATCTTTGTCTTTTTGTTGTAGTGATTTTAATTCTTCATTCATACTAAACACTCAATAAAAGGTACTCTCTTTCCCAAGGACTGATGACCTCAAAATATCTATTATATTCATGGGCCTTAATAGCAATATATACCTGCAGAAACCTGTTTCCCATCAAAATTGGCATAACCTCACTGTGCTCCAATAACTCCATCGCGGAAGATAAGTTCCTAGGTAACTTAAAAGGTAGATTATACGCATTCCCATCTTCAGGTGCACTAGGCTCCAATTTCTCTTGCAAACCTAGATATCCGCATGCAAGCGATGTAGCTATGGAAAGATATGGATTAACATCGGCTCCACCTATTCTAAATTCAATCCGCCTATTATCTGCAGAGGAAGAAGGCACCCTTAGCCCTGTGGTCCTATTGTCATAACCCCAGTAAAGGTTGATTGGCGCATTTTGCCAACGCGTGAAACGTCTATAAGAGTTCACATAAGGGGCATTAAATAGAATCGATTCGGGTGTATATTTCTGTAATCCTGCTATGAAATGACTGAATTTTTCAGTCTCATTGCCATCTTTGCTGGAAAAAATGTTCACTTTTGATTGATCATCAACTATTGAGATATGCCAATGCATTGCACTTCCTGGCTCAAGCTGCAATGGTTTTGCCAAAAAGGTTGCATGCATATCATGCTTCATTGCAGCCTCCTTAACCAAGCGCTTAAACATCATGACCTGATCACAAATTAATAATGGATCATCGTGCTCAAAATTAATCTCCAGCTGGCCTGTTCCCATTTCATGCTCTAGTGTGTCAATCCTAATATTCATTGCTGCTGCATAAGCATGTACATCATTTATAAATGGCTCAAATTCATCAAGAGCATCCAGGCTAAACGGTTGTCTAACTGTTTCTTGTCGCCCAGATCGTCCTATCGGAGGCTCTAGATCTAATTTAGGATCAATGTTTTTTTTAACCAAATAAAACTCTAATTCAGGAGCAACTAAAGGCTCCATTCCAAGATCATTAAATTGCTGTAAAACATTTTTTAAAACTTGTCTGGGTGAAATATCTACAGGAGAGCCGTCTTCATAGAAACAATCGTTCACAACAGATGCAGTGGATTCTTTCATCCAAGGAAGCACTCTCAATGAAGACATATCAGGTTTTAAAATAATATCTCGATCTGCAGGATTGATCACTGGCTCATTAAGAAATTCACCAGTTACGGTCTGTATAAATACTGATTCAGGTAAACGTATCGCTGAGTCATTGAGAAACTTATCTTCTGGGACTAACTTCCCTCTAGCAACACCAGCAATATCTGGAACTATTACCTCAACTTCCTGAATATTCTGCTGAGAAAACCATTCGGTTAATTCTTTTTGATTCATTAGCTTGATGAATAATCTTTACAAGCATCTCCGAAGGCACTAAAAATTGATAAAGATAACTCGCTGTTATGTGGCTGCCATTCGGGATGCCACTGGACTGAGAGATTAAACCCGTCAGCTTCTTTAATGGTAAAAGCTTCAATCAAACCATTACCAGTCATTGCATTTGGTTCTAACCTATCGCTTAATTCTCTGACACCTTGAGTATGTAGTGAATTGACTTCTGCACGATCCATGCCACTAATATTATGAAGTGCTGTGCCGTTTATAATGTCCACATGATGACTTAAACCATATTGCTCATCGTGAGGAACATTTCTTTCAAAATCATGCCCTTGATGATCTGATTGCTCCTCTAGATTCTGGTAAAGAGACCCTCCAAAAGCTACGTTCATTTCTTGAAAACCTCTACAAATGGCTAATAGAGGCATTTTTTTCTCAACAATAGAATGAACAACCTTAAAAACAGTATGATCCCTAGAGGTATCCATTAACATTTTCGGATCAGTCAATTGATCATTATATTGCTGAGGATCAACATTGGATAAACTACCAGTAAGCAGGAAACCATCCATTCTATTTAATATTGATTGGTCTATTTCATCAGGCTGTTCAACTGGGATAAGCACACTCGTGCATCCGCTATGCTTATTAATGGCGTTTATATATTTCTCTCCGACCATATGAAAAAAATGTGTGTCCTGTTCACGGCGACAACATATTATTCCGACCAGTGGCTTTTTGATAGAACTCATAGCAAGTCCCATTTTAACTGGTGAATGTTGAATTTGGCTAACTAAATCGTTGTTTCTTGAGGACGAAGCTTTTGCTTGATTCTGCTGAGGTTCTCTCTGGCCTCGTAGGCTACACCCATAACAGAAGGAACAAAGATTAGCACCAAGTAAGGAACAAATAACA
>Ga0209034_10001472_pt1 | contig 11435 bp, 10 predicted proteins | sample MarorgKNORR_S2LV_2_FD_188219 | JGI IMG/M metagenome (GOLD analysis project Ga0209034, IMG submission 188219) | Marine microbial communities from the Southern Atlantic Ocean, analyzing organic carbon cycling - 250m_A/KNORR_S2/LV (SPAdes) (version 2) | ecosystem: Environmental > Aquatic > Marine...
TGAGGTGTAGGGACGACACCGAAGCCCTTAGGTGTCTCTCAGTGGTGGATCGGTATCCGTTCTATCAAGGAGATGGAGGTGGAGTGTGTGCAGTGTCCCTTGCCCTAGGGGGCGTACAAGAAAACCGCTGCGTTACCTGAGTCGGACTAGCGGAATGAGTGCTATGGCAACCAGCGCCACTAGTCCGCCGACTATAAGCAGTGGATTGCGATCCCGATCGCCGGTCTCCTCCGAGGAAACCGTGCTTGCCACAGATGAAGTTGTGGATGAAGGCATGGTCTCGATTGTGGACTTCTGTTGTTCCACGACTGACGACTCGACGGCATTTTGATCTGGTGGAGGGGGAGTTGTGTACCACTGGGTCAGAGCTCCGGTGCCTGAGCTCCGATTAGCCATGTTGCCGACCGGCGTTCCGAACGCTTCGATGTACCCGATGGAGACAGTGAATCTTGATGGCCTGGCTCCGGTAATGCGGACCTGGTAGGTCCCTTCGCTTCCAACCTCGCTGTGATCGAGTAGCCGGACGTAGTTAGTCCTGCTATAGGGCTCTGCAAACTGCTCCCGAATGCTCGGTTCGAGGACTAGCACCGTTTGGTTCGGGCGCGTGAGCACCAGCGATGGAAGAGACTCGCGAGGAAGGGCGTTCTCCGGTTCTAGATCAGGTACGAGCAATGAGAGGTTCAGGCGCTCACCCGGAGGAATCTCGAACTGGAACCCTCTTTGATCCTGGGGCGCAAGCAAGGTCCCGTAAAGAGCAAAAGAAATCCGGGCATCGGGTAGCAACGGTCCATCCACAGGCTCGTCATGTTGATCTTCGAGGAAGAGGGGGTCATGGGCTTGTGCTGCCGTCGGCAACACAATGACGGCGAGCAGGGTGAGGAAGATCAGTGCTCCCAGGCGGGCCCGCTTCCGTTTAGGCCGAGCCGATTTAATGGCCACTGGACTCAATTTCTCGTTCCGCGTTCAACGCGTTGGGGCGTATGAGACATCTGACTTGCCCTAGGGCTCGAGCACCACCTTGATAGCCCCAGCGGATCGGCAAGCGGCTACGCGGAACGCCTCAGCAGCCTCGTCCAACCCGAACCGATGGGTCACCACCGCGGCGGCCAACTCTGGTTCGTCAGCCAGCAACCGGGCCGCCGCGTGAAGCTCCCCCGCTGGGTCGGCGTCCTGGCCCATCGAGCCGACACCGTGAGCGTGCACTCCACGTGCGCAGCCGTACATGGACGACGGCACCAACCGCACCTCCTTGAGGAACATCGTCATCACGTTGGGCAGCGCCAAGCCGTCCCAATAGACACCGGGCAACGACACGGTGCCCCCCGGACGGGCGTGGTCGATCGCCAAGACAAGGGCACTCTCGGTACCCGCCGCCTCCACCACTACGTCATACTCCCCTGACGGCGCTACCCCAGCACCCAGTCGCTCGGCGGCCGCAACCTGATGGGCATGCCGCGCCGACATGTCCACATCGGCGCCCACCGACCGCGCAACGGCCACCGCGGTCAGGCCGATCGTCCCTCCACCGACGACTAGCACCCGATGACCGGACTCCACGCCAGCGCTAGCCACCGCGTGCACCGAAACCGCCACCGGTTCGACCAGGCAGGCGTCGGCCACCGACAGGCCGTCTGGTAGGTCCAGCACACAGGCCGGGTCGACGCGCAGACGGTCGGCCATTCCCCCATCCATGGCGAAGCCATATAGGGCCATGTCCCGACACTGCTGGACCTCGCCGACCAGACAACGATCACAGCTACCGCACGTCCGAGTGGGGCGCACGGCCACCGTTGTGCCGTCCGTGGTCCGGCCCGCCACCTCATGGCCGAACGTGGTGGGCAGCCCGAAACCCGCTACGTGCAGGTCCGACCCGCAGATGCCCGCCGAAGCCACCTCCACCAACACGCCGTCGCCGTCGGGCTCGGGAACCTCCACCACTTCGAACACTCCGTCGACCGTTCGTACCGCTCGCACCCCTACCCCCGATGCCTCGTCCTCGGACGACCCGACTTCGGGCCGCCTCCGACCCGACCGTAGGGTCCAGCCATGGGCATCGACCTGCTGGACGGCGACTTCTACGTCTCCGACCCGTACCCCATCTACGCCCGCCTTCGAGACGAGGACCCTCTCCACCGCGACGAGGTCAACGACCTGTGGGGCGTATCCCGCTACGACGACATCGTGGCCATCGAGAAGGACAAGGTCACCTTTTCCAATGTCGGAGAAGGCCGCCGGGGCTACCGACCCAACATCCCGGCTGACCGGTCAATCATCGGGCTAGACGACCCCCACCACGTGCTGCGCCGCAACGTGGTGTCACGGCGGTTCACCCCCCGGGCGGTGGGCCGCTGGGAAGACCACGTGCGCGGCACAGTCACCGCGTTAGTGGACGACGCCCTATCCACCCCGCGAGCTGACGGGACGTGCGCCGTGGAGGCCGTCGCGGAACTAGCCGCCCCACTACCCGCGCAGATGATTGGCCTGTTGCTGGGCTTCGGTGACGACATGTGGCCCATGCTGCAGGAATGGTCCGAGCGGACCATCGCCCTCGGAGGCGGCCCCCGCTACCACGACCACGATGGCGTCGCCGCCGCCATCGAGTTTGCTGGAGCGTGCGCCGAGCTCTACGAGTCAAAACAGCCGATGGTGGTCGAAGGCTGTCCAATGGACGACGTGATGTCGGTCTGGATTGACCGAGAACGTAAAGGGCCTGACGCCATGCACGGCCACGCCTTCGGTCTCGACGAGATCATCTCCGACAGCCTGCTGCTGCTGGACGGGGGCGCGGAGACCACCCGAACGGTCATCGCCCGTGCGCTGGTGGAGTTGGCGGGCCGACCCGACCAGTGGGCGCTGTTGCGAGAGGGCGCGGACCTGACCGTGGCCGTCGAGGAGTTCATACGCTGGGTGACGCCCATCCACAACATGTGTCGGGTAGCCACCACCGACGTCAAGATGCACGGCCACACGATTCGCACCGGCGACCAATTGGTTCTCATGTACTCGTCGGCCAATCGGGACCCCTCCCACTTCGACGACCCCGAGTCGTTCGACGTCACCCGGCACCCGAACCACCACATCGCCTTCGGCTTCGGTACCCACTTCTGCCTCGGGGCGGCCCTGGCCCGCCTGGAGATCCGGTCGTTCTTCGAGGAGTTCGTAGCCCGGGTGGCCGAGGTCCGCCTCGCCCCGGGGACCACGCCGGTGGAGATGCCCAACTCGTTCGTCTACGGGCTGAGCGAAGCCCATCTGGAACTGGTCCCGGCCTGAGCCGATGCCGCCCGGTCAGTCCCGGTCGTCGCCTCCTGGATCGTCTTTCGGCGACACCTCCCCCGGCGGGACTAGGAGGTCCAAGATCCCCGGGAAGTTAGGGACCCTCCGCAGGGCCCGGTCCGCCCACGCGAAGGCCACCAGGCTGGCGAGCGTCCCGGCGGGCCAACCCACCAGGAAACGGATCAACACGTAGCCGCTGGCCGAGGTCTGGTTAAACAGCCAGATGTCCCACGCCGAGGTCAGGAACTGGTAGAGGCCCAGGCCAACGGTGAGGTAGCCCATGACCCGGACGTACTGAGGGTGATCCCGGGTGGCCCGGTCAAAGGGAACCACGAGGTGGGCGTAACGGACTAGGAAGGGGCGTCCGGCCACCACGGTGCCGATCAGGGCGGCCCCTATGGCTGCCTTGGTGCCGATGCCGATGCCGAAGTAGACGGCCTCGGAATCGGTGACGATGCCGATAACGGCCCGCACCACCAGGTAGGCCACGAGGATCGGGAGGTAGCGGCCGACAGCCTCACCTCGCCGACGGCGACCTACTACGACCTTGAGGCTCCACAGGGTGGCTCCAATTACGCCCGCGGCTAGCCCCCAGACGCGTTCCAGCCCGATGAACAGGGCAATTGGAAGAACCGAGTCCAGGACCCGGGTGCGATCGGGCCGGGTGGGATCCGGCCGGATCGGATCAGATGGTGAAGGCATCGCGGGCGGCGACCGAACCCAGCGACAACACGCCCTCGGGCACCAGATCTGCAATCCGACGTACCTCGGCGTAGTGGTGGTGGTGGGACGCCTCGGCGAACAGCCGGCGACGCTCGTCCAGTCGGTCGCCGGTCGGCGGCTCGTCGAGGAACCCGAAGATCGAGAAGGCCACCTCGAGGTCCCCGACCATCGGGGCACGCCCGAAAAAGGCCGCTCGCTTCAGGGCCACGCCGACGCAACCGGCCACCACGTCGGCAACGTGTTCGCCAGCACCGAGTTGAAGGCGGGTCATGAAAACGCGAGCCAGGCGGAGCGCGTAGCCCTGATCAGGACCCTGGCTGCCGAGACGGTCGCCGCTCGGCTGACCACCCACCACCTCGCCGGGGCGGTCGGCGTGCCATGAACCGAGCCGGCGCCGTGGGCCCGTGTAGGCACGATCAGTGGATCGGACCGCCGGCTGGGGGACGTACTTGGGTGCAGCCACGGGGTCAGGCTATGGCGCCTGTCGATCCGAGGGACCTACCGACCGGGAACCGGCCGGCAACCAGACCCAGCCGAGGGTTGGGCGGGTCCCGGGGGCGTCATACCCCTCGTCACCGGCGAACCGGACTGGGGTGGTGGTCTCGTCGAGAATCCGCACGTGCAGGACCGGGGCGTCGCTGGTGGCCGCATCCAATACCTCGTCGACCGTCCGGTGGGAGGCCAACCGCTGAAACATGGCGATGGTTGGGCTGATCATCGTGAGCTCACCGGCCTCCCAACGGGCCAGAGCGTCTGCCGGGCGGCACCACTCGGCGTGTACCGCCTCACGACCGTCTACCACCGGCTCGGCCCCAGCCGGCGCTCGGGCCACGAAGAAGGCCGTGTCGTACCGCTTGACGCTGGGCATGGGTGTTACCCAGCGGGCCACCGGCCATAGGTCCGACAGGTCCACCCGGACCCCGGCGGTCGTTATGAGTTCGGCCAGCGACACGGCACCCGACTCCAGGTCACGTCGCCGGGACACCAGGTCGGCGGCCACCTCCGGAACACCGATTCCCATGGTTATCCCGACCTCTTCGATGGTCTCTCGCACCGCTGCGATCCGATACGAGAGCGGGTCATCCATGCCCGGTAGGTCACCGACCTCACCAGAGGACAGGTCGGCCCATCGGGGATCTCGGTCACCGTCGTCGACGGCGCCGCCCGGGAACAGTGTGTGGCCGGCAACGAATGTGGAGTCGTCGGTTCGACGAAGGGCCAGGACGTGCAGGTCGGGCCGGTCGTCGAGAAGCACCACGGTGGCCGCCGAGCGGATCGGCACCCCGTCGACAGGCAGGTCATCACGATGGGGACCAGCCGTTCGCTGTTCCGATCCCCCGCCAACCACCCGACGATCCTAGGGTCGGGGTCATGGCCGACGACCAGACCACCGACCGTCCGGCCGACCCGACGCCTTACTCATCACCTGGTCCACGGACCGGGCCACCATTGCGGCCCGTTCCGGCGGACCTACTGGCTGGTCTGAGCGTGGCCATGGTGCTGGTCCCACAGTCCATGGCCTACGCGGAGTTGGCCGGCCTCCCACCACACCTCGGGCTCTTCGCCTCGGCCCTGCCACCCATCCTCGCCGCCCTCTTCGCATCGTCGCCCTACCTGCAGACCGGACCGGTGGCCCTGACGAGCCTGTTGACGTTCGGCGTGCTTGCGGCCGGTTCAGCCGAGGTCGGCACTGCGGACTACGTGGCCCTGGCCGCCCTTCTGGCCATGCTCGTGGGGATCACCCGCCTACTGCTCGGAGTATTGCGCCTCGGGGTAGTGACCTACCTCATGCGCGACCCCGTCGTCACCGGGTTCACGTCGGCGGCAGCCATCCTGATCCTGGCCTCGCAGGTCCCCAAGGCCCTCGGGGTGAGCGCCCCGGATGGAGGCGTCCTGTGGCAGGCCAGTTGGTCATTGGGCCACGTGGACAATTGGGAGATCGCCTCGGTGGGTGTCGCTGCGACCACGGCACTGCTGGTCCTGGCCGGCCGACGCGTCGTACACCGCCTGTTCCCGGGGGCGCTGCTGGCTGTGGCCGGTGGTGTGGTGGTCAGTCGGATTACCGACTACGGCGGGCCAGTGGTCGGTGAGGTTTCCACCGGCCTTCCCGACCTGTCGCTTGACCTCCCTTGGGGATCCACCGGCTCGATGCTGGTGGGAGGTGTGCTCATCGCCTTGGTGGGCTTCGCCGAACCGGCGTCCATTGCCCGGGTGTTCGCCGACGAGGACCGGCAGCGCTGGAGCGCCGACCGGGAGTTCGTGAGCCAGGGGGTGGCCAACATTGCCGCCTCGGTCTCTGGGTCCTTTCCGGTGGGTGGCTCATTCAGTCGGTCCTCGTTGAACCGGCTGGCAGGCGCCCAAACCAGGTGGTCGGGACTGGTGACCGGAGCGGCCGTCCTGACCTTCCTCCCGTTCACCGACGTGCTGGCCCCACTACCCCGGGCCACCCTTGGTGGGGTGGTGATCGCCGCGGTGGTCGGGCTGGTCCGACCAGTCGCACTGGTCTCCATGGCCCGCCGATCACCAACCGATGCCCTCGTGGCGTGGACCACGTTCGTCGCCACCCTCACAATGGCCCCGCGCGTCGAGAGAGGCGTGCTGGTCGGAATCCTGCTCTCGCTCGCCGTGGGTCTGCGGACCCGCCGGTCCGGCTAGCCGACCGCTTCCCGCCCCATCTGGAACCACGCCTCGATGAGGGTGGTCACGTCGGTCAACGTGGCCACATAGGCCAACGTGTGCTCCAGCACCTGCTCGCCATACCCGGCGACGGTGGCCACGGACCCGTCGGTAGGGACCACTACCTGAAACCCCCCGTTGACCAAGTCGAAAACCGTGTTGGGGATAGCCAGGTTGAGGCTCACTCCGGCGACCACCACCGTCGTCACACCCTCGTTACGCAGCATGGGTGCCAGTTCGGTCCCGGCCACTGGCGACAGCCCGTGAAACCGGGGCACGACGACGTCGGCACCCTCCACAAAGCCAATCTCGTCTGCCGGTTTGACGGCATCGGTGTCCGCGTACTGCTGGACGGCCGAGCGGCGGCCAGCGGCAAACAGGCGGGAGTTGCGGTTGCCACCCCACAGGTCGGGGCGGACGTTGAACGTGCAATGCACGACCCGCACTCCGGCGGAACGTGCGGCGCCCGCCAGGTCCCCCAGTCGGGGCAGCAAGTCAGCATCAGCCACGGCGTCAGCCAATGCAGGCATGCTGGACGCCTCACCCACTACACCGTTCTGACACTCAACGACGCACAGGGCAGTGCGCGTCGGTTCCACCAGATCCCGGAGATCAATAGCCATCGGCCGATCCTCCTCCCAGCTACGCCGGGCTCATTCGAACTTCGTGCCGGCCTCGCGCAAGATCTCCAGCCAGCGGACACCAGCATCGGGCGCCGGTTCCCCCGGACGGTAGGTCACGCCGTAGAGGGTGCCGGTCCACGGGAAGGTGCCGAACCGCTCGCTGATGCCCCACGACACCGGGGACTTCCGGTCGATACCGACGTCGATGCCCTGGAAGGGGGCCATAGCCGTCAGCACGGGAAGGTCCCGGGCACCGCCCACCACCTCACCTTCAACCCGAAGTTCGACGTGGATTCGCAGGTCGCCCACGGCCTCGGCGGCCAGCACCACCGAGCTCGCCCCGTCGGCCAACACCCCTCCTTCGACCTCAGTCATTGAGCCGTAGCCGTTCCAGGCCAGCGAGAGCCGGTCGTCGACTACGTAGAGGGCGTAACCCCCACCCTGGTCGCCGTGGGCCACCAACGTGCCCCTGTCGCCGGCCGCGAACTTCAGTGCCACCTCCACCTCGAACGACCTGAAATTGATGAGGGCTAGCGACCGGTAGCGCTCGGAGGTGGGGGCACCGGGCCGGAAAACGGTGTCGACCACCGTGTCGTCACCCCACGGGGGTCGAAGCAGGTTCTTGACGTTGTTGCCCTCGTCCAGCGGGAACACCTGGTTGGCCCAGGCCGCCTGCTCCCAGGCGTCAACCAGATCGGCCAGCCGCTCGGGATGCTCGGCAGCCAGATCCCGTGACTCGGTGGGATCGACGGTCAGATGGTGGAGTTCCCATTTCTCCTCGGAGAACGGCGTCCGAGGCTGGCGGCAGGTCACCGCCGACCATCCGTCGCGATAGAAGCCCCGATGGCCCATCTGCTCGTAGTACTGCTCGGGGTGGGTGCTGTCGGCCCCAGCGTCGCTAAGTGACGGAGTAAAGCTGGCACCGGCGGCCGGGGGGACCGGTACCCCGCGCTTCGCGGTGGGCATGTCCACCCCGACCAGGTCCAGCACAGTGGGAAGCAAGTCGGTGACGTGCTGGTACTGGCGGCGAATCCCCCCGCCGTCATCTAGGCCCTGCCCCTTGGACACGATGAACGGCACCTGATGGCCGCCCTGGTGGGTGTTGATCTTGTAAAGCCGGAACGGGGTGCCCGACACCATGGCCCACCCCGACGGGTAGTGGGCCAGAGCCTGAGGACCGCCCAGCAGGTCCATGCGGGAGTGGTCCAACTCCACCGAGTCCAACGGATTTTTACGGATCTGGCTGATCAGCGTCCGGAAGTAGGCCGAGGTGCCGTTGTCCAGGCCCTCTCTACTCCCGCCGTTGTCAGAGGTGAACACCACCAACGTGTTGTCCCACTCGCCCATGGCCTCCAGCCCGTCGCGAAGACGACCGAAGTTCTGGTCGACGTTGTCGACCATGGCGGCGAACACCTCCTGGTAACGGGCGAAGACCTCCTTCTCGGCGACCGTCAGGTCGTCCCATGCCCGCACGGCGTAGTTCTCCTCGGTGTTGCGGAGCGGCAGCACCACGTCGTCGTCGAAGATGCCCAAGGTCTTCTGGCGTTCGAAGCGGAGGCGTCGGACCTCATCCCACCCGGCTTCGTACCGGCCCCGGTACTTCTCCAGATCAGCAGGCCGGGCCTGCAGCGGGGCGTGGACGGCACCGTGTGAGAAGTACAGGAACCACGGCCTCGTGGGATGCCCATCGCGCACCTCGCGGACCATGCCGAGCGCCCGGTCGGTCAGGTCGTCGGTGAAGTAGTAGTCGTCGGGATACTCGTCGATGTCCAGCGCATGGTTGTCCTCGTAGAGACGGTGTGGCTGGTGGAAGTTGGTGAACCCGTCGAGGATCCCGTAAAAGCGGTCGAACCCCGTCTGCAACGGCCAGCCGTCCTTCGGACCAGCCTCGGTCAGAGCGCTGTCCGGGCACAGGTGCCACTTACCCACCATGAGACTGGACCAGCCGGCATCTCGTAGGACCTCCCCCATGGTCACCGCGTCGGAACGGATCGATGCCGCGTAGCCGGGGAAGCCGGGCTCCATGTGACAGACGGTGCCCACCCCGGCCAGGTGGTGGTTCAACCCGGTCAGTAGAGACGCTCTGGTCGGCGAGCACATTGGATTGACGTGGAAGTTCGTGTAGCGAAGGCCCTCGGCGGCCAGCCGGTCGACGTGTGGCGTGTCGATCTCAGATCCGAAGCAGCCCACGTCGCTGTACCCCAAGTCGTCGACCAGCACGACGAGGACGTTGGGTGCCCCAGTGGGAGCAATGGGAGGACGCGGCCAGGCCGGGGTTGAGGTCGACATGATCCGTCCAACCTCGCCGGTGAATCCGGCGTAGGCAGCTGTCGAGCTGGCCGCTGTTTCGTCAGTGGTCATCATGCTCCTGGATACGCCCGTCGCCGGGCCCGACCTGCGGTCAGGGAGTGATTGAACCTACCCCTCCTCTGGTGAACCGGTGGAGCCGGGAAATCGGAAAGAGCATGAGTACACACACCGCGGCTATAACACCAAAGGCCCCCGCGAAGCCAGCGGAAGTGTCGGCCACCCAGCCCACCACAAGCGGCCCGGCGACCCCCCCTATCTCAGCTACCCCAAACCACAGGCCTGAGGCGAGCCCCGTGTTATTCGGCCCAACGGGCTCTGATTCCAACAGGGCAACATGGATGAGGGGCAGCAGGACGGATCGCCCCCCGGCAATAGCCACCGGAATGGGAATCAACCACGTGGGTAACCACACCACGGCTAGGACTGCCACGGCGAGTAGTGCCACAACAACGGCCATGGTTGTCGCAAGTTTCTGCCGCTCCGTCCGGCTCGGCAGAATCAGCACACAAACCACTCCTACGAACGCTCCGAGGGCAACCCAGTTCGCCGCTGCCATAGATGAGAACCCACTGTGTTCCCGCAAGGTCTCAGGCAGCCAACCTGCTAAGCCGTGGAAGATAAAAAATACGCCGACGCCTAGTAAGAGAATGAGCCGAAACTCTGAACTAGCCAGCAAAAACCGTGGACTGTTGGATCCCGTGGTGGCCGGCCGGGTGCTCGATGGCGGCTCAGGCCCACGGCCTGAGATCACCAACCAAACCACTAGCGCTAATACAACCATCGCCGTCTCGATCACAATGGTCGTTCGCCAAGACCCAGTGAGAGGCATAAGAACCGAGTTGGACAGGACCAAAGCAGCCATACCCCCGATGGCCGGCATAGCGCTATAGACCCCGATAGCCAAGCGTCGCTCTCGCTCTTCAACAAACCAGAGGCCAACGACTTTCGGTGCACCAGCCGATACGAGTGGTCCACCGAGGCCAAAAAGCGCGATAGCCAACCAGAACGACCCCAACCCTCCGGCAGAGGCACGCAAGAACCCACTGGCCGCCATTACAAGAGACCCCAGCGCGATACCTCGACGCACACCGAGGCGATCCAGCAGTTGTCCGCAGGCGGGGGAACTCACGATGTAGATAAGTGGCCAAGCGCCAATAGCCAGACCCATGGCACTGCGGCTCAGACCGAGGTCGGCCCTGATCTCGCCGACTAGCGGGGGAATCGACATAACCAACAACCCAAAAGTGAAGTAAATGCTGCAAACCCCGCTGAGAAGTAGCCACCGGTAGGGAGGGTGGAGGTCGTCGACTGGCTTCACCTCCGGATACTCGCACGGTCTCTCGGGACCGATATGACTGGATCACCGGTTCCGGTGCCCCATCTGCAAGCCTGTTGCCGTGGATGAACTGCGCTGGACGGCCGACGCCCAACTCGCCGAACAGTTGGATCGACCGATCCTCGTCGTGGCCTTCAGGGGGCTGTTCGACGCGGCGGGATCGGCGACCTCGGCCGTGGAGTGGCTGGTCGAGCGCCTCGACAGTGCCGAGGTGGGAGATATAGACCCAGAGACCTTCTTCGACTTCACCCAGGAGCGGCCGATCGTCGAATTCGATGGGAGCGGCGCACGGCAAGTCCGCTGGCCATCCAATCGGGTGTTGACCGCCCGCACCCCGGACGGCCAAAGCGACCTAGTGCTAGTGACCGGCGTTGAACCCCACCTTCGCTGGCGGACCTTCGCCGAGGCCCTGCGGACCGCGGCGACCCGCACTGGGTCGCAACTGGTGGTGACCCTCGGGTCGATGAGCGGCATGTCCCCCCACACCCGGCCAC
>Ga0209034_10001478_pt1 | contig 11407 bp, 10 predicted proteins | sample MarorgKNORR_S2LV_2_FD_188219 | JGI IMG/M metagenome (GOLD analysis project Ga0209034, IMG submission 188219) | Marine microbial communities from the Southern Atlantic Ocean, analyzing organic carbon cycling - 250m_A/KNORR_S2/LV (SPAdes) (version 2) | ecosystem: Environmental > Aquatic > Marine...
GCGTTCGGCGCGACAATCCGTTTAGGTCCGATGACAGAAGGGCAATCCGAATCAGATGGTTTAAATATCAGGGGCCTGGTGATGTCATCTTTACACCAAACTGGAATTCCTGGAAAGAAGAAACCGTAGGGTGGATTGATTCTGCGGACTGGCTTGGATTCGATTCAGCCTATGGACAAGCAGATACTCAAGCCGTATTTAGCCAGCCAGGAGAATACATCGTCCAGGTGCAGGCTTATAATGATTCAGGTCGGTCAAACTATGAAGCGCAAGATTTTGAATTCTGGTGCTGTTGGACAAATGCTTTTGTTAGGATTAATGTGAATCAGTAGTCATAAAAGCGTAGTGGACGATAAGACTCTGTATAACTGTAACGATATAAAACATATCTATGACAGGAGATTTTAGGGAATGAAACAAAAAAGTAATTCTGCAAGCCTTAGCTGGCAGCATAAGCTCCGTCGTTATCTGCTTGCTTTGGAAAGGTTTGTCGTTCTTCTAATTTTAGCTGGGCAAGTTGCCTTCTCCCCTGTTATTGCCCAGGAAGTTGGCCATTCTCCTACTTTCTCTAACGAAGTTGTTAGAATCCTTCAGGAGAACTGTCAGCAATGTCATCAACCTGGCGGCATCGCACCGATGCCTCTCGAAACATTTGAACAGGCAAAAATATGGGCCCCGCGAATTAAATATAACGTCAATAGACGGGTTATGCCTCCGTGGCATCTCGACCCTACCATTGGCATCCAGGAATATAAGAATGACTACTCTCTCAGTGACAAAAATATAGACACTTTGGTAGCGTGGGTGGATGCGGGCGCTCCCGAAGGTGATCCAGTTAATCTCCCACCTTCGGTGAACTGGCCGAATTGGCTGGAGTGGGAGCTCGAACCCGATTTAGGGCCTCCTGATATGATTTTTGAAACAGGGCCCATATCTATACGAGCTGAGGGTGGAGACTTCTGGCCGTCAGTGGACGTTGACTGGCCAGCACTTGTCGAACCACGTTTTCTTAAGGCAGCGGAAATTCGAAATACGATCCAGGGGCGGGCTGCCCTGCATCATAACAATGTTTCTTTGCGGCTTGAGCAAGGTCCATCTGGTCGTGTAGTTGGTGCAGGAGCTGGTAAAAGGTGGGACTATTTTGGCGAGGATACTGGAATTAAGTTCAGTCCCGGCCCCGGTGTTATTAACTTTGGGGCCCATTACTTCCCAATTGGAGAAGAATTTGAGGATAACATCGAAGTAGCGTTCTGGTTCCACCCGGAGAACGATCCGCCCGATACAGAAGCGAATGTAGAGATTCATCATTTGATCGATCAATTTGAACCAGGGCAACCGAGGGCTAGGGATATATTGATTCCACCTCATGGTACCCAGACGATGTACCGGACTTGGGTTTTAGATGAGCCGGTTATGTTAAACAGCTTCCGTGGTCATATGCATTTACATGGCATCGCTATGTCGATCGAAGTAATTTGGCCGGGGAGGGTGAGGGACTATTATGGTCCAGGAGCAAATCGTCGCGATGTTATTGCGTCTATCAATAATTATAATCACAATTGGCAAACGTCCTTCGTTTTTGCAGATGATGCTAGACCTTTACTTCCTAAAGGCGCGGCCATAGTGATGCGAACTCACTTCGATAATACCGAGAACAATCCTCTTTCAATAGACCCTGACCAATGGGTAGTCTTCGGAGGTCGGAGTGTAGATGCTATGTCCCACTTTCATGTAAGCGTCACTTACCTAGAAGAAGAGGAATACAGCTCACTGATAACAGAGCGTAAGTTGCAACTCGAAGAAAGAAAGCACCGCGATGGCAATTTCGGAACAGCTTTACTTAGTATTCATCCGGATGAGCGGGCTGTGTTAGAGAATGTTGGAGGAGCAGCAGCGCCTTGAAATAAAAACATCCAGAAACCGGACAAACTCAAATTTTTGTCCGGTTTTATTCTGAATTGGGTTTCGTAGTTATCAATCGTCTAGTTTGGTCTTTCAGTTACTTCCAGTGGCACCATCATGTGTACGAAGTCATTATTTTCCCACATAACATACGGTCCACCTGCATAAGGATCTCTAGGAAGGTCGCTCATAAGGCTTGCTGGCATCAATAACATAAGATGCGGGCCTTCCTGAATCCATGTGCCAACTGATTGATCTGTATTGAAAGGATCATTATTGTCTACATTTTGATCCCCCTGGAGCATATATGAGACACCAAATCCTTTAGCTTCTGAATCATAAGGTGCCTGATTTATAAAGGCTTGCAACCACTCTTGCCATACCTGGTCTACACACATTGGATTAACATTTTCATTGGGAGGTGTGCCCGGCATACACGTCCAGCCGTTAGAGCCTTCTCTTAGTACGCTTCCATCGGCGGCCAAAACAGTAGCATCTGAGCTAATATTTGCTGGTGCTGACCCTGTTGCGATTTCTATTATTTCTTGTGTTGTTATTTCATTAGTCTCACTAGTGCAGTACGTCAACAAAATGGCTGTTGATATCAGATATATGGTTTTCATAATGGCGCTTTGCCTCCATGGTTTTAAAAATAAAAGCCTATTGAATTGGATTGTCATTCATGAACTCAACAATAACACTCGCTAGTTCTTCCCCTGCCTCTTCTTGCAGAAAGTGCCCTGCTCCTTCAATTGTTACGTGATTCTGGTTTTGTGCTCCGGGAATATCTCTTTGAAAAATAACATGACCGCCTGCGGTTACCGGATCTTCATCACTAAAGGCAGTTAAAAAAGGCTTCCCCCAGCGTCGAAAAACTTCCCACGCCGCAGCATTGGCAACAGCTCCAGGGTAGTCAATCGAAACAGGGACTCGCTGCGGCATTATCAGTGGACCAGCTTTGTAAGCAGGGTCTGGAAAAGGCGCATCGTAGGCGTCTTTAACTGAAGGATCGCCGACATTGGTGGCAATCATAGTGCCCGTCGGAATATCGCCAGCATCGATCATTCTCTGGTTCATCGCTTTCCATTGCATGAAGGCTCCGGAGGTACCTGAGACATTGGTCGTGGGTGCTGGTAGTCCAGTATTTCCAACAACCACACGAGCGAAGCGGGCTTCATTTTCAGCTACGACTCTGAGGCCAATCAACCCGCCCCAGTCTTGCCCAAAAAATGTGGCATTCTGCAATTCTAGTCGTTCGACTAATTCAGTCATCGCATCCACGTGAAAAAGATAGGTATGGGTATCCATATTTATGGGCTTGTCCGAGCGACCAAACCCTATTAGATCGGGAACGATGGTACGAAATCCAGCCTCAGTCAGAACAGGTATCATTTTGCGATATAAATAAGCCCATGAGGGTTCGCCGTGAATCATCAGAATCACTTCACCGTCCGCCGGACCCTCATCCAGATAATGAACACGGTAGCCACGAATATAAAGATAGTTAGGTTCGAAATTATAATCGGGTAGGTTTTCGAATCGGTTGTCAGGTGTGCGTAAAACGCCTGGCCTGATTTCATCTGCCATGATAATACTTGGAACTAATGTGGCGACTAGAAAGACGATAATAAGATTTTTATTCATTGCGTCGCACCCTGTAAAAAGAAATTGATTATAAAATAAATTGGCCGGCTTACAATGCCCAAAATTTTGCGTAGCCAGCAAAGTAATATATGTAGTAAAATCAAAGGGATATTTGGCTCAAAGGTTTGAGATTGGCATGGTGGTCTAGCCAGTTTGACATAAGTAGCGTTGATCATTTCATAGAAGTACTAAATTCTATCTATAAATCGCCTGCTAAGACAAAGAGTTGTTTTGACAATTATTATTCTCGGGACTAGTTGGAAAGCAAATGCCTGAAATAACTTTACCAGATGGAAGTAAAAGGGATTTCAGCGACCCTGTTACCGTTGCCGAGATCGCGGAATCAATTGGTCCTGGACTCGCAAAGGCAGCTTTAGCTGGCCGTGTTGATGGGGACCTGGTCGATACTTCCTATACCGTAGCCAACGATGCTCAAGTAGCTATCGTAACTGAACGAGACGATGATGGAGTTGATGTGCTCCGGCACTCGTGTGCCCACTTGATGGCTCAGGCAGTGCAGCGTTTGTTTCCGAAGGCTCAGGTTACTATTGGCCCTGTTATCGACGATGGATTCTTTTATGATTTTGCTTTTGAGCGTCCGTTTACGCCGGAAGATCTTGCGGAAATAGAAAAAACTATGTCTGCCATCGTAAAGGAAGATCTCCAGGTTGAGCGTTCGGTTATGAGTCGCGAAGAGGCAGTGACTTTGTTCAAAAAGATGGGAGAGGATTACAAGGTTGAAATAATAGAATCGATACCGGGCGAGGAAGACTTGTCATTTTACCGACAAGGAGAATTTGTCGATTTGTGTCGAGGTCCGCATGTTCCAAGTACCGGTAAATTTAAAGCGTTCAAACTTACTACTGTGGCGGGAGCATATTGGCGAGGTAATTCGGACAATGAAATGCTACAAAGAATCTACGGTACTGCGTGGTCTTCAAAGAAAGAGCTAGATCTCTACCTCGAACGTCTTGAAGAAGCTGAAAAACGTGATCATCGCAAACTAGGTAAGCAATTAGGATTATTTCATTTTCAGGAAGAATCGCCGGGAATGGCTTTTTGGCACCCGAATGGTTGGACTCTTTACCAAACTATCCAAAGCTATATGAAACGGGTTCAGGAAGAGAATGGCTACCAAGAAATCCATACACCCCAGCTGGTAGATTATAGCTTGTGGGAAAAGTCCGGCCATGCCGCAAAATTTTCAGAAGAGATGTTTCGTGTTGAATCAGACAATCGAACCTATGCCATAAAACCGATGAATTGTCCTTGTCATATACAGGTGTATAACCAGGGTTTGAAGAGTTATCGCGATTTACCACTTCGATATGCTGAATTTGGTTCCTGCCACCGCTACGAACCATCCGGGAGCATGCATGGTTTGATGCGTGTACGCAGTTTCGTGCAGGATGACGGCCACATCTTTTGCACAGAAGAGCAAATTCAGTCTGAAGTGGCCAGATTTATGAAGCTATTGTTTGCAGTGTATCGGGATTTTGGCTTCGACGAAGTGATCCTGCGCCTTTCTACCCGCCCTGAGAAGCGAGTTGGGGCCGACAAGTTGTGGGATGATGCAGAACAAGCCCTAAAGGAGGCGCTCAATGCTACCGGTTTGCAGTGGGAAATAATGCCCGGGGAGGGCGCCTTTTACGGTCCAAAGATAGAGTATTCTTTAAAGGACTGTATGGGCCGGATCCAGCAATGCGGTACCATACAGGTTGATTTCTTTACTCCCGGGGCGCTAGATGCGAGCTATATTTCAGAAGATAGCAGTCGGAAAACGCCCGTAATGTTGCATAGAGCGATACTAGGATCTTTCGAACGTTTCATTGGGGTTTTGATAGAGCATTACGCCGGGGCCATGCCTACTTGGTTAGCTCCGGAGCAGGCTGTGATTCTTAATATTACCGATAAACAGTCTGAATATTGCCTAAAATTAGAAGAATCCTTGAAAAATAAAGGGTTTAGGGGGTCTACAGACTTGAGAAATGAGAAAATCGGCTTTAAAATCCGCGAACACACTTTACAGAAAATACCTTATCTTCTAGTAGTGGGAGATAGGGAAGTAGAATCTGGTACAGTGGCTGTCCGCAAGCACGATGGTGAAGACCTGGGAGTGATAACATTCGATGACTTTTGTAAGCACTTAAGCCAAGATGTTTCCCAGTTTGGCCAAAGTGAGAACAGCCCCGATACCAACCTTTAGGTTTATATAAGAGGATGACATCTTAGTGGGGTTTGAGCGCTCGCTCACATCATGAGTGGTAGTACCAAAAAGCCGATAATCAACGAATTTATCGAGGCAGATAAGGTTCGTCTGGTTGGAGCAGACGGCGAGCAGATTGGGGTATTACCTATAGAAGATGCCAGAGCTGCAGCAGCGGAAGCTATGATGGATTTGGTGCTGATAGCGCCTGATGCAGATCCACAGGTCTGCAAGATCATGAATTTTGGCAAGCATGTATTTGACGTAAAGAAGCAAAAATCAGCGAATAAGAAAAAACAACGACGAATTCATGTAAAGGAAATAAAGTTTAGGCCAGGGACGGAAGAAGGAGATTATCAGGTAAAACTGCGCAACCTGATACGTTTCCTGTCGGATGGGGACAAGACTAAGGTATCGCTTAGATTCCGTGGTCGAGAGCTCGCCCATCAACATCTTGGGCAGGTGCTAATTGAGAGGATTCGAGATGATCTCTCTCAGTACGGCGCCGTAGAACAGGAGCCTAAGATGGAAGGTCGGCAAATAGTTATGGTACTAGCGCCGATAAAGAAGCGTTAACAACTAGGCAAAGGGTCAGTATCTATTCGTCCCTTGGGCCAATAGGTACTGGCCCTTGGTTGTTAGCTGACAATTAAAAACCTCTTGAAGGTAAATGCGAGTAATTAATGATGGTTGGAAGACTGAAAACCCACCGCGGTGCTGCGAAACGGTTTAAAAAAACTGGTTCCGGTTTCAAGCGAAAGAGCGCGTATAAAAATCATATCCTGACCAAGATGACTACTAAGCGCAAACGGCAATTGCGCGGAACCACATCGATTCATCCATCTGACATTCCGTCAGTCAAACGGATGCTGCGAGATGAATGACGCTGGCTGGAAAGGAAATACACTATGACTCGAATCAGACGAGGCGTCGTTGCTAATCGACGTCATAAGAAAGTTTTGAAAGAAGCGAAAGGTTATTACGGAGCACGTAGTCGAGTATATCGTGTGGCCAAGCAAGCTGTTATCAAGGCTGGCCAATACGCCTATCGTGACCGCCGGGTTAAGAAACGGGTATTTCGTTCTCTATGGATTACTAGGATTAATGCTCAGGCCCGCGAAAATGGCATTACCTATAGTCAATTAATTGCTGGACTAAAAAAAGCGGACATCGAAATCGATAGACGTGTTTTGGCAGATCTTGCTGTACACGATAAACCTGCATTTACGGCGATAGTAGATCAAGCAAAAGCCTGTTTGGCAGCTTAACAATTTTTGTGGAAGCGGCTCATGGTTGACCCCGATTCCCTTCTTACCGAAGCATTATTAGCTGTAGATAAGACGAGTGATGAACAATCACTTGAGTCGCTGCGTGTAAAATATCTTGGGAAGAAGGGTAGTTTTACAGCGATGCTAAAATCTCTTGGGAAACTGCCACCCAAAGAAAGGCCAGCTGCGGGTGAAGAAATTAATCATGCAAAACAGCAGTTGGAACGGGCTATTGATGAAAGGAAAGATCTGCTTATAGCCAAATTCCTCGATTCAAAGATCTCTGAGGGAGTAATCGACGTTACGCTGCCGGGTCGTCGGCAAGATAAGGGTGGGCTGCATCCGATCACTATCACACTAGAACGTATAAAAGATATCTTTGAAAGAGCTGGTTACAGTGTGGCAGTTGGCCCTGAAATAGAAGACGACTACCATAATTTCGAAGCGCTTAATATTCCCCCACACCACCCTGCCCGGGCTATGCATGATACGTTTTATGTAAGCCCTGGCACGGTTTTGAGAACTCATACCTCTCCGGTACAGGTACATGTGATGGAGAATGGAGAGCCTCCGTTTCGCATGATTTGTCCCGGTAGAGTTTATCGATGTGATTCTGATTTGACTCATACTCCGATGTTTCATCAGGTTGAAGGCCTCCTGGTGGACGAAGGGGTTAGTTTTGCGGATCTAAAAGGCACTGTAGAAGAATTTCTGCACAGCTATTTCGAAGCTGAAATGCCAGTGAGGTTCAGGCCATCGTACTTTCCATTCACAGAGCCTTCGGCCGAGGTTGATATGGGATGTGTTAGCTGTGGAGGTAGTGGTTGTCGAATATGTGGTTTTAAAGGCTGGCTGGAAGTTATGGGTTGCGGCATGGTGCATCCACGAGTACTTGAAATGTCTAATGTAGACACATCGCGATACAACGGATTTGCTTTCGGGATGGGGGTGGAGCGATTGGCGATGCTACGTTATGACATAAGTGATCTGAGGACTTATTTCGAGAACGATCTAAGATTTTTGCAACAGTTTAATTGACGAGCGACAACAACGGATGATCTTTAGTGAATCATGGCTAAGGGAGTGGGTGAACACAAAGCTGGACACCCAGGACCTTATGGATGAATTAACGATGGCCGGGCTTGAGGCAGATGGTTCAGATCCTGTTGCGCGCGAGTTTTCTGGAATTATTGTTGGTGAAGTGGAGTCAGTTGAATCGCATCCCAATGCGGATAAATTGAGCGTTTGCAAGGTCAATGATGGAGCAAAATCTTACCAGGTAGTCTGCGGAGCGACTAATGTAAGGCAGGGGATTAAAGTTCCATTTGCGAATATTGGCGCTGAAATCCATACAGGAGAAGATAAACCGTTTCAAATCAAGTCAGCCAAACTTCGAGGTATTGAATCAAAGGGAATGATCTGTTCCTCCGAAGAGCTGGGTCTCGAAGAAAAATCTGAAGGGATTATGGTTTTACCGAATGAAGCACCCCTAGGTGTAGACGTACGCAATTATCTGCAGCTCAACGACACAAGCATTGAACTGACCCTGACACCTAACCGAGGTGATTGTCTGGGCATTTTAGGGTTGGCCAGGGAAGTAGGCGTAATATCTGGGCACCCGGTTACAGAACCAGAAATTCCCCCTATCGCTTCTACCATCAAAGATGAATTCCCAATTCGTATTTCTGCGAAGGATGGATGTCCTCGATATCTCGGTCGAATAATTCGAAACGTTAATCTCAAGTCTGAATCTCCACTGTGGATGCAGGAAAAACTTCGTCGTTCTGGACTGCGTAGTATCGACCCCATTGTTGATGTTACAAATTTTGTATTGATGGAGCTCGGCCAGCCTATGCACGCCTTTGATTATTCAAAGCTGAAAGGGCATATCAATGTGCGGATGGCAAAGAAAAATGAAAAGTTAATTCTGCTGGACGGCAAAGAAGTAGATCTGTCGCCCGAAATAATGCTAATTGCAGATAAGAATAAGCCAGTTGCTATGGCTGGTATTATGGGTGGATTGGAAACTTCTGTAACGGATTCCACAAAGGATGTGTTTCTGGAATGTGCATTCTTTTCTCCGCTGACCGTAGCTGGTAAAGCCCGCCGCTACGGCATGCAAACGGATGCTTCTCATCGGTATGAGAGGGGAGTTGATTACAATCTACAACATAAGGCCATGGAACGGGCAACGCTATTGCTATTGGAAATTGTGGGAGGGGAAGCAGGTCCTATCACTGAGGCAGTTGGCAACCTTCCTAAGCCTGTTCAGGTTGAACTGAACATCGGAACGGTCTCCCGAACTCTTGGTGTTGACGTTGCCAGGAAAGAGATTATCGATATTCTTTCCAAATTGGGCTTTGTAATTTGTAGCAAAAATAAAGACTCTGTCACGGTGGATGTCCCGTCTTTCCGCTTCGATGTGACGCTTGAAGCTGATCTTATCGAGGAAATCGCCCGCATCTATGGTTATAACAAGGTACCCAGTACCACCCGGTTTGGTGGCAGGGACTTTGTATCTAGGTCCGAAGCTCTGGTGCCGCTGGAACGTATTCGCCACCAACTCGTGGGCCTGGGTTATCAAGAGGTTGTTACTTACAGTTTTATTGATCCTGAACTGTCCGAACTCGTTTGCGAGGAGAATATTCAAACGGTTTCTCTAGAGAATCCCATTTCAGAGGAAATGTCGGTAATGCGGGCGAGTCTTCTCCCGGGGTTGCTACAAACAGCTCAATACAATGCTAATCGTCAGCAATACCGAATTAGGTTATTTGAGACTGGAATGGTGTTTACAGGAAAAGCTGGGGATTATGAGCAAATTGATCGAATAGCGGGGCTTATTTCGGGAAATCGTTATCCCCAGAATTGGAATAACGAAAACGATACAGCCGATTTCTACGATTTGAAAGGGGATGTGGAAAGCATCTTGAATCTAGGTGGCCACAAGCAACATTTTCGTTATCAAGCGGCGGAGTTTGGATGCTTCCACCCTGGGCAATGTGCTCGGATAGAGTCCAGGGAAGGTGATTTGCTTGGGCACGCAGGCGCTCTGCACCCGGCGATAGCGCGGAAGCTAGAGTTAGATACCGAGGCTTTTCTATTTGAACTTGATCTGGAAGCGGTTCAAAAAGGTGAGTTGTCGAGGGCGGGTTTGTTGTCCCGGTACCCGGAAGTCAATCGCGATTTAGCGTTTGTTATTGACGATTCTATAGTAGCTGAAGAAATATTGGCCTTGGTTCGTGATAATGCAGGGGAGTATTTGACAAGTCTGCGAATATTTGATGTATATCAAGGGGATGCAATCCAAAAAGGCAAAAAAAGTGTTGCTTTGGGCTTGACGTGGCAGCATCCTTCACGCACTCTTAGTGACGACGAAATAAGCAATATAATTGGTAGTTGCGTCAACGTACTACAAGAACAATTTAATGCGAACTTGCGTAATTAACAGGGGATTGGACTATGACGGATGGAGCACTCACGAAAGCCGACATGGCAGAACGCCTGTTCGAGGAATTGGGTCTTAACAAGCGAGAGGCCAAAGAAGTAGTTGAGCAATTTTTCGAGGAAATTCGCTTATCTCTAGAACGTAACGAGCAGGTGAAGTTGTCCGGGTACGGAAATTTTGACCTCAGAGACAAGAAGCAGCGCCCGGGTAGGAATCCCAAGACAGGTGAAGAAATACCCATCAAGGCCAGGCGTGTGGTTACTTTTAGGCCAGGGCAAAAACTTAAGGCACGAGTAGAAGGTTATGCAGGAAACGATGAATAGCGAGGAATTACCTCCTATTCCGCCAAAACGCTACTTCACAATCGGGGAAGTAGGTGGCCTCTGTGCCGTGAAACCCCATGTTCTCCGTTATTGGGAAGCTGAATTCCCTCAGCTAAAGCCAGTAAAACGGAGGGGAAATCGGCGTTATTACCAGCGCCAGGATGTGGTTTTAATCCGACAAATAAAGAGCTTGCTTTACGAACAAGGATACACGATTGGTGGTGCCCGCCAGAAAATGAGCGATAGCCCTGAAGAGTTGGTGCAGTCTAGGGTCGACTCAAGTGATATCAGGTCACTCGTCAAAGACCTCGAAGAGGTTATAACCCAACTTTAAGAGCAGAAGTTTCAGTTCAGCTGCAGTACACTTCAAAACCCAACTTAATTCAGATAACTTAAACTAATCGGGGCGTAGCGCAGCCTGGTAGCGCACTTGACTGGGGGTCAAGTGGTCGTGGGTTCAAATCCCGCCGTCCCGACCAATTTCCTATCCATAATCATCCAGTATTGTCTTTAAGACCGAGTTATATACGGTTACTTTGTTACACCAAATACAAAGACCGATTGCCCTGATTTTACATATGACCCTCGCAACTGGGACGGTGTCTCCGAATCTTATAAG
>Ga0209034_10001483_pt1 | contig 11390 bp, 8 predicted proteins | sample MarorgKNORR_S2LV_2_FD_188219 | JGI IMG/M metagenome (GOLD analysis project Ga0209034, IMG submission 188219) | Marine microbial communities from the Southern Atlantic Ocean, analyzing organic carbon cycling - 250m_A/KNORR_S2/LV (SPAdes) (version 2) | ecosystem: Environmental > Aquatic > Marine >...
TAATTGTCATCGGGAACAGTAATCAAGCTCAAGTCATGAGAAGCTTTCTGTAAGCGTGGTACATGACGAGAAATCTCTTCCAGAGTCATTCTGGAACTCGGGGCGTGAATTGACAAAGTGGCAAATAAGCGCTTCCGTCTGTCGTAAATTGGTACTGCCACACAGACCATTCCTTCAATAAATTCCTGATTATCTGTTCCAACTTGTTTTTTTCGAATTTTCTCCAAAGCTTTTTCCAAACTTTTCCTGGTTGTCAGTGTATTCTCCGTTTTTTGTTCTAAATTTAAACTGCCAATCAAGCGGTTCAGTTGTTCTTCAGGCATCAGGCTGAGAAAAAGTTTACCACTGGAGGTGCAGTGAAGCGGAACCATAGTGCCCACTGGAAGCTGCATGCGTAATGGCCAATGGGTTTCAGCTCGGTCCATATATCTCATTTGACTCCCATCTGGAACAGAAATGTTACAGGTTTCTCCAATATCCTCTGAGAGTAGTTTTAAAACAGCATGTCTTTGTGTACGAAAATGTTCATTACTGAAAACTCCCAAAGCAATTTGTCTCAGACGAAGTCCAGGCAGAAAACGTTTGCCGTCGATTTCACGCTGTAAAAATTGTTCATCTTCAAGTTTAGAACAAAGGCGGTGAATGGTAGCTTTCGGGAGATTTAAATTAACGTTAATCTCAGTGGATGTAACGGGTTGATCAGAGTTTGCCACTTGTTCCAGGATGGCAAGAGTACGGTGCATGGCAGAACCTTTATCAAAAAAAATATTTTTCATGTTTTATTCTTGACCTGTTTGAGATAAAGGGAGAAAACTTTTTCGGACAATTACTAAATGGGACTCTTAGTCTCATTCCTGAATTGTATATTAAATTGTTCGGGTTCACAAATGCAAGATGGAATCGGTATTAAACATGGTTGCTGAAATTATTTGAATGTTGTCCTTTTCGATTACTCATTAAATATATGGTCAAATGAATATCCATAAGGGGCTGTTTCTGGGGTGTGGGGAAGTAATTTGTTCCAGGAAACATAATTACAGAAGATGTTTTATAAGGAGTTTATGCTAGGGTTGAAAATGATATAAGTGTTCACTGGTTCATTGGAGTAGGATCGATAATTCACGGTAATAAGGAAGCTGTTAAAAATTACTTGAAATATTTTATAATTCTCTTTACGCTTGTTGATACGAAAAATTAACCTGTTTTTTTGGGGCAATCCATTAAAAAGTTTGTGGTATATTTTCGATTTTAGTAGGCTGAGGTCTTTCTGAGTTCCAGATCAGCTAGACCCCTTTAATGTCTGCACCTGACCATGGTGGTCAGTTTGCAGTGAAATCTGGTTTAACCAAGTAAAAGGAGAAAGTATTATGCTTTACTTGAAAATAAAAAGAACCATGATGGGTGTAGGCTTTATCGCCGTATCCATCTTGCTGCTGACAGTGGCAAATACGGTCTGGGCTGGATGTCCGGCTTCGACCGTCGCCGATATGAAAGGTGTTAAAGCCGGTAAATATCCACAGCAGTACGAACTTGCAGAGTTCGAGAAACTGGCGGGCTGCAAAATGACCTTCCAGGGCAATCCGGATATTGCCAGACTCAACGGAAAAATCCGTGGGAACCCCAGTTCAGTTCCTTCCGTTGCAAATCGACTGCCGTCAGAGCCGCTAGTTTATGCTCCATACGAGTCGATTGGGAAATACGGTGGCACACTTGACGTACTGTCGAACGCTACTGAGGCAGGGACATCAGACTTCCTGTCCGTGCGTCACGTCAATCTTGTACGTTTCTCTGACGATCTGCAGACCATCGTCCCGAACATTGCCAAGGACTGGAAGTGGAACAGCGATTTCACGCAATTGACTTTCTACCTGCGCAAAGGTCACAGATGGTCTGATGGTGCACCGTTTACCGCCGAGGATGTAAAGTTCTGGTACGACCATCTTGCGCTTTCTCCATTGATTATGGAAAAGCCCAAGGATTACGTGCTTGTTGGCGGCAAACGCATGACCGTCGATGTGGTTGATCCACAGACAGTCGTCTTCAACCTGCCTGCTCCAAAGCCGGGTTTGTTGGCTCACTTTGCGTTTTCATTCGCGCAGGGTTTTCAGCCCAAGCATTTTCTGGCCCCGTATCATCCGGAACTGAGTGCGAATGCTGACAAGCTGGCGCAAAAAGCCGGATTTGAGAATGGTCTTGCAGTGATCAAGGCCTACTTTGGTAATTCAGACTGGACCGACACTCCGTCGCCTCTACTGAATTCTCCGGACAAGGTAGCAAAGCTTCCGGCTGACGTAATTCCGACACTGGAAAGTCACATCTACATCACGGATACCACAGAAGGTCGGCATCTCGTTGCTAATCCATACTTCCACATCGTTGACACGCAGGGTAACCAGCTGCCTTACATCAGCGAGCAGGATGAGGTGTACAAAAACGACAACGAGCTAAGGATCCTCACGCTGGTTAACGCAGAAGCGGATTACAAGTCGCAGTCGCTGCAACTGTCCTCGGCTCCCATGCTTTTGGAAGGTCAGGAAAAAGGGGATTACACGATCTATCTGAAACCTGAGATCACCCTGTCTAACATTTCATTAAATGTAACGCATCAAGATTTAGACAAACGTAAGGTTTTTGGTGATTTGCGCTTCCGCAAAGCAATGTCGGTAGCCATTAACCGGCAGGAGATCAATGAGGTCGCGTTGTTCGGTCAAGGAACACCCAAGCAGTACACAGGGTTTTCCCCTATGCCTGACTTCATCGATAAGAAGTGGGAAAGCTACATGATCCAGTATGATCCGGGCATGGCTAATTCCCTGCTTGATCAACTTGGTATGAAGGACACAAACGGTGATGGCGCTCGCGAACTTCCCAATGGTAAAAAACTGGTGATCAATATGCAGTTTGCCACGCAGGGTATTGATCCTCAGATCGTTGAGATGGTCGGCCAGCACTGGGCCGAAGTGGGTATTAAAACCACAGTCAAAGAAGTCACTCCGGACGAGTATCGTTCTCAGCAATCTTCGAACACGCTTGATGTTGGCATGTGGCGTTCGAGCCAACCTTTGGCCATTGTGATGGGGAACAACGAGCTTTGGGTTCCGCCGTTTGAAAACTACTTCGGTCACCGTACCGGAATGCTCTGGGCGGAGTATGTTGACTCGAATGGCGCCAAGGGCGTGAAGCCTCCGGCGTATGTCATGCAGTTGATTGCTGATGTCAACGAGTTCCAATCAGCCGCCATAGGCTCTCCCCGGTTTAAGGAACTGGGCAGACGGATGGTCAAGAACATGACGGAAAATCTACTCAAGATTGGCGTGGCCCAGAAGCCCGCTCCGATTTATCGCCGCAATGTGTTGAAGAACTTTGTTGAGTTCAAAACGCATTCCTACGAGTATTACCGCACTTATCCTTACAGGGGTACACAGTGGTATTTAGACGAGTAGATTTTATTGATATCTACTGTGTCCGGACCGGGCGATTCATTTGTCCGGTCCTTTTTCAGCCAGACTTTACTAATTTATGTTAAAGTTCCTTCAGTTCACGCTGATGCGTGCAGTGATGTCAATTTTGACGTTGGTGATTGTGTCATTCATTGTCTTCTCAATGATGGAACTGGTTCCGGGCAACTGCGCGGAACGCTACATTGCCTTCAAGAACACACAGGGCCAGAATATCACCGTGGAGGACATCCGTGCCGAAGAGCGGCGACTTGGGCTGGACAGGCCCTATTTGATACGTGCCTTCAGCTGGATGGGCAATGTTTTTTTTAAAGGAGAATTTGGAGACAGTTGTATTCTTCGACTGAACATCAATTATCTTCTCAGTGACAAGGTCTGGATCAGTCTTGGCATAAGCCTGGCTGCTCTATTTTTTTCCTATCTTGTGGCCATCCCCATTGGCATCTACTCTGCGGTTTCCAGGAACCCGATTGCCAACAACTTGGTGCGCTTCATCAGCTACCTCGGCCTCGCGCTGCCCAGTTTTCTGCTGGCGCTGATGATCATGCTCACGACTACCGTGCTGTTTGGCGAATCCATGTCCGGCCTGTTTTCCAAGGAATACCGAGACGCGGCCTGGTCCTTTGCCAAATTAATGGATTTTATGTCAAGGGCCTGGCTGCCGGTTTTCATCCTCGGCTGGGCCGCGACCGCATTTGCTTTGCAGACGGTGCGCGCCCTGATGCTCGATGAAATAGGCAAACTCTACGTAACAGCTGCATCTGCACGGGGCATTTCTGGACGCAAGCTTCTCTGGCGCTACCCTGCCAGGCACTCTCTGGGTCCGGTGATAAACTCACTCGGCTTTGACCTCAACCGAATCTTCAACGACCTGCCAGTAGTGGCGTTGATCATGACCCTCACTGAAATGGGTGCTCTGCTGATTGACGCACTGGCCTTTTCAAATGATCAGCAGTTGGCCGGAGCCATTCTTGTGGTTTTGACCGCAGCTATCGTCTTGATGAATTTTGTCACTGACATCATACTAGCGCTGATGGATCCGCGGGTCCGTCAGGGACTGATGGGATAAAGAGGATGGGCTTTTTTTCAAACAAGGCTGATGCGGCCACCGATCAGAACCAGAAGGAGGCATATTTCACTGCTTCCCAAGGGCAGCTGATTCGGGCACGCTACAAGACCAACCGCACCGCAATGGTTGCGGGCTGGGTTCTTACTTTGATGATCCTGACTGGTTTTTTTAGCGAATTTCTCTCTCCATATGCCCCGACCATGGCTGGCAGGGACAAGCAGTATGAGAATGGCCCCCCGCAGATTCCAAAGTTCTGGGATGAGAACGGTTTTTCCTTCAGCCCATTCATCTACGGGACTAAGCGGGAACGCTCGATCAAGACCAACTTTCGCTGGGTGATCTCCATTGATCGGCAGGACCGGCGCTACATGCATTTCTTCGTTGAAGGCTGGGAATACAGCTACATAAACATTGACTGGGATTTTCCGGGTGAGGCCTTTGATCTGGACGTGAAGGCTTTGACCTTCAACACTCATTTATTTGGTGTTGATAAAGGGGGTGTTCACCTGTTTGGGACTGACAAAAGCGGCAAAGACATTTATTCCCGGACCCTCCGTGCGATCTTTACTTCTCTTAAGTGTGGAGCACTTGGTGTTTTTATCGCGTTTGTGCTGGCACTCGTTATTGGTGGTATATCCGGATATTACGGTGGTTGGATTGATCAGGTACTGCAGATGATTACAGATGCCATGAGGACTGTGCCGCCGCTTCCTTTATTCATGGCAATGGCAGCTTTTTTACCACAAGAATGGAGTGCAGAAGCCGTATTTTTTGTGATTTCTTCGTTACTTGGACTGATAGGTTGGCCTACTCTGGCACGCCGTATCCGCACGCACCTGCTGAGCGAAAGAAGTCAGGAATACGTGCTGGCTGCCGAACTATGCGGTGCATCCTCTAACCACATCATCCGCCGACACCTTTTGCCCAGTTTCACGAGTTATATTATCGTAGATTTGATGATTACTTTTCCTTACATGGTTCGACTTGAAACTGCGCTCAGCTTTATCGGATTAGGTCTAATTGATCCAGTAAGTTCCTTAGGTTCATTGATGCAGAATGTATCCAAAGTAGATGTGCTACTAAACTATCAGTGGTACTTTATCCCTGTCCTTTTCTTCATCGCCTTTGTTCTGGCTTTTGTCTTTGTAGGTGATGGATTACGTGATGCAGCAGATCCCTATTCAGATGTCAAAAAATGACCCTACTGACGGTAGAAGATCTAAATGTAAAATTTGATACGGACGAAGGTCGTATCACAGCTGTAGAAAATGTTTCATTCGAAATCAATGCTGGTGAGGTACTGGGGCTTGTTGGTGAATCAGGCTCTGGAAAGACGGTTACGGCGAAATCACTTATGCGACTAAATCCATCCAACGCGGTATACAGTTCGGAAAGCGGTATTCATCTTGATTTGGAATCTGGAGTTGTAGAGGTGTTGTCTTTGAAAAGTTCACGTGAACTGGAAATCGTGCGCGGGGGAGCAATTTCAATGATCTTCCAGGAACCAATGGCCAGCTTTGCACCTGCGATCACGATTGGCAACCAAATGGTTGAGCAACTTCTGATCCACACCTCGCTTTCAAAAAGGGAATGCTCCGAACTGTCAGTTGAAATGCTTGAGCGGGTCGGGATCGATGAAGCCGGGAAGCGCTTTTATCAATATGCTTTTGAACTATCCGGCGGAATGCGTCAGCGGGCTATGATCGCTATGGCTCTCTCGACAAAGCCTAAATTACTTATCGCAGATGAACCAACCACTGCGCTTGATGTGACAATTCAGGCACAGGTGCTGGACCTGATGAAAGATCTGGTTTCCGAATTTGGGATGGCAATCCTTTTCATCACTCACGACCTTGGAGTCATTGCCCAGGTTGCAGACCGAGTTGCCGTAATGTATCTGGGAGGGATAGTCGAAAGCGGTCCAGTTCGTGAAGTTCTAAAATCTCCTGCACATCCATACACACGGGGATTAATCAACGCTCTCCCAAAACTCGACTCTTTAGATGAGCCGCTGACCCCAATTCCAGGAGACATTCCAAGTCCACTGGAACGTCCTGCCGGATGCGTGTTCCACACTCGTTGTCCAGAAGTTTTGGCTGATCGCTGTAACTCATCTGTTCCGCAACGCATTAAATTAGGACACGGACATTCTGCTTCATGTTTTGCCATTGATTCAAAAGAAAAGATCGCATGACAGAAAAGCCACTAATCAGTATTAAAAACCTTAACGTCGAATTTCCTATAGGACGCACCCTCTTTGGTAAACCACCAATGCTGCGTGCTGTCAATAATGTCTCCCTTGAAATTATGCCCGGACAGTTCTATGGTCTGGTGGGTGAATCCGGATCTGGCAAAACGACTTTAGGGCGAGCCATCCTGAGGGCTGTACCCATCAGTTCAGGAGATATCACTTTTGACAGTCGTGATGTTAACTACGATGTTGGAAGTTTGGAGAAAAATGATCTTAATAATTACCGTAAGTTGGCTCAATTGATTTTTCAGGATCCATATGCTGCACTCAGTCCGCGCATGACTGTCCGGGACATAATAGCAGAGCCACTTGAGGTCATGGGGCTAACTCAAACCCGTGAAGAAACAGATGAAAGGGTGCGAGAGATGGCTGCAAAATGTCGACTTAACTTGGAACACCTGCGGCGCTTTCCTCACGCCTTTTCAGGAGGACAAAGACAGCGTATTTCCATTGCCAGGACTCTAGTCTGCAATCCTAACTTTGTAGTTGCAGATGAAAGCGTTGCAGCTCTCGATGTTTCTATACAGGCCGATATTTTGAATTTACTTCAGACCCTGCAGGATGAACTTGGATTAACATTTCTGTTCATCAGCCACGACCTTAGCGTGGTGGCTCATATCTGCGATCATGTTGCAGTTATGTACCTCGGAACTCTGGTTGAATCTGCCCCCACACGTAAGTTGTTCGAAAACCCTAGTCACCCATACACTAAAGCTTTACTCTCGGCAATTCCGTCTCTCGATCCTGATGATAGTGGAAAAGCTCAGAAACTGGAGGGTGAAATCCCCAGTCCTGTCAATCCCCCACCAGGTTGTAGGTTCCACACGCGCTGCCCCTTGGCTGAAAATCGCTGTCGCAAAGAAGTACCCCTCTGGCGGGAGTTAAGTGAAGGGCATTCCGTTGCCTGCCATTTTGCTTAATTATCTGAACTGTAAAAAATATAAAAGTTAAACCACGCAGCTTTTTGCTGTAAAGACAAATGAGATGATATGTCACGAAAATTTCGTTATCCAGAGTTTGAAAATCCTCAGGTCCGTCCGCGTTACACAGGCATACCCACATTTTTCAGGACTCCGTTTCAGGAAACTGCAAACGGACTTGATATTGCCCTTGTCGGAATACCTTTTGACGGAGGTGTAACCAATCGGGCAGGGGCGAGGCACGGTCCACGTGAAATCCGGAATCAGAGCAGTCTTATCAGAAAAATGAATCCGGCAAGCGGAATTGATCCCTATGCTCTGGCAAAGATTGCAGACGTAGGTGATGCATGGGTGGAAGGCCCGTTTAATCTGGAGCAAAGCCATCAGGAAATTGAAGACTTCTTCCATGAAATTCATAATTCCGGTGCATTACCTGTGTCTGCCGGAGGTGATCATTCAGTGACGTTGCCGATCTTTCGGGCGATTGCTGCAGAAAGGCCTCTAGGAATGGTCCATTTTGATGCGCATTGTGATACTGGCGATGATTATCTCGGATCCAAGTTTCATCACGGCGCACCTTTCCGTAGAGCAGTTGAAGAAGGCTTGCTCGATCCAAAGCGCACCGTGCAAATCGGAATCCGTGGTTCCCTCAACGATTCGGATATTTGGAAGTTCAGTCATGATTCCGGAATGCGTGTGATATATATCGAAGAGTTTTTCGAGCGTGGCTGGAAAGATGTCATCAATGAGGCAAAGTCAGTTGTGGGAACTGAACCGGCTTATCTAAGTTTTGATGTTGATGGTTTGGATCCGGTATATGCACCGGGAACTGGAACTCCGGAAATCGGTGGATTCAGCAATCTGGAAGCACAATTGATGATTCGTGAACTTGGAGATCTGAATCTTTACGGTGGAGATTTGGTTGAAGTAGCGCCACCTTTTGATCCAACCGGAAACACTGCTTTGACGGGTGCTACGCTGATGTTTGAAATCCTCTGCGTGGTCGCACAATCACTTTCACGCAGATAATTGTTTGCGTGCAATGGTGAAAGTTATTTGGCCAATGGAGGCTCGCGGTTTGTCATGCTGTTGCATGAAGGCTTCAAGTTTTCCGGAATCACCCAAGGTTTTTATATATTGAAGCACTCCTGGCAGATCCTCATCTGAAACCAAACTCCAGATCGAATCCCCGCTCCGCCAATCCGGATCGAGAGGGCCTTCCGCATTAAAAAGCGCCTCGCCCTGCATTACTACTTCCAGAGGCACTTTGTGGTGAGTGTTGGTAAAACCGCTCCGTTGCAGTAACTCGGACAACATATCAAGATCTACATGTTTTTCTTTTACGGCTCGTAAAGCTTTCGGAATGAAACGATAAAACCAGAATCCATGTTCCAGTTGTTGATGACTGCAACTGTTGATAATCAAGCTCCCGCCTGGTTTTAAGACTCTTGAAAACTCTTGAAAAACCTTGTAATGTTTCGGCCAACAGGAAGATTCATCGTCTGGAAGATGGTGCAGAACCTGATTAGTCATCACAGCATCCACGCTTTCATCCGGAAGCGGCAGTGCGTCTATGGTAGATTGATGAAAATTGATAAGTCCGGATTTTTCTTCAGAAAGCATTTTCTCTTGTGCCTTGGCCAGCATTCCTGAATTCATGTCAACTGCTTCTACACGCTGGACATAATTAACCATTGCCGCCGCAAATAAACCGGTACCGCATCCTGCATCAACAAGTATTTGTTTTTCCAGAGGAAGTTTACTTTCTGCCAATGCGTTGCGAATGATTTTAACCCCGCCTGCAGAACGGGTTTTATCGTAAACCTGGCTCGTCTGATGGTAATTTTCGTAAGTACTCATGCTTTAAGTGTATGGTTAAAGTTGGGGCGCAAAACAGTATTTAATTTCAAGATGTACAGGCTATGAAAACGAACTAGATTGTATTTTGACATTCTAGCAGTACATTATGTTTGGGCAAGTAAAATAATAGAGTGATCGCACAGGCCATTGCACCCATTTTTTTGCAGTACGGTAAACACTAATACTTAATTTCTGCATTTTACTTGATTAAAAAAACAGAATGTGTCAGTTTCTATGGGCGAAGTACGAATACACGAATTGATTGTTTATCAATTATTTTACATAGTGGATTTTTTACTTATCATTTAGTTTTGAAAAATTTATGGGTTCTTTTAGCTTAAACAACAAAAATCTATAGTGGCCGAAATACAACTTAAAGGAATCTCAAAGTCATTTGATGACAATAAAGTTATCAAGTCTCTGGATCTATCGATTGCCAAGGGTGAATTCATTACCGTTGTAGGGCCGTCGGGATGTGGGAAATCTACACTTTTAAGAATCATAGCGGGTCTTGAGTCTCAGTCATCGGGTGATGTAATTATTGATGGACGTGAAGTCAATAAAGTAAGAGCCAGTGAACGTGATTTGGCTATGGTCTTTCAAAGCTATGCACTCTATCCTCATTTGTCTGTTCAGCAAAATTTGATGGTGCCTCTTAAACTTCGGCGACTGTCAAGATTGGAACGTTTTCCATTGTTAAACTGGTTTTTACCCAAACGAAGTTCCAAGATGATTGAATTGAATGAGAAAGTTCTTCAAGCTGCTGAAACCCTGCAAATAACACATCTTATGGAGCGTAAACCAGGACAACTTTCCGGAGGCCAGCAGCAAAGGGTAGCTGTTGGTAGGGCAATGGTTAGAGAACCAGTTGCTTTCCTGATGGATGAACCATTATCCAATCTTGATGCTGCACTGAGAGTTCATATGCGTGCAGAAATTTCTGAGCTGCACCGCAAACTAAAGACAACATTTATCTACGTTACTCATGATCAAGCCGAAGCTCTGACCATGTCAGATCGAATGGCTGTCATGATGGATGGTGAGATCCTCCAACATGACACACCATCTGAAATTTACAATAACCCTGTTAACCTCCAGGTTGCAGAATTTATTGGTAGTCCAAAAATCAATGTTCTCCCGGCAGAAAGTGACAGCAAGGGAGGAATCACTTGTATGGGGCTTCCAATATCTCTTTCTATGAAAACTCCAAAACAAGGAAGCATTATGCTCGGTTTTAGGCCTGAACATACTGAGTTGCTTTCATCAAACAACAGTAATAATTGTTTTGAGGGAAAAATTACCTACAAAGAAAATCTTGGTTCCGATATTTATCTTCATGTAAATCTGAAAGAAGATCAGCATAAAATGATTGTTAGGAGTGAACCGGACAAAGCACTTGATGCAAAAATTGGTGATATGGTTAAGATTGGATGGATGGTAGATAAGGTCATGGCATTTGAGAGAAATGGACAAAGTCTTCCTACTAAAAGTAAATCATAGAAATTAAGATTTAAATTATGGGCCACACACGTTCTCATTTCTGGTTTGTTAGTCCTGCCGTTATACTTATGTTTGTAATCTTAATTTTGCCTGTTTTTGTAGCGGGGACGTTTTCATTTACTGATTATAATCTTGGCAGCACGGACTTTAAATGGATTGGCTGGAAAAATTATGAGTCACTGGGTAAATTTTCAAGTTATAGCAAAATGTTTACGGCCTCTTTGACCTATGTAGTCATCGTAGTACCTGTTTCAGTCCTTCTTGGGTTAGGCTCAGCAATGCTTATCTCATCATTGCGTTTTGGGGGAGAATTCTATAAAGCAATTTTCTTC
>Ga0209034_10001485_pt1 | contig 11384 bp, 10 predicted proteins | sample MarorgKNORR_S2LV_2_FD_188219 | JGI IMG/M metagenome (GOLD analysis project Ga0209034, IMG submission 188219) | Marine microbial communities from the Southern Atlantic Ocean, analyzing organic carbon cycling - 250m_A/KNORR_S2/LV (SPAdes) (version 2) | ecosystem: Environmental > Aquatic > Marine...
CCCCCCAGCGGGTATTTCCCGCTGGGGAGCTTTACGTTCCCAGTGCGTATTCTCTACGAGTTCACGCGTTTTGCACGCCGGCGTCGCGCGACCAGAATCGGTCGCAGTCGAACGACACAGCGCCATCGGCGACGTTGAACGTACCGACGCAGTATCCGTTACCGGCTACATCTCCAGCAGCATCGAAGCTGTGGACACCACTAGCACCAACGAAGCCTTGGCCTGTTGCTGCAATCAACTGGGTCATTGAGGTACCAGCAGGTGCAGATGCGCCTGCGAAGTACGCGTATCCCATGATGATCATAGCATCGAATGCCTCAGCGGTGTAGATACCACCAGCACAGTCTGGAATATCGCCACAAATTGCGGCGAAAGCCATCGAGCGCTCGTTAGGTGTAGCAGATGCTGGCTTGGTAGCAACTATTCCGTCACAGATTGAGTTGTCTGCCATAGAGGCACAAAGTCCCTCTTCAGCAACTCCATCTCCACCGTAGATTGCACCAGCGAATCCTTGAGCAGATAACTCCTCAACGATTGCAGCACCATCTGCAGCGTACGAAATCAACATTACACTGTCACAGCCACCATCGACAACTGACTGAACCTGAGAGGTAAAGTCGGTATCGGTGTCAGCATAGCCTATCTTGGTGCAGAGTGTGTTACCTGCATCCGTCCAAGCAGCGTCGAACGAATCTGCAAGACCTGAACCGTAGTCGTTGGTCATGTGCAGAAGTGCGATGTTGCTGGAGCCACCTGCAGTGACTACATCAGCTAGAGCTGGGCCCTGAATCGCATCGCTTGGAACCACACGGAAGAAGTGTGGATATGCTGTTGCATCACTTAGACCTGGGTTAGTACTTGCGTACGAGATCATTGGGATTCCGGCTGCGCTGAGAACAGCGTTAGCGGCCATTGTAGCACCAGAACATGCTGCTCCAACTACACCAATAACTCCAGCATCTACTAGAGTCTGGGCTGCAGCAGCAGCTGCAGTTCCATCACAGCCTGAATCGGCCATGACCATTTCGAACTGTAGGCCGGATCCCCAGCCTGCGATGTTCATCATTCCAAGAGCGACGTTTGCCGCAACTCCGAAGCCCGGTGCGTAGACAGCAATTGGACCTGTCATTGGGTTAAGGAAACCAACCTTGACGGTCATGCCGGTGAACTCGCTTGCAGCGACTCCACCGTCACGGGTCCAGTAAGCTCGGCAGCTGAAGAAGACATCTGTGCTTGATAGCGCATCGAAGCTGCAAATATCGTAACCTGCACCTGCGACGTCGCCTGCAGCATCGAAAGTGTGTACTCCTGATGCTCCTTGGTAGTCAGTGCCGACCATTCCCATGTGTGTGGGCATGTTAGCGCCGTCTTCCATCATAGCGGCCTTTCCAATCATCATTACTGCGTCGTATGTCTCAGCAGTGTAGATACCACCAGCACAGTCTGCATCTGCAGCACAGCGCTCTACGAAGTCTCCAGCACTAGAACCTGAACGAGGCTTAGTAGCTTGGACACCGTTAGCAGCAGCTGGGGCTGAAAAGTCTTCCAAGAAGGCTCCGTCTGCAATTCCGTCAGCGCCGAAAGTTGGCAGAGCTAGGCCGAGGTAGGCCATTGTCTCAAGGATAGCAGCACCATCTGCAGAGTAAGTCACCATTACTACAGATCCGCATCCAGCATCGGCAATAGCCTGTGCTTCTGCTGCGAAGTCTGTTTGGTCATCCGCGTATCCGATTTGGGTACACAGGTTATCTGTTCCCCAAGCGTCCGCGAAGGCGTCAGCCAGACCAGAACCGTAATCGTTGGTCATGTGCAGAAGAGCAGGGTTAGATGCTCCAGCAGCAGTTACCATAGCGGCCATTGCAGGTCCCTGAATTGCATCGCTTGGAACCACACGGTAGAAGTGTGGGTAAGCAGCAGAGTCAGAAAGACCAGGGTTAGTACTTGCGTATGACACCTGTACTGTTCCTGCTGCACTGAGTACTGCGTTAGCACCCATTGAAGCACCGGAACATGCTGCACCAGCGACACCTACAACACCAGCGTCGACAAGAGCCTGTGCTGCTGTTGCTGCGACAGTACCGTCACAGCCCGAGTCAGCCTCTACAAGCTCGAAGTCTCCACCCATTGCATTGAGGTCGTCAATTGCCATCTGTGCAGCAACCGTGAACGGAGGTGCATAGACTGCGATTGGACCAGTCATTGGGTTTAGCATACCAATCTTCATTGATTCTGCTTCTGGCTCTGGAGCTACGAATACTGGGTTTTCGTTACCCATGTAGTGAGCAGCGATCTCATCGACAAGCGCGTTTGCGACGTCGACGTCGAATCCAACAGCGTTACCGGCCTCATCGAGGCTCTCGAACGGCGGGTAGGCCGTGTCAGAGCACAACATGAGTGAACCGGACTCGAGAACCGCAGTGAGGGTTGAACCCTTACTTGGGGTTGGGTACGAGGTCGCGGTGTCGTCATTGCGGTCATCCGTGAGGACGACAGCTCCGTCGAACCAAGCGCCAAAGATGGCATCGTACTCGCCAGAGTCAACAATCGCAGTGATTGCGACATTGAGGGCATCGAGCAATTCGCCCGAGTCCTCACGGACTGCGAGTCCGAAGGTCTCATCTGAGAAAGTCGTCATCAGGTCGCCAGACAGCGCGAGCACAGGTGAATCACCCATGGCGTAGTCCGCCTCACCGTTTCCGACTGCCGCTATGACCGAGGGGAAATCTCCGTACGCAACAATTGTCGCGGCCGCAAGATTGTCTTGGGCATAGAGGTCAGAGGTCGTTCCGGATTGAACAGCGACGGTTGTACCAGCCGCATTCAGGTCCGAGACGTCCGAGATAGCTGCGGATCCAGCCGCACCGATTACACCCTGGCTACTTGTGTAGTAACCACGAGTGAAGTCGACGACTTGGTCGCGCTCCTCCGTCTTCGTCATCGCCGAGATGATAGCATCGCACATCTCGCCGCCGTTCAAATTGGGGATGATTGGGTCCCAGTCTGAAGTCACGAAGTCAGCCGACACATCGTCAGCTGGCATCAGAGTCCAGTCATCGTCCTCATCTTCCCCACCCAGACAGCCTGCGAACGCAGCCGCAAGCATACTGAGAGTCATCAGCATTGCAATCATTTTCTTGTCTAACATGGTGTATCTCACGCTCATTAGTGCAGCCGACCACATTCCGTTTTTGTTATAGAAGTTCGCTATTTTGATTCTAAACACACCGTTTTCAGGGGTTTGAGAACAGGAAGTCTTCGATGCCAAAAAGTGAGGTACTGCGGGTGTTTATTACACATTAAGGGGATTTTCATAACGAGCAACTCCGAATTTCGGAATTATTTAGTTGTAATTCGGTTAAACTGAAACTACCAAAAAATATTGAGTTTACCACATCGAACGTAATCCGAATAATGCGATTGATTTTCAGCATTTGAAAGAAAACAAATCTCGTTCTAAATCCGACCTCCTCCCGCCGATTGAATCATGAAGTCCCGCCCTTGCGTTTCAGTCGTGGTAGACACCCCGATGGACTATGCCAGCAGCGGTGTCGACATCGATGCCGAAGGTGCTGCTATTGCCAGCCTAATTGGTTCACTCAGTGGTTCAGTAAGACAAGCCGGAACTCGAGGTGCTCCTGTTCCTCTACCCGGTGGCTTCGGTGGAATTATTGAATTCGGAGATTCACGCTTGGCTCTAGCGACCGATGGAGTAGGTTCGAAGTTACAATTGGCTAACCAACTCAGTCGCTACGAGGGGGTCGGTATCGATTGTGTGGCAATGAATGTCAATGACCTCTTGTGCGTCGGTGCAGAACCACTCGCCTTCGTCGATTACATCGCAGTTCCTGAAACGAACCCTGAGGTTCACGCAGTCATCGGAGCATCTCTTGCCGAAGCCTGCCGTCGTGCTCGAATCACACTGGCCGGTGGCGAAACAGCGACACTTCCTGGAATTGTCACCGAACTCGACTTGTCGGGTACTGCCCTTGGATGGTTTCCTGCTGGCTCAGCAATTACCGGAGAGGGATTAGCGGCGGGAGACGTAATCATCGGCTTGCCAAGTAGTGGAGTCCATTCCAATGGTTACACGCTGCTTCGTGCTGTTGTTGAGAAATCGGGTTTGGGATTGACGGATCCCGCGCCGTTCGATGCGACTCACCCAGGACGTGAAATTGAGGGTGCGGATGAATCCGGAGCTACCTTGGGTGAAGTCTTACTGAATCCTACTCGAATCTATGTAAATCCGATTATCGATTTGATCGATGCTTGTAGAGATGAATCGGGCCCGTGTGCTAGTAAAGATCTGAAGGCCATCGCGCACATTACCGGAGGTGGATTGTCGAATCTTCTGAGACTCCACGAGAGCCTCGGTTGGCACATCTCAGACCCGCTGCCAATTCCACCCGAGTTTACTTGGATGGCCGAGGTCGGACCTGTCGAAACACTCGAGATGCACCGTGTTTTCAACATGGGTATGGGTATGTGTCTCGCGGTCTCCACAGAAGTTGCTGAATCAGTGGAAAAATGGCTTACTGAGAGGTTGCCCGGCTGTCGAAAAGTTGGTGTTGTAACCGATGATGGGCACCGAGTGACGCATGCCGATTCGCGTGTTCTATTCGAGCATTATTGAGCCGTCATCGCATCGATTTGCCTAACTCTTGCGAGCAGTCAAGCCAATGTGTGAGGGCTCGCCCGTCGCGTCGTGGGAACTCCGACTCTTCCAGGCTGGCCTGGCCTCATCCACAGGGAAGGGCGCACGCTAACCCGAGTTACTAGCGCTCCCGATTCGACAACAAGAGGCCCTGCTGCAAAGAGCTCCGATGCGGTCTTTCATAATCCAGCAATGGCCGGCTCGCGCACACGTAGCGTGCTACTGATGGCGCATGTTATCGAGTCCGGAATTTTGGGCGATGGGCCAATTCGAGCGATCGATGGGCTCAGCGCATCTGGCTTGCGCGCGAGGCGTTGGTTGCATGAATTACCAGAGGGGATTGGAGAACGTTTGATTGCAACTGCAGGTGATATGGATCAGAATGCTCTTGATTGGGCAATGGCGACCGAATCTGAGTTTCCTGCCGGTCGAGGTGAATTCAATTCTCTTCTCGGTGATTTACGGTCGAGCATACTCTCTCAAGGATGGCACTGGATTGACATCGATCCTTTCGGCTCGCCCGTACCATTTCTCGATACGGCGATTCAGGCGCTGGCCAGACGCGGTGTATTGGAGGTCAGCGCCACCGATTCTGCCGCACTCTCTGGATCATCGAAGAATCCACTGATGCGGCGCTATGGGGCGAGAGTTCGGCTGGACAAAATGAAGCACGATTCTGGACTACGTGTGCTGATGGCAACTGTCGCGCGCGCGGCAGCGCGCCATGACCGAAGCATCGAGCCTTTGCTATCCATTTGGGATTCGCACCATCTGCGTGTATCCGTAAGCGTGAGGCGTGTGATGACTGGTGCGAATGATGTCGAGGAATCACTGGGCTGGAGAGTTTACACTCCAAATCAAGCCGAAGTCGATGCTTCGGTTGCAGCAGGTTTGCTCCCTGCTGACGACGGTAGCGACCTGCCAATACGTTGTTTCCTTCCGCTTTCTCACCCTGTTGCTCGTGAAGATAAACGCGTTTCAGGGCCTATGTGGATTGGCCCGATTGCTAATGCAGATGCGATGTCGTCCATGACTACTGAACGCGCCCTCGAAATGTGTGGGCCAGAGGCTGCGGGCGAAGACCCGGCCGGATGGAGTGGAGCAGATTTCGAGGCAGAGCGAAGACGAGTTGTGCGGTCGGTTCGCAATCTTGCAGAGGAAGCGGAATCAATCTCTGCAGCGCATCTAATTGCAGTCGATGAACTCGCAAGTTGGCTTGAGCGAGGCTCGCCGCCGAGCCCTGCAAAGATGGTTACTTACCTCAAAGAACAGGGTCACAGTGCATCAGTTTCGCATTATACTGAGCCTTCGTTTAGAACTGATGCACCTTGGTCGGCGGTGCTTGCAGCGATCGATACGATCTCAACCGCCGATGTATGACATCTCGATTCGTGGAAGTGCAGAAGTTTCCTCAGAACGCAATTCAGAGTAGCGATCAGCGCGACGCGTCCAGATTGCAGCGATAGCCGCAGTTAGATTTCCTCCGTTTGCACCGTTGTGAATCAAAGCTCGAAGGTCGTGGCCACCAGAAGCGAATAAACAAGTGAATAGCCTTCCATCAGCAGAAATCCTCGCGCGCACGCAATCTCCACAGAAAGGCGCGCTTACAGAAGAAATCAGGCCGATTTCGCCAGACCCATCCGAATGACCCCATCGCACAGCAACATCGGAGGCGTTCTCGGCCTCAAGCGGAATCAAATCGAATTCTTTCTGTAGATGTTTGAGAAGATCCCTGCTCGGCACAACCTCTCCTAAAGTCCAGCCATTTGTCCGCCCCACATCCATGAATTCAATGAATCGGACGGTGACGTCAGTGCCGCGGAAGTGGTGGACTAGTTTGGCTGCCTGCTCTTCATTGACCCCTCTCCTGATGACACAATTCACCTTCACTGGTGACAACCCTGCCTCCAGTGCCGCGTCTATTCCATCGAGGACATCTGCGACGCCCACATCGGCATCACACATCACTCGGTGGACGTTTTCGTCGAGGGCATCCAGACTTACAGTGACCCTCGAGAGACCAGCTGCTGCGAGTGCAGGTGCGTTGCGGCGGAGTAGGGAGCCGTTGGTTGTGAGTGCTAGGTCGACACCGAGGTTCGAAAGACGAGAAACGAGATCGGCGAGGTCGGGGCGAAGAAGAGGTTCGCCACCTGTTAAGCGGACCTTTTCAAGACCAAGAGGGAGGCTTGCCTGAACGACTTTTTCGATTTCATCAAAGGTCAGGAAGGCGCGGCGCGGGAGAAATGTGTGATCCTCCCCAAAGCGCTCGCGCGGCATGCAGTAAGGGCAACGGAAGTTACAGCGGTCGGTGACTGAAATTCGTAAATCACGCAGAGGTCTTCCGAGGCGGTCGGTGACTTCCTCGGGCGCCATTGCCGAGTCTAGTCTGCTATTGGTAATGGGTTTACCGAAGACCAAGACTACGATAGTCCCGGGGGGTCCGAGCGAGAACAGATTGAAGTGAGAGGGGCTTGTGAAGGGGGGTGATGGCCATGCTATCGATTACCCCGAAGGCGCGCGAAATGCTCGATTCTTTCGCTGAGCAGGCGGATGGAGGGGAACTTTCGCTGCGTGTAGAAATCATTGGCAGAGGGCCAAAGGGATTCCAATACGACTTACAATTTGTCACGGCCGATGGAGGTTCGACCGATGACCTCGTCGTCGAAGTCGAGGGCATGAAGGTCCGTGTTGCTGCACGCAGCGCACAATATCTCGATGGTTCAACTCTCGATTTCAAGGAGACGCTGATGGGCGGCGGTTTCGCCTTTGACAATCCAAATCCGCTCTGGGTCGACGAACTCTCAAAGAAAGTCGCTGAGATCATCAACAATGAAGTCAATCCTGCAGTAGCAAGCCACGGCGGCGTTGTCGAACTTGTCGGCGTCGACGAAAACAAGGCGATTATTGCCTTTGGAGGCGGCTGTCAAGGTTGCGGCATGGCCGATGTCACCCTCAAGCAAGGCGTTGAAGTGATGATCAAGGAGAAGGTACCTGAGATCTCAGAGGTCATCGATTCTACCGACCACGCCGCCGGAACAAATCCGTTCTACTGAGGCGGCTATATCCAGCCGATTCAACGGCTCAGTATACCATTCTGACTTCATCGTCGTCGCGATCATCATCGGGTGCTGGTAGAGCATTCGCCTGAGCCCGCTCGAAAGCTTCGCGCACACGTTCCTCGATGGCCCGAGCATCCTCTAGCAGACCTTGAACTGGAATCTCCATGTCGAGTAAGTCGGCAACGCCTTCGATTGCGAGAAGAGCGGCACGCGCATCTGGATACATTGGATTACACTCAGCAAGAAGAGCGGTGACATCGAGCCCGCGCCGCTCACCTTCTGCAATCAGATAACCAGAAATTCCTGAGACAATTCCTTGCTGAATCCGCCGAATCCCAGAATCGTCAAGCGCATCACGACCGATCGCAGTCGAAGAGACTCCCCAGAGGTCGCTCTCCTCCTTGATTCCCAAATCATTGCTAACGACCCCGTCGATGACAATCAAACGGTCGAACCCTCCTTTGGTGAACCATTCTAGAACCGTCTCTCCAAAGTGCACATCATTCTGTGGCGGAAATTGAATTTCGGCGATGAAAACGCCCATTCCTTCGCCTTGGTAGACGCGAACGGGGTGCTTAGGGACTGAATCGTGGATGAGTGCGATAGCAGGAAACTCTGGGTGGAGCACCGTTCCCATCGGGTGGAGACCCATCGTTTGGATGATATGCGACATCGCAATTACCCCTACAGAACCGACTGTAGAGAATCCACAAATGGCGGTACCACCGAGCCTAGTGGGGTCCGCTGCGGAGTGCAGGACCAGAGGGTAACCTGAGCTGCCGTGTTCGACCATTGAATGCTGGTCGTCACCGCTGTGTCTTGAATCAAACGGTCACCCGAGATTCATAGTGGCTTTACCTCGCGCGCCTAATGTAATGATACAAATCACGAGTCGATTTTATCAGAAGGTGGCTTGTCCTCGTCTCGTTAGCATGTCTGAAGAGGATAACGGAAACATCGGAAGAATTTGGATTCGTGTAGGTTCAACCGAGGTCGATTTGACAGGATCAGCCCGCGAAGTCAACGATTCCTGGCTGAAATTGAAGGAACAGGACACTTGGGCTTCTGCTCTCTCGAAAATTCGAACCGCGCGCCAAGATGCGATTGAAGCGGCTCGGCAATCGATTAACGAAACGGGAATTCCAGAGCGCGGCTCGGCATTCAGGCGTTTGCTCGAGAATTGCAACGTCTACCGAACAGGAGACGTGATTCTCGCTGCTATTCACTATCTGCGCTCAGTCGAAAAGGAGGACGATACACCTCCTCGAGCCGTCAAGAGACTAATCGGAGATTCTGGTCGATGGACCGATGCTGAACTCGAAAAGTGGAATCTCTCGCTCTACATCAACCGAATGCTCGATGATTCCTCATCGCGGGGTCGCCCAGCATTACTTGCATACCCCGCGGGCAAGGAGAAGAATCGCTACGTTGTTGTCACCGACGCAGGTCGCGACCATCTCGAGAGGCTATCCTCGTGAGTGACGAAGGTGCAACGGCCGGAACAGAGGCCGAATCTGAGGATGATTCTGAGGGACCGAAGGACTGGTCTTTCACTTCTCACGTCGGTGCAGACCTGCGTGGAATCGATCTTTCAGGGGCAAATCTACGTCGTGCGGTTTTCGATGGGGCTGACTTAGAAGGAGCAGACTTGTCTGGTGCGGATCTTCGAAAGGCCTCCTTCAAGCGAGCTAATCTAATGAAAGCGGCATTCGATGATGCCGATATGCGAGGCGCGAGTTTTGTGAAAGCGCGAATGAACTTGTCAAACTTCCAAAGATGTCGTCTAGATGGTGCAGACCTACGTGGAATCCGTGGACGCTATGCCATTTGGAGAGATGCTAATTGGTGGGAAGCCACCATGGATGATAATCTGCGGAATGCTCTAGGGAAAAAATGGCCTCAGAAATAATCTGATTATTCCTACATTAATTTGGAAAGGCCTTCGCGCATCCATTCCGGTACGGAAATCTTCCGTTTGACATCACTCATGTCGACACAAACAGTCACTTGGTCAGCGGTCCAACAAAGGGTACCATCTTGGTTTCTGAACTCTATTCTCCAAGTGATTGAGGTATCTCCTATTCGTGGCACAGTAATGGTGCAATCAACGGTGTCACCGTAAGCCAACGGATGATGGAAATTTGCTTCTGAATGAACAAGTGGGAATCCTATATTGTGCTTGACTAATATCTCATTGTAATGCATCCCGCACGAAAATTCCCATGACTCCTCGTAAAATCGGTGCGCCAAATCCCAGAATTGAGGGTAGTAAACAATCTTTGCAATATCGACCATCGGGAAGTCAACGCGCCGACTCGAAGTGAATGCCATACCCTCCCGTCGGGGCGCTTCTGCTTGAACGCAACGATGAGAAATTGGCGGACCCACCGCGATTCGAACACGGGTTTGAGGCTCCGCAAGCCCCAGTGATATCCAGGCTACACTATGGGTCCAGCGAGCCGCTCGACCTGTGACTTCGGTTTAATCCCGACGGTTTCAGTGGGACTAGAGAGTAAGCGGCAAGACGGTCTTCCAGCGAGGCTCTGCGAGCTTCTTGGCATTAGGGCCAGTTTGGACATTCTTGGTCTTGTGAGTAAGTACGCCGTGCATGCCATCAACTGAGAATTTGACGCGCAACTCGACCATGCGATCGCGCTCGGCGGCGTTCATCTGATCCTCGTCGAGGTCGATACTTCCTCCTGCATCAGCGCCGGCGTTGGTGATACTCAGGCTGTTACCATCCATACTCGCGCGTGGTGAGAAATCGAAGTCGTCCGGTTCTTTCATGAAAACGTCGACATCGACAATCAATCGGTCTCGCACAGAGGCCTTCTTGATCTCAATTGAGCGCACCATCGAAGCATTCCACAGGCTCCGAGTTGAAAGGCCTTTGCGCATCCATCGGAGACTTACCCAATCAAACAAAACGCAGGGCCATAGAGACGGAATCAGGCTCCGACTTCACTGACTCTAGGTATCAGAATGATGTAATCGATGGTCAGAGTCCAATCATTGCCAGTATCAGGATCTACTCCATCGATTGGGATATCTGGGTCGCACTCGTCTGCCGTTACCGTCCAAATCCATTCTCCTTGGCCAAACCTCGCTCCCGCTTCGTTGAGCAGGCTTTCAACGAGGCTTTCGGACGAGTCCGAACTTACGGTATAACCACTCTCGGGCCACGGATTCATCCCGCCCCGGTCAATGCGAGCAGTCGCATTTAGTGTGACATTTTCCTGAGTAGTCTGCGTGCTCGTCGTCCAACCGGTCATAGGTACATTGACTCGCAGAGTGAAATTGTCCTCTGGCCATTGGAATGGCAGTAGGTCTCGAGCCAAAGTCAGCGTCGCGTTAACTTGGATGAGTCGAGCCCCGTCTCCAGGGGTGTGCTCGTGGATTGTGCTCTCACCCTGTTCGGTGTGTCCGTTCCATTCGAAGCTGACGTGCTGTTCTTCCCAAACGACGTTGAACATACGATTGACGACCATCAGACTCCAGGTCTGAGTGGTCGTCGCACCATTGTCGTCGATGAGAGTGAGCATTCCTGTCTGATTACCCGAGTCGGCGTACATCACTTCGACAGATGACGAGGTTGCGTCGGCGTCGTTACGAGGGTCACCATCGCCGTTGCGGTCGAAGCCGAGGTCAAGGTCCCAGATGTATTCGACACCGCC
>Ga0209034_10001486_pt1 | contig 11373 bp, 12 predicted proteins | sample MarorgKNORR_S2LV_2_FD_188219 | JGI IMG/M metagenome (GOLD analysis project Ga0209034, IMG submission 188219) | Marine microbial communities from the Southern Atlantic Ocean, analyzing organic carbon cycling - 250m_A/KNORR_S2/LV (SPAdes) (version 2) | ecosystem: Environmental > Aquatic > Marine...
CAAAGAATTGCGAGACTTGCAGTTAGAAAAACTAGAGAAAGGCGAGGCTAGAGCTCAAGTTGAAGCCGAGGTAAATGCTCTGGAATTACGAAAATCAAACTTGGAGTTTGAACATTCTGAAATGACTACAGAGTTAAATCGTATCGTAGGAGATGTTTTTGTAAGGAAGATTGAAAAGGACTTAAATGACTCTGCTTGACCAAAACCAAGCTAAGAAAGAGCATGTTGCTGACCTTGCCTTGGAATGCACTGGTCTGACTAAGCATTTCGGCGGTGTTTCTGCCGTTGCAGGTCTTGATTTGAGCCTACAGAAAGGTCAAATTTTGGCACTATTGGGCCCAAGCGGTTGCGGAAAAACTACAGCGCTTAGGTTGATAGCAGGATTTGAACAGCCAGACAGCGGTATTGTCTCCATCGGTGGAGAAACGGTTAATAACGCCAACCGACATACTCCTCCTGAGCACCGCCGGATCGGCATGGTTTTCCAGGAAGGAGCGTTATTTCCCCATTTGTCGGTTGAACAGAACATCGCGTATGGATTATCCAAGGGGCCGGACCGTGAAGAGCGAGTTTCCGAAGTCTTAAGGCTCATCGGGCTTACGGACCAACGAAACCGGATGCCCCATGAATTATCCGGCGGCCAACAACAAAGAGTTGCTCTAGGACGAGCTTTAGCCCCACAACCAGAAGTTTTGCTTCTGGATGAGCCGTTCTCAAACCTTGACCCTAAATTACGCGAGCAGGTAAGGCGCGATGTGCTCGGCATTCTGAAGGCAAGTGATGCTACGGCTATATTCGTCACCCATGACCAAGAGGAAGCCCTTTTGGTTGGAGACGTGATCGCGGTGATGAACGAGGGCCAGGTTGAACAGACAGCCACCCCCGAGACAATCTTCCATCACCCCGCAACCAAATTCGTGGCTCAATTCATAGGAATGGTCGATTTTCTTTCGGCGAGCCATGACCAAGGTACATTGCACACCGAGATTGGTTCTGTCGATTGGCCTGAACTGCAGTTAGGGATGTTTGAAAATGGGCACTCCGGAGACCAGATCTCGATTGAAGTCATGGTCCGGCCGGACTGTTTGGACTGCAGGCCGTCAAAAGGGGGCTCGGGAGTAGTGCTGGAGCGTGAATTCCGTGGAGCATTCTATCTCTACCGTGTCGAACTGCCCTCCGGGGCAACTGTACGGTGCCTGCTTTCCCATACTGCGGAATACCCTTTAGGATCCAGCGTGGTGGTCACTCTCCGGGATGGTCATCACCTTAGGCCTTTTGTCGGAGACAAACTAGTCCCGGTGTCCCACGCCGGTAGCCCTCACGGTCATTGAACTAATGCCCCCACCACGAAAACAGAACGGCGACAGCGATCCGAGTGACGGGGACTTGCGTTTGTCTCCAGGGACCGAGAACTATCTGCTATGTCTCTACAAACTGTGGGAAGATGATGAGATTCCTACAATCACGCAATTGACTGATACCTTACGGCAACTCCCAGAGACCGAAGGTCTAGGGACCTCGGTGCCTTCCGTTGCTGGTATGATCCGTCGGATGCAAAGGCAGAGTTTGGTAGATGTTGGTACGGACAAACGGATTAGGCTGACCAAACAAGGCTTGGAAGGTGGAGAGGATATCGCCCGACGGCACAGACTAGCTGAGTGGCTGGTGGTCAAACTCTTAGGTATGGACCTGCACCAAGCCCATAATGAAGCCCATCGACTTGAACACGGTATGTCTCAAGACTTTCAGGAAAAACTTGTTGAGCGATTGGGGTATCCGAAACGTTCTCCTTATGGTCGACCAATACCTGGTACTGGTGAGCCAAAGATGCCAGCGGATGCTCTCACCCTGGATGCTGCCGAACCGGGTGAGGTCTATGTAGTGGATCGGGTACCAGAGGAAGATTCCCAATTGTTGCGCTTCCTGGCTGGCTCTATGATTGTGCCGGAACAATCAATCACTGTTGCTGAGGCTGCACCGTACCTCGGGGTCATGGAAGTAGCTACACAGGGTGACAAAGTGTCCATAGGATACAACGTGGCCCGACAGATAGTCGTTCGACCTTTAGCCTCCACCGGCTAAGACTCCGTCTACTTGGAGTATTCGTCGTTTGAAGACGGCGGGGACAAATGTTCCCTCACCACTGCCCAACTCTGAGCCATACTGCGGTCAGGGTAAGGATTGGGCTCTCCCGTGCGAAAGACCTTGACCCGTACAAAGACTGGGCCAGTCTGACGCATGATTTCTTCGAGCCCGATCAATAATTCCTCTAGTTTGTCGAATTCGTAAACCTTCGTGTATCCAGAGCTGTTGGCTATCTGTGCCAAATCTAGGCTATCCATCTCTTTAATGGGTATGCCGGAGGTAGAGGTACTGGAAGCGTCGTCGAATACGAAATGGACAAGGTTCTGAGGATTAGACTCGCCGATGGTAGCCAGGCCACCCAGGTTGGTACGCAGTGTGGAATCGCAGTCTAACACCAAGACTTTGCTTTCTGGTTGAGCCAGCGCCAGTCCCAGTCCGACTGCTGGGGCACGGTCCATACAATCGGATATGTCGACGTCTAAGTCACGGCGTTCTGACACCTGACTCCAGTCCCGGAGAGCTGATGATGTCGAAACCACTAACGCGTTATTGCGGTGGAAGTTAACGGCCTTCGTTGCTTCCATCGCTGGTATTACCGGGCTGGGTCTTCCCGGACCTGTTCTGTGCCGTGTTGTCACTCGAGTCGTTCTCCTTGCGAACCTTGTCAACGGCGCCGAATTTGGCGAACATTCCCCGCCAGACGCCGGTCATCAGGTACATTCCTACGATGATCAACGCGCCTCCAACTATACCCGTTAGTACGTTGGAGCGTTCGAACGCTTGAAAAAGGAGCCAGAATCCCAGTGCCAATACGGCATAGGCGCCAACTCTGGGAAAAAGCCCTCCACTAAGCATACTATCTGTTGTCCTTATTGTTCATTTGGGAATACTGGTTTCAAAATGTAAACCGGGGCAGCGTTATGACGTCTGCCCCGGTTACCATGTTACTTTCAGCGGGCGACCGTTTTACCGCTTGATACCTAATGTTTCGGGCATGTCTGCTATGGCGGTGTGTACGGTCCGCTTAGCCGGAGTACGGAATTGTACTGGAGTGTTCTCGATCTCTGGTTTTACCAGCAGGTGGACGAAGACTGGTCCTTCGGCGGACAGAGCTTCGTCGATGCCGTTGGTCATGTCTTCCAGGTTGTCGAAGCTGAATACCTTGGCGTAGCCAGCCGACTTGGCCATTCCTTCCCAGTCTACTTCTTCACTTCCGGGGATTGGCTGACCGCCAGTCACAGCGTAAACCTTGTTGTTGAACAAGATATGCACCAAGTTCTTGGGGGCCTTGCTGGTGAGGGTCACCATGGCGCCCAGATTCATCAGCAGACTACCGTCACCGTCTAGACACAGGACTTTGCGATCGGGTTGGGCAAGCGCTAGTCCAAGGGCTACGTTGGAAGCCTTGCTCATAGCGCCGGAGACCGGGAAGTCTAATTTTTCGTTTGATGTAACCGTGGGCAGGCCGAAGTTGACGTTGTTGGCATTCATGGTGGCCACGAAGACCGCGTCGTTCCGCTTGCTGTCCAGGAGTTTTACTGCATCGGTGTTGTCGATCATATGATTAATTAATCTCCCTGATTTTACGGTCGGCTACGAGCCGAACTCAGTACCGACTAAAACGGCTACCGGTTTCTGTGTCTTGTCGGCCTCCTCAATCGCCAGGCTGATTCGGTCGGCATCGTCATCGGTCTCTATTAGATAGTAACTTATGCCCCATGCATGGAGGATGTGCTCGATGAAGCGGGCCGCGGAATCCCTGGTTAGTCCATGCCTGCTCCAACCCCGGTAACCGACCAGCATCACCAAAGGTTGATTAACATCCAGGCCAAGACCCCGTATTGAGTCACCGGCTTCAAATATTCCGGTGTTCTGAATCAGGACTATAGGCCGTTTGCCGCCTACCCAGAGGCCTGCGGCAATCGCCATGGTCTCGCCTTCGCGGCAAACAGGGACTAGGTCTAGAGTAGGTTCATTTGTTAGTAGCTGGTACATGAAATTGGTCTCGCTATCCGGAAGCCAGACAACGTGACTGATGTCATTTTTCTTCAGTTCCGCCACTACAGAGGCGGGGTGCAGGATCACTTCTTGAGTGGCCATTGTGGCTCCTTACCCGAGGAATCGATTGTTTCTTCCAGTCAGTCCAACAACATGTTGATCTAGCAATGTGGGCTGGGCTCGGAAGACGCCTCATTATATTCGCGCTCAGGAAATAGCGTCAAATGAAACACGTCTGAGCTCACAGGCCGCACAACAAAATGGTAGCACCCGAAAACCTGCTTTCTGAGGTGAGCATCCGATGACGACTAGAGGGGGTTTGTGCGTCTGCCTCGCTTGTAACTATGGCAGCTTGTCCTCCACTTCTTAAATAAATATCGGAATAAATATCGAAGATGGATGTAGGCCCTTGGTAGGCCAGCCGGTCAAAGCATCGGTGAGACAAGATGGCTGGGCCGGCCATATTCTGGACCAAGTGCAGCCACAATGTCCCTTCACCTCGTATGTGCAATTCCACCAACCGGCGAGCAGTCTCTAAAAGAACATCCGCCTGTCGTGGCGTCAGCGCATCTGGGACGGGGGTGCGAGGTTTAGGGGCAGTCAGGTAGTTATAGTAAGCGTTCAAGACCTCTTGAATCGCCACTTCCTCCGGTTGGACGTGCAGCCGCAACTGGGCGCCATCCATGTAGTTCGTGATTCTGCCTAGCACCCAGTCCGGCAGTAATGGGTTCTGTATGAAAGGTGCCGGAAGAAGGAAATCTCCTTCTGAAGTAGACAGGGTAATCACCGAATCGTCGTTACTAACTGGCCGAAACTGTACTGACGCATCAGCCAGATAAATGGGCATCAGAAACTGAGGATGTTCTTCTTGTACCAATTGCCCCAGCGCCAACAGGTAGTTCACCCTAGCGATCTCCACTGCCAATGGGTCACGGTCTATTCCGCGGATTTTTTCCGGAGCATCGAATATAAGGTCGAACTCATCCCCTTTGCGTTCGGAGATTCCCTGGCGTACCGCCCTGATGGCAGCAGATAGGAAATCCCCTGTTCCGCAGTACGGGTCCAGTAGTGAAGGGCTGGGATCTTCCTTCATCCCCAGTTCGTGTATCACGACATGGTCCGCAACCCACGACATTACCGGAGCATTTGATGGGGCCGCTTGTCGGTATATGGTGTTTAATATGCCGGGCTGCGCGTTTGTGAAATCATGCTGGGAAAGTCCCTCGGCGAGGTATCGGGCAGTTTCAATAACCAGTTCATCGAGGCCAAGCCCCCAGCGAGGGTCTAGGATGAGCCAGGAAAATATACCACCCTCGCCAAAATTTCCGATGCCACGTCGGCTGAAGTAATCGACGTTGATGATCTCCCGCAACTCTTCGTCGTTTACGATCGGGCGGCTTGGGGCAACGAATCTCCGCGCGATCAGCCGAGCTAGTAAGGCGATATATGTCTGGTGGATGAACAGACTTTCGTTCAGAGAGCCCTGGGCGTGAGTTTTCTCCCTACACCGTTGCCATTCACGAAAACGGGCTGCGACGGGAGGTGTGTGAGCGGATTGAGAGAAAATACTGCTCAGACGCTCGGTGGTCAGAGAAAAGATAAGGCTGTTGGAGCCGAAAGCGGTTTCGATATTGATCAGGTCGTCGTCTCCGTTGGAATCAGCGGACGGCAGACTAGAACTCCGCACTCTTGGGAGTTCTAGGGAAAGGAATCACATCTCGAATGTTGGTCACACCGGTTAAAAATTGCACTGTGCGCTCGAATCCCAATCCGAAGCCCGAGTGAGGTACCGTGCCGTAGCTGCGGAGATCTAAGTACCACGAATACTCATCATGGGATATCCCTGCCTCTCTCATCCGGATTTCCAAAACGTCTCGGCGTTCCTCTCTTTGACTGCCTCCGATAATCTCGCCGATGCGAGGTACCAGCACGTCCATCGCCCTCACTGTTTCGCCGTCGTCGTTCAGACGCATATAGAACGCTTTGATGTCTTTGGGGTAGTCGGTCACGATGACCGGTTTCTGTATCTTTTGCTCAGTTAGATACCGTTCATGTTCTGATTGAAGGTCGGTTCCCCAGCTGACTGGAAACTCGAATTTCTCTCCGGATCCTTCAAGAAGTTTCACGGCTTCGGTGTAAGTGATCCGCTCGAATTCGGAGTTGGCAATCTCTTCTAAGGTGGCAATGGTGCTTTCGTCATACCATTTGTTGAAGAACTCCATGTCTTCTTGGCAATTGTCTAGCACGTGGCGGGATAGGTGCTTGAGGAAGTCCTCAGCCAACTCGGTCAGCCCGTCCAGCTGACAGAAAGCCACTTCTGGTTCTACCATCCAGAATTCGGCCAGATGGCGTGACGTGTTAGAGTTCTCGGCCCGGAATGTTGGGCCGAACGTATAAACATCGGAGAGGGCCATAGCGAATATCTCAGCCTCTAATTGGCCGCTTACCGTTAAGAACGCAGGCTTTCCGAAGAAGTCGTCTTCGTGTCTAACTGTGCCAGACTCTTTGGGCACGTCGTTTAGGTCCAGAGTTGTTACCTGGAACATGGATCCGGCGCCTTCGGCATCGCTCGCAGTGATGATTGGTGTCTGGATGAACTGGAAGTCCCGATCTTGAAAGAAGGAATGTATAGCATATGCTACTGAGTTTCGCACTCGTGCCATGGCCCCAAAAGTGTTGGTTCGAGGCCGCAGATGTGCGATCTCTCGAAGAAATTCGGGCGAATGCCGTTTCTTTTGTAGAGGATAGGTTTCGGGGTCGGAATCGCCCAGAATCGTGAGTGTTTTCGCTTGCACCTCATACTTCTGACCTTGACCCGGAGACTCGACCAAGACACCTTCGACGCTAACGCTGCAACCAGTGGTCAGCCCTGAAGCAGAGTCATGGTCAGTATTATCTTCGTCAATTACGATCTGAAGGTCTTGTAAAGTTGAGCCGTCGGTGATCTGAACGAAGGTGACAGATTTGGAAGACCGCCTAGTCTTAACCCAACCTTGGACTAGGACGTCGCTACCGGCTTGGTCTTGAGCGAATATATCTTTTATCTTGGAGCGCTGCATCAGCGCCTCCTCGGGTTGATTTGAGAATCGCGGTCTATGACAGTTACTCGACGTGTTATACGGTGACGGTATCTCCAGCGCACTCATTTGCCCAGCCTTGGGTGGCTTCGGCCACCTTACGGAAATCCAAGCCTTTGGGTATCAACGAGTATTCAACAACCACTGGGCGGCGATTTAGGACCTGGCACTGCATGATGCCTTCTTCTAGTTCTTGTAGACTCTGGGACAGCCGAAGATCGCTAAGCCCTTCAATATATTCAGATATTTCGCTAAACCTTCTGGGTCCGGCGAGGAGACAGCGGAGTATGAGGCAGGTATATTTTCCCCAGGATTCGCACCGTATTTTCATATTGTGGGCATGGTGAATCGCAGTTCATGTTGCTTCCAGTGAGATCCGGCAAGGCACGTTTGGCGCGACGGTCAGACCAATTTTATTATGCCGCAAAGCTGTTAGTCTATTTTAATAAATAATTAGTTGTTTATCGCAAGATTGCTGGGCGTTCAGAATTCCAATCAGTTGCTACTTCGTAAGCGTGAGCGGTCTTGAGGAGAGTTTCTTCAGAGAAGTGGGGCCCGATAAGCTGCATGCCGACGGGGAGCCCATCTGAGAAACCGCACGGTACCGACAGACCGGGAAGCCCTGCGATGTTCACAGGAAGGGTACATACGTCGATTAAGTACATCTGTACTGGGTCGCCGATCTTGTCGCCTATTTTGAATGCCGTCACTGGAGATGTCGGTGTAATCAGAGCGTCCACGTCTTGGAAGACCCGGTCGAAGTCCTGTCTGATCAATGTCCGCGCCTGTTGTGCTTTTAGATAATAGGCGTCGTAGTAGCCGCTGGATAGGGAGTATGTCCCCAGCATTATCCGGCGGGTCACCTCGGGCCCGAACCCGTGCTCCCGAGTCTTTTCCATAGCTTCCCACATGTCGTCGGTATCTTGATATGAATAGCCGTACTTAACTCCATCGTATCTCGCCAGGTTGGCCGAGCATTCGGATGGAGCGATGATGTAGTAGCATGCCAGAGCATACCGAGTGGAGGGCAAGGACACTGGCCGCACTGAGGCACCCAGTCCTTCCAGGACCGATATTCCGGTTTCAATGGCTCTTCGGACGCCTGGATCCATACCCTCGACGAAGTATTCTTCGGGGACACCTAGCCGCTGGCCGTTGAGTTCTTGACCGAGCCCGGCAGAGTAGTCCACGGGTTCGCGGGCCACGGAGGTGGCATCGCGAGGGTCGTGTCCAGCTAGGGCGTTCAAGACTAGCGCGCAGTCCATCACTGAACGCCCTACAGGTCCTATCTGATCCAGCGAAGATGCAAAGGCGATAAGACCGAACCGGCTTACCAGGCCGTATGTCGGCTTCAAACCTACGACTCCGCAGAGAGCTGCAGGCTGCCTGACACTTCCTCCTGTATCAGATCCTAGTGAATAGATAACCTCCCCTGCTGCAACTGAAGCTGCTGCTCCGCCACTGCTGCCCCCGGGCACTCTGTCTAGGTCCCAAGGATTCATCGTGGGGTGGAAGGCCGAGTTCTCACAGGAAGACCCCATGGCGAATTCGTCCATGTTACCTTTTCCTAATATGACAGCGCCTTGACCAATGAGTCTCTCAACTGCGGTTGCGTTATACACAGGTACGAAATTCTCAAGCATCCGAGAGGCGCATGTAGTGGTCACCCCTTCGGTGCACATGACGTCTTTTATCTGCACCGGCACGCCGGTTAGCGGCCTTCCTTCTCCTGCCGACAACATCTGGTCGGCCCTTGCCGCTTGCTCCAGCGCTGAGTCAGGGGTAAATGCCAAAAACGACTGAATCTGGCCTTCTACTGCGTCAATCTGGTCGAGACATGCCCGGGTCAATTCGACCGAACTTATCTGCCGTGAGGACAACTGGTTGTGGGCTCCCTGGATGCTGAGCCAATTTAATCCCGCCACCCCTATTCCTCCAATACCGCGTTGACACGGAAGAATTCTCCTTCTCGATTGGGGGCATTTTTCAGGACGTCTTCTGAGTCCAGGGAGTCCTGGGCGACATCGTCACGCATCACCGTCTGGAGTCCTCCAGCGTGGCCTGTGGGCACGACGCCCGAGGTGTCCAACTCTTCTAGTACTTTGAACTGCTCAAGAATGTGGGAGAGTTGTTCTCCGAACGTCACTATCTCTTCTTCCGTGAGACGGATACGCGCCAAGGAGGCGATGTACTCTACCTCCGACCGTTCAAGGGCCATGTTTGAACCTCGTGTTAATTAACATAGGGATGGCTTAACTCATTCTCAAACTATACGCAAAATGACGTCAGATATCACCAGTTCACTGACCAGGTTGGCTAAGGGTAATTTCATACCGACTCTCAAGACCTCGAAAAGCACCGCCAAACCGGTCCGCTTGCACCTTAACCGGAGGATTCGGCTCTAAGTAAATCTAACACCCTGAGAGCGTAAGTCGCATTTAATCGAATGGTAGGACTACTGGTTGGAGAGCATGAGTGATATGGACGATAGCTTACCGAATCATAGCCGTCCGCCATCGGTTGCTGTATTATTGGGCAGGCATCCGGAAGGGCCTTCGGAATCAATGTTTCAATCAATAATCAACTGGCGTTTGCGTACGCCCTTCTACTATGGCTGGCTGGTACTGGCCATCTCTTCTGTAGCGACATTCGCTGCCAGCGGACTGACTCAAGTTGTGCTGGGCGGCGTCCAGGTCTACATCACGGACGAAAGTGGTTGGGGCGATGGCAGCTTGGCCTTCGCCGCAACTTTAGGCACTTGGCTATCCGGTGCGATTGCTCCAATCATAGGCAGACTTGCTGATAGATTTGGCCCTCGGTGGCTCATGCCGTTTGGTCTGATCATCGCTGGGATAGCATTCTTCGTGATTGCAGGATCGGACTCTGTCTGGCAATTCTATGCCGGCTATGTTGTTGGCAGAGCCGTGAGCAACCCGGTTCTGGTGGGCCTGGTCCCGCGCACCTCGGCTGTCAACTTTTTTCGGCGGCGACGCAATATCGCGCTTGCTATGGTCTCCACCTTCCGGCCAATCTCCGGGGCCATCAACATCCAGATAATCTCATTGATCGCGGCGCATCAGGGCTGGCGAGTGGCCTACCGGTATCTCGGGGTTCTCAGCCTGATTTTGATTCTCCCGGTAATGCTCTTTATTCGGAGAGCGCCGGAAGACATAGGACTTCTACCTGACGGCGCCAGACCCGATGCAGCCGAGATTACAGTTGGTGACACTCGTCCTCAAATGCTGGTGCCGGAGTTCAGTTGGACAGCGAAAGAAGCCCTTCGCACAGGGGCGTTCTGGCTCCTTCTGGCTATTACAGCGCTAGGTACCCTCGCCTCAAGCGCAGTCGGATTCAGCCTTGTGCCGTTCTTGGTTCAAGATGGAGGCTTATCCACCCAGGCGTCTGCCGGCGTCTTAAGCCTCGGGACATTCTTGGCCGTAGCCAATATATTCTGGGGCTATTTGGCAGACTACGTCACGCCGCGCCGCTGCCTGATACTGATGATGATCGGCGCCGGACTGATGATGGCCTTTCTGCTCACCGTGGACTCGGTGGGAGAGGCTTTGATATTCGCAGTGGTTTGGGGTGTGTTCTCCGGAGGATTAGGGTCCTTGGAGAATATGGTGCTAGCCGGATATTTTGGACGCGGTTCTTACGGGACGATTCTTGGAGTATTTTCACCGCTGCAGATGGTTGCGTTGGGGTTAGGGCCAGGTCTGGCTTCAGTGGCCAGGATGTTAGCCGGAGACTTCTATCCTCTATATGTCGCCATGGGCGCGGCATATTTCATCTCGGCGATTCTGATGTACATCGCCAAACCACCAAGACGTCCTGCTAGGGCCGAGATCGTGAGCGTGCCGCCAGCGTACTGATATGTCGTGGCTTATTTGATTTAATGGAGCAGACGTCAGTCTGGGTTAGTTTCCATAAGCTTTTTAACCTGGATAGTTTGCTTCTCACAAGATAGTAAGACACAGCCTTGATCCAGCCTATTTATCTGAAATCTCGGACAGGTAGGTTGTATTCAATGCCGAGCGTGCTGATGCGGTGCAGGTTGTCGACCGGAGGATGGCAGCCATTTTCAAGCGTATCTAAAAAGTTAGCAAGTGCTAAATACCCAGGCCGAAATCTAACCGACAACACAATGATTTTAATTTCGGAATTACCGACCTCTGCCGTCGCAGGTGATTATGGGATATCGTCGTGGGCCTAG
>Ga0209034_10001489_pt1 | contig 11355 bp, 9 predicted proteins | sample MarorgKNORR_S2LV_2_FD_188219 | JGI IMG/M metagenome (GOLD analysis project Ga0209034, IMG submission 188219) | Marine microbial communities from the Southern Atlantic Ocean, analyzing organic carbon cycling - 250m_A/KNORR_S2/LV (SPAdes) (version 2) | ecosystem: Environmental > Aquatic > Marine >...
GACCAATTCGTGTTCTGACGCGTTGGATTGGTGCACCGCTTGGGCCAATCCACAGGGGAATCGGCTGCTGTATGGGCAAGGGCGAGAGACCAGCACCCACAACTTCATCCCAGCGACCACTGAAGGTTACCGCCTCCTGCGTCCACAGCGCTTTGAGTAACTCGATTTGCTCCTCGATCCGCGCACCGCGCGAGTGAAAGTCCGCACCGAGCGACTCATATTCCGCTTTCGAACCACCAACGCCGATGCCCAGGCGCAGTCGCCCTCCAGTGAATACATCGAGCTCGGCCGCTTGCTTGGCGAGCAATACCGTCTGTCTAGACGGAGTCACTATCACCGATGGTACGAGTTCTATGTGCTTCGTGACCGCCGCGATGTATGCGAGGAGCATCAACGGTTCGTGTAAGTGTCCACCATTAGGCCGCAACACCTGATCAGGGACTCGCAAGTGTGTATAACCGAGTTCGTCGGCGGTTTGTGCGAACTCTTTGATGGCACCTAAATCGTCTTCAAGCTCCCTGACTGGAAGCGAAATACCTATTTTCATTCTGTCCTTTGGATCGTCTGGGGTTACTAAGACGATGATAGCGCTGCTACACAGCCTCATGAAAAGAAAGCGCGTGGCAGCTACTGCCCAAATTGTTCTCCCCATCCAGATCCCGCCACTTTTTGATCTGGCGGGACTTTGCGAGAAGGAAGGGCTATCGCTCCCTTTTGTATGTTCAGGCCGAAATCGAACGTGGTTCTAATGATTCCGTGAGATTGTTAGGCCTTGGCACGAACCTCATCGTAAGCGACTGGCAGGCTATCTTCGTTCTCGAAATAGGCCTTGAGTCGTGGGCGCGCCAGCATGCGCTCGGTCCACGCGGTGAGCTTTGACCGGCTTCGCATCATTTGGACAGCGGGTTCACCCCAGCAGTAGGTGGCGAGGGTCACGATGTTGAGTGCGAGGTAGTCGACCCAAGTCGGGTCATCGTTGCTAAAAAACCATGCCTGGTTGCCCTGGAAACTGCGTTCAATGATGTCGAGCCAGCGTGGGAAACGGTCGGCCAGAAAATCTGGGTTGCTGTCCCGGCGACCTTCGTAGGTCTCTCGCCAGATATCCGCGATGTTGTACCCAAACTGAGAAGCGCGAACGGCATCTGCCGGTGCCACGTTGCACCCGTGTTTGTTGGCGAGGTATTCGACGATGGTGGTTGTTTGCGAGACGACGGTTTCGCCATCAATAAGTAGCGGACACGCGAAAACCGGCTCGTTTTGCGCAAGCGCTTCGATTCTTGCGGGAACGTCCGTGTCGATTGTGTACGGTTCGCTGACGTCTTCGAGTAACAGGACCGCTGGCTCGGCACGACCTGTAAAGCCAGGCCAATAGACGATTTCGTACGCCATGCGCGCTCTCCTAGTTTAACCATGTTGAACTCTACCGAATCCAGTGGACTCGTGGGAAGCCAACTTGTTCACCGGAGGTGTTGGAGCGCTGTGCGAATGAGCTTCGGCTTGCACGTCCGATCGGCGAGAAGGTTTGTAGCAGTTGGCGTGAGGAACGGCCGGATTATACGGGCGCTAACCATTCGCCGAGCAGTCTGTTTGACTGAGGTGCCAGCAGTATCCTCGCCGTCCCCACGGGTTAGCGCAACTCGACGATCACGTCGGTGCTGATCCGTTCAGAACTTGCTGCCATGTGCTGCGGGTTGGCATCGCGGGAACCCATCAGTAACACCACGCGATCGAGTCCCCGGTCAATTATTTCACCGAGTCGATCAATACATAATGCCGGCGGACCGGCGATGGCGAATCGGCTGACAAATTCATCGGGTACTTCTTTCATATGAGCTGCTTTACCGCTCGCGTGATTCGCCATGTCGTAATTCGCACCAATGTGCTTGAAAACCGGCGCATCCTGTAAACCAGCGTTCGCGGCTGATGACATTCCACTGAAATGTGCGAAGGTTCCAGCGCTGCCTCGTATGATGTCGCGGGCCCGTTGTTCATCGTTGTCGCAGGCGATGTTGACGTAGGCGCCGAAACTTAGTTCGTCGGGATCACGTCCTGCGGTGTCGGCAGCGTTTCTTGCATCCTCAATTCCACGAGCAATACGCATCGGATCGGCCCCCATTGCGAACGTAATGCGTTCAGCAAACGTTGCGGCCAGTGCGATGACTTGCGGGCCGGTGCTCGCGATATCCACCGGCACCTTGGCTTGTCCACTTCCGTTGATCCAAGATATCTGACTGGCAAAGCCGTCGAGTTCGACGGAATCACCCTGCAGATAGCCTTGCACCTGTTTAATGTAGTCGGCAAGTTGAGAGGCCGGCGCCGGCTTCTGGCCCAAGAGCCCAAGGGCGGAATCACCTCGGCCGATCCCTAATACTGCTCGCCCGTTGGACTCGACTTGCACGGTGCCAATGGCGGATGCCGTTACAGCCGCGTGTCGAGTCACCGGATTAGTCACGGCGGTACCAACCTGAAGCGTTGTCGTGGCTTTCGCGGCGAGACACATCGCAGAGTAAATGTCACCGGACAGGCATTGTGTATCGGCAAAGAACAGGCCGTCCCATCCGTTATTCTCGGCGGCGAGCGCATGGTTTTCGCTTTGACCTGGCATGGGAAATGTTAATTGCCAAAACTCCGTCATAGGGGCTGCTCCGGTGCGATGAGAGGTTCAACAGAAGTTGAGTCGGTAAACGTACTCCCCTCACCGAAACCTGTCATGGCTTTTGAGTGCAGGCCAGTAATGATCCCGGTTGAAGACGGGGTCGATTACTCTGACGATTCAAACCAACCGGGTTGAGATTCGAAACTTGCGCTTGTGTCGATACCCGAGATTTGTGGCTGGTAGGCCCACTCGATGGCGTTAAGAAGCACGCGCTGAATCTCGGGTTGGTAATATACGGGGAAGCTTTCGTGGCCGGGGCTAAAGTAGAAGATGCGGCCCTTACCGCGGCTAAAGCAGCAGCCGCTACGGAATACTTCGCCACCCGTGAAGGAGCTGACGAACACCAGATCGTCAGGTGTTGGAATGTCGAAAAATTCCCCGTACATCTCTTGGTTGGGTACGACGATGGGGTGCGGGACACCTTGGGCGATCGGATGAGTTGGACTAACGGTCCACACCGTTTCTCGATCTTCGCCTTCGCGCCAGCGTAGGTTGCAGCTGGTACCCATGAGGCGTTTGAAGATTCTGGATAAATGCGCTGAATGAAGGACGATGAGTCCCATACCGGCCAGGACCCTCTGTTCCACTTTTTCAACGATATCTTTGTCTACTAGATCGTGGCCGACGTGGCCCCACCAGGTCATGATGTCGGTGGTTTCAAGCACCGCGTCGGTCAATCCGTTTTCGGGTTGATCCAGTGTCGCGGTACGAACTTCGGCGCCTACCACACCCTCCCGAATAAAGTTGGCGATAACGTTGTGGATTCCATTCGGGTAGATGGCCCGGACGCTCTCGTTCTCACGCTCGTGTATGTTTTCGTTCCAGACGGTTATGCGCATGCGACCACGTCCAAGAGATCAGCGTGGGATGGAATTGTACGTTTGGTCGAAAACAACAGGGTCATGCCGAGAGTTGAAGGCGTGGTCGTTCCTTCTTAAGTGTTTTTGTGTACCGTGCGCCGCCAGGAATCCACCATCCAGCGATCTTTCTGACGGTCGGACTTTTGTCCGATCCGTGGGCTTTCACTAGAGCGTCTAACACGTCGGGACTCCGATGGACGGAAGGGCCGAGTAAATCTGCTGCCATCTGACGAACTCTATGGTGTGGATCGTTTACTAACATGTCAATTGCAATTGGCAGCACTTTCTCCTCAGCGGGCCGGCAGGCCCCTTCTTTGCACCGATCGCATGCTAACGCGTGCATCGCGGCACCTCGAACATTCGGACTGGGGTGTTTTAGGTTTTCGATTAATCGGGGCAAAGCTTTGACATCCATAAAGTGGTCGAGAAGTCTGCAGCACGCGATACGTACGTCGTCGTTGTCATGTACTAGACCTACCCGCATAGCGGATAAAGCGGAGTGGCCCGCGAGCAAGAGACGGCGAAAAGACTCCTTCGCACGATGGGGTACCCCGAGACTGTCTACCAAGGTGGCGTAATCGCGCGGCGCTATTCCGCCTAGAGTTGATATACGACGCCGTTTCATCAGCACGTTTCGTGAATAGGAGCGTAGCGAGCGTACGCCTCTCGATGCGACCTGTCACCGGGCTCAGCCGTTGATCACGTTGCGTGGTAGCGCGTAGACCGCTAGCCGGTTTTTGGAGCGTCTGTCCGCAAGAACTTGAAAATGCACCAAGTGGCGAAAGCAGTTAAGAGATGCCAGACCCCATGCATCTGAATCAAGGCGTCGGGATCACACCAAGGGTCTTCGGGACGTCCCCGAAGCCAAATAGCGAAAGCTAGGACAAAGGCGGTTGTTCCTAAGAAGAACCATGGCGAGTACGTCCGCGTACGATTGGGGTTCTGGGACGCAAATAAAGCTGGTATCCAGAACAGCAAAACCCACCAGAATCGGTCAGGCTGTTCCAGCATTTCGGTAGGAAAAATTCCAAAGATTGCGGCGACGACGAAGCCAACGAGTCCGGATAGCCACCTGAATCCTGGAGACCAGAATCTATAGAGGCTTTCTGAAATTGCCCATAGCGCGATAGACAAACTCCAAAGGTCTAGATGAATGCCTAATCCTCGGCCGAAAGTCCAACGACCCGTGGCGTAAACGACGACGATGATCGCGTAAGTAACCAAGACGCGCTGAGCTGACCATCGACCCATGTCACCGACGTTAATCAGCCACGGTAGAAGGATGTACATGATCATGCCGACGTTATCTGCCCATCCGCCCCAATAGGTATGCGTGCCATGCATCAACATGGATCCAGCACCGAGCCAAATGACGGCAAACGCGTACACATTGGCGATCGGATTACGACCGTGGAATCGGTTGGTTGCGTGTTTGCTTGGCGGATCCCGCGTCAATACGTAGAGCATCAGGATTCCAGCGACCATGAACCCGATGTTGCTCAATGCGTTAATGGGTTCGCGAAAAATTCCGCCATGTACCCTTTCGCACCAGCGCGAAGCGTCCCCGACTGATCGAAGTGATTCTTCGTCTGAAGCCCAACCTAACGAGCCTAACCCTACGTAAAGAATTAGAAAGCCGACACTAAGTAACAGGGCCCAAAAGAGCGGACGCGTTAGGTACATAAAACGGTTCAAGCAGTCGTCAATTTACTCGTGGTGCGACAGATTGAGCATTGGCCGAGGGAGTTGCAAGAGTTTGTGGAAGCGGCGGTGAGCACAGGGAGGAGTTGCCGCGACTCCAGATTATTCTCGTAGCGCTCAAGGGGACGTTTGCTCGTCTCCGGGTAAATTACTCGCCGGTTCGACGAGGTCTGGATGAGCGCCCTCGATAGCGAGCATTGGGAGGTTCCAGAAGTGATAATTTTCTGTCGGTCATGTCGTCGTATTGTCTGAAGTCGTCGGGATCAAAGTAATCAGAGGTCCAACTGGCGTGGTGGGGCGAATATTTGTAGAACACGGTGTTTCGTTCGGAGGTTGCGGTCCATGGCAACGTGCCATGTGTGAGTGCTTCGGTGAATATGATGGCGTCGCCAGGAACGGCTGAGATTCGCTTCACGACGTCGACAATGCCCTTGCTGAGATCTTGCCACGAAGGGGGCAAGGTGACGTTGGATTTGTGGCTTCCTGGAATACAAGCGAATCCGCCGTCGTTTGGATGGGTGTCATAGAGCTCGAAGGACACGGCTAGAAGTCCGTTTTGGAAACGGCCATCGTGATAGCCAAATGTACCATTCACGCCTCGTCCACCGTGTAGCATGCCACCCGAAAAACCTTGGCCGCGGTCGGTATGAATGTTGATGTGATCGAGTCGATAGGTGGGTAGAGGTTCCCGTAGATCGGCACTCGCGATTCGTCGGTCCATCAGGCCCGGGTCGCCTAGCAGGGCTTCTAGAATGGGCGAGAGGGTTGGTAGATCAAGTAGATCCCGCCAGATGGGGTCCCAATGAAGAGGCCCACAGGACTTGTCCTCGGCATTATCCCATTGCTCTGCGGGTCGTTGAAGGGTGGATTTGATCCGGTCGATCTGCAGTGGCGTTAACGCGTCGGGAATGACCAGGTACCCGAACGTGTCAAATTGGTACGTTTGCTCCGCGCTTAACGCGCTCTCAGAAGAGTCATCGTTGTGCATTTCTAGCTGCTCAATTGCGTCGGTCTAAGTCCGATCCATTAAAGTCGGCCACAGTAGCAGACGTTTAAGTTTCGGTCACCGCGATGTCGGTGATAACGCTCGTCAAGTCGTCTCGGCAGACTAGCGAGATATTCGTTGACGTCGAATCGGAAGAAAGTTCAAACGGAGGGCTTATCGTATTTTGGCGACGCCACTTGCACACCGTTAGTGAAGACGCGATTACGGAAAATTGACAGTTGGGCAGCTGACTCGTAGGTTTGAGTTACTGCGGACTGTATGGAGCGACCCATGGCAATAGTGGTCCAACACGGCTACTTCGACGAAGACCAACAAGCGTTCGACGAGATTGAGAAAGATGACTATTACGGTTCCAAGTTTGATGCACCTCCTTCTGGCGGTACGCCAATACACTGGCACGACGTAGGCATGCACATTTACATAACTGACGGTAAGTTTTGCTTTCAAGACCCCGCCACAGGTCAGGTACACGAGTGTGTGGCGGGCACCAGATTCGACATTCCCGAACGGACTTTGCATATCGAGGAAGAGCACCATGGGTATACGGCAATCGCCGGGATGTCGAAATCGGAAGTGCCGCAGCCTTTCGTACGACCACCGGAAGAACTCTAAGTCGTCTTGTAAGACATTTGAGAACGAGCGACTTTCGCTGTTCGACTAAGTAAACAGCCATCAACTGTATTCTTAACACTTACTCGGGAGCCTTTTGCTGCGGAGGAAGTATTTGTGGACCAGTGGATGTAGATGTCGCGTGGTGAACGGGTTGATGAACGAGCACTGAGCGCTGGGAAGCACAGATACAGGAGAGTATCGGATGGATTTCAAGGACATATTTAGCGTCGCGGGTAAGGTCGTGTGCGTAACAGGTGGGGGTGGAGGTATTGGACGCGGCATCGCAGGTGGGTTCGTGGCTGGTGGTGCACGGGTCTACATCGCATCGCGGAGCGATTTGTCGGAGGTTGCCAAGGAAATTGATGCGGGAGGACCTGGAGAATGCATTGCTTTGCGTGCAGATCTGTCGAAAGACGAAGACATCAGCGGACTTGTCAGTCAGCTTCAAGAACGGGAAGGAAAGCTCGATGTACTGATTAACAACGCGGCACTTGGAAATTTCCAGCACAAGTTTGAAGATTTTCCGATGGACGACTGGGATCGAATGAACGCGGTCAATGTGCGGGCACCCTTCGCGCTAACGAAAGAGTGTTTGCCATTGCTCGCTCTTGCCGGTGAAAGTGGAGAACACGCGTCGGTGATCAATATTGCGTCGGTCGATGGAATTCGAATCACGTCTGACAACGATTGGGCGTATGGACAAGGGAAGGCTGGATTAATTCACCTCACGCGCCAATGGGCCGGTCGATTGGGTAACAAAGGTGGAAGAAAAGGGGGGCGGAACATAACCTTCAATGTCATTGCACCAGGACCGTTTCCCGGCATGCTCGATCGGTATCTCGCGACAGAAGAAGGCGTGGCGGCAATATCGGCCATGACAACGATCGGACGGGTTGGCAAACCCGAAGACATGGGAGCGGCGTGCGTTTTCCTCTCGAGTCGTGGCGGCAGTTACATCACCGGGGCTGTGTTACCGGTTGATGGCGGATTATTGGTCGGTCGTGGAGCGAACCAGTAGTTTTAATTCATCCAATAATGTGACGAGCTTCTGCCACGCAAAGGTCAACGCCCGCGGAATGGTCAATGAAAGTTTCGTGGTTTCGGTTGAAGTGTTCACGTGGTTCTCCGAAGAGCGTTAAACCAGACCCATGCCATGGTGGCAACGATTATCACCGCGACGCTATGGCCGGCGAGGGCACCTGGGTAGGGCTGGCCGAGGTTCGTCACCACGCTCCAGCAGATTGTCGTCGCCACGATAATGGGAACCGTCGCAAGGTCTCTACGAACCAATAACCAATAGCCGATCACGGCCGTTGTGCCGGAGAGAATCGCGGACACCGCCCAGGTGGGCAGATCTGAGCCACCTCCGGAATTCATCGCGAGCCCACCGATCAAGAATACACCGACGAGTGTGGGGACTTTCCAACGACTCCAGTCTCGACTCACGTAATTGGCAATACCGAAGATGAGCAAATACCGTACCGAAATCACAATGAAATTCACGATCCACTGCGTTATCGGTGCAGCGAATGGAACAGCAAAGCCCGCACCGAAGACCGCGGATACCCGTGGACTTGGAAGATCTTGTAGTAACGCCAAAGCGCTAATACAGACGGTTACCAACCCCACCAATACCGCAGTTAACAACAAGTGCTTGGGTTTAATGGCTGACGAATTACGGCACCAAAAAACGATCATGCCGGCCGTGAGTCCCGTTAAGATTGCGGGAATGAGGTTCTGGATCAATGCGAAGGCGATTGCGTTCCAGACTTGACTGACAAAAGGCTGCGCCGTCGTAAAACTTGCCGTGAGCATCGGGAAACCGTTGGCTTCACCAACTAACCCGAGGATGAACAACGATGTGGCGACGACCACAAAATGCCGAATAGAAAAATTTCCTCGGCTCCAGGCGACTATGCCGACAATGGCGCCACCGAAATTCAGACACAACGTCACGACCTGGACGAGCGTCATGATAATGCTCATGGTTGTCGCGTTGGATCGTTGCTCCCGTCGCCAGTCTTCTGGAATATGAATAAAGCGATCGACTGAGACGATCTCGTTACCTGCGATGCGAACGGCGTACCGTCTTTCCCCCCTCGGTAAGGGCTTGGATCTCACGTCAGCGAAGGTAAATGACCAATCTGTTCGGGAAGGCTGCTTCGTAGGGATAACAGATAATTCGCGCAGTGAGTTGTTGGATACCAGCAGCTCACGCTCAAGTGCAGCATGGGCTAAGGCCCTTGCGTCTGCCTCCGTTAGGTCGAGGCCGGGCGCGTTTTCAGGGAGTCGGTGCTGAACACTTAATACGGTTCCGTCGCCTCGAACGGTCACGCCCCATTCCTCAGCCCGATCGGCGACGTTGCCGTCGAAGCGTGCGAAACGAACAAAATATCGGGGCGGCTGCAGCCAACTTCCGAGCGACGTCGTATAGGTTTCTTCGCCAGCCGTTTGCCACAAGAACTTGCTGACGGTGCCGTTTATGCCGGATACGGAGACAAGCTCGCGGCCCCCTGGCTTAGTTTTTATCGATTGTGCCGCCAGCGTGGAGCGGCTGATGGCTAGGGCCTCGCTTCGGGTAATTTCAATCGTGGGAATTTCGGTACGGGACTCAGCGTTCAGCCAGTACGCGAGTGGGATGGCAACGACACAAAACCCGATGAGTGCGGGCAGTAGTAGCGTTGGCAGGTGGTCGGAGGTTTGTGCCGGGAGGACGACGGGCGGTTCTCTCGATACTGGGGTTGAAGGTTGCCAACCGCCATTTCGCAACCGACCGGGCAAATCAGACCAACCCCCAATCTGATACCGACGTAAGAGAATGATCGCGATTGGTAGGAAAGCGAGAAGGACCAGTATTGAACGATCGAACCAGACGCCGGGACCGGTGGTGTAAAAGATGGGCAGTCCCATCAGTACGATGTTGAAAGCGAAGTGCATGATGATGGCGGGCAAAAGGCCGTAACGTAGATAAAGCAACCCGAAAATGACGGAAGGCACGACCAGCTCGACGACACGTGCATAGGCGGGCTGCGCGGGATAGTTCGCGTGTCCCGCCCCAAAAATTAGGATTTGCAGGACGAAAGCAATCGTGATGAAAAGACCACGGTGACCGTAGCGTTGTCCGAGCAAGGCTGCTGTTGCAAGCGGTACTGCGCGAAAGAGACATTCTTCCCAAAAACCAGCCTGTAACGAAAGGGCAAACGGGTTTAACCATGGCGCGAAATGAGCGAGTGAATCTGGACTCACCAACGTATCTGACGGGTTCCACCAGTCGCCGACGTTTTGAGCGATGAAATAGAACGAAATGACAAACACTAAGTTAATTGGTACGAGTAGATAACCTGTACTGGTACGTGCTGCGACGCTCTTTGAAGAAGCCGCTTCACGACTCCATAGGCGCCAAAGCTGCGGGTGATCAGGGAACGCTAAACGAGACAGACCTTCCGCGGCGATGAACGAAAGAGCCAGGATCAACGCAAATAACAAGCTTGAAGAGATACTTGAAAGCGTGGTTTGGATTAGGAATCCGGATGCAGAGTCCGATGTGTCATAACTTAACCAGGCGAGCGGTAATGTATTGAGACTGGCGGCAATCTGTAAAGCAGCGATCAATCCCGCGGCAATGATGGCGGGTCGCCATACGAGTTTTCCCCGCCGCGATAAATGATAGAGGCCGACGCCACTCACAATCAGTAAGAGAAACATACCTACCTGGCCTAATGTGCTGATGCTGTTATTGGCGGAACGCATCTCTTGATAACGGCGCGTGAATGACTCCGGCACGCGCACGGAAGGCATGAACATGCTGACGCGATCACCCGACACGCGTGCTCGTACTTGCAATCGGCCGTCGCCAAGACCTGGGCGGGGGCTTTCGTAGACAAATCGGTGATCGATTCGGCCGTTGGGCTTTTCGTCTTGTCCCGATTCCGTCAATTCAAGGCCTGCGAGATCGATGCGCCAGACATCTATTGCGGCGGCTTCAACCGCCTCTTTGGCAACGGCCGCATCGATGTTGGGACGCTTTTCGTCTTCGGCAATTTTTTCCCGAAAGCCGTACGGACGACCGTTGGGTCGAAAGCGAACGGTGGTTTCGTTAACCACGCCTTCGCTAAAAAGGCGTACCCGCCATGTATAGGGCGAGAAGATTGAGTCTTCGAGGAGTCGAGCAAATCGTTTGATCCCCCCTGCCTCAAGCTCGACAAACGTTTTTACGGGGATATTGGTTTCGAATGATGCCGCGTCCCGTTGGGGAATTACGGGGCCCCATCCGTGTTCGTGTGAGAGATCGAGGGCCTTTTCGATCGCGAGTTCGCGAGTCATGCTGATGTCAACGGAAACGATTGGGAACGCTGTCGGGAAAAACAGATACACGATATACGCACAGGCAATGGACACCGCGGTGAATGCCGTCCATTTGAGGCGCCGATTGTTCATCGCGATTCCCGAGAGCCGGTGGGTCGTTATCTATAACAGGCTTAAGGCAGGAGCGGTACGGTTGCATGACGTTGCGAGGTGAT
>Ga0209034_10001490_pt1 | contig 11351 bp, 10 predicted proteins | sample MarorgKNORR_S2LV_2_FD_188219 | JGI IMG/M metagenome (GOLD analysis project Ga0209034, IMG submission 188219) | Marine microbial communities from the Southern Atlantic Ocean, analyzing organic carbon cycling - 250m_A/KNORR_S2/LV (SPAdes) (version 2) | ecosystem: Environmental > Aquatic > Marine...
CACTTGGTTATATAGCTTCAGATATTATAGCTCGCTATAAACGGCACAAAGGACTAAATGTACTACATCCTATGGGTTGGGATGCATTTGGGCTGCCAGCAGAGCAATATGCAATAAAAACAGGTACACATCCATCAATAACAACAAAAGTGAACATAGATAATTTTAGGCGTCAAATTAAAATGCTAGGATTTTCATATGATTGGGATCGAGAAATAAATACAACTGACCCAGAATATGTTAAATGGACACAGTGGATATTTTTACAATTATACAATAAAGGATTAGCTTATGAAGCTGAAGTTCCTGTTAACTGGTGCCCAGAATTAAAAGCTGTACTGGCAAATGAAGAGGTAGTTGACGGTAAATCTGATATTGGTGGACATCCAGTATTTCGTGTTCCTATGCGTCAGTGGATGCTCAAGATTACTGACTATGCAGAGTCTTTACTTGAAGGTCTTGAAGAATTAGACTGGCCTAACAGTATAAAAGAACTACAAAGAAATTGGATAGGTCGCTCTGAGGGAGCAAATGTTCATTTTAAACTTCCTTTGATCAATCAGAATCTCACAGTTTTTACAACACGACCTGATACACTTTTTGGTGCTACTTATATGGTTATGGCTCCTGAACATCCATTGGTAACGCAATTGGTATCTGAAGAAAGTAGGTATCTAGTTGAGAATTATTGTAAAGATGCGTCAAAAAAATCTGACCTAGATCGTACAGAATTGAATAAAGATAAAACTGGAGTATTTATTGGTAATTATGCAATTAATCCAGTAAATGGTAAAGAAATTCCAATTTGGATATCAGATTACGTTATAATGACCTATGGAACAGGTGCGATTATGGCTGTTCCAGGGCAAGATCAGAGAGATTATGATTTTGCGAATAAATTTAATCTCCCAATTATAAGGACAGTGCAGACTCCTGAAGGTTTTGATTCAGGAGCTTATACTGGTGAAGGTCCAGCCATAAATAGCAAATTTTTAAATGGTTTAAATATTAATGATGCAAAAAATAAAATTATTGATTGGCTTGAAAAAGAGGGTAGAGGAGAGCGGACTGTCCATTACAAGCTTAGGGACTGGCTTTTTTCAAGGCAACGATATTGGGGTGAGCCTATTCCAATAATTCATAAAGATGGAAAACCAATACCATTAGACGCATCTGAATTACCGTTATTATTACCTGATGTAGAAAAATATGAACCAGCAGAAACAGGTGAATCTCCATTATCAAACATTAATGATTGGGTAGAAGTTAAGGATTCTAATGATAATATTATTGGACTTAGGGAAACTAATACTATGCCGCAATGGGCTGGATCGTGTTGGTATTTTTTACGTTATTTAGATCCAAATAACTCGACAGAAGGTTGGAATTTAGAAAAAGAAAATTACTGGATGCCAGTTGATCTCTATATAGGCGGAGCTGAACATGCAGTTCTGCATTTGCTTTATTCTCGATTTTGGCATCATGTACTTTATGATTTAGGATTTGTTTCGCATAAAGAACCATTCAAAAAATTATTTAATCAAGGAATGATTCTTGGAGAAGATGGTACAAAAATGAGTAAATCAAAAGGAAATGTAATAAATCCTGATGAAACAGTAGAGTCTTATGGCGCAGATTCAATGAGACTGTATGAGATGTTCATGGGCCCATTAGATAAATCTAAGCCATGGAATACAATGGGTTTGCAGGGATGCTATCGTTTTATTAACAAACTTTGGATTACAATTATTGATGAGAATGGAAGTTTATCTACAAAAATTAATGATCAAGAACCTGACAAGATTACAAATAGAATGTTACATCAGATGATAAAACGTGTTACTATAAATTTAGACAACCTACAGTTTAACACATGTGTATCAGAATTCATGGTTTTTACTAACCATTTACAATCCCTTAAAACTATTAGTCATGATGTTTTAAAGACTTTCGTAAAAATATTAAATCCATTTATACCACACATGTCTGAAGAAATATGGTCAATTATGGGCGAATCTAGCGAACTATCTTATATATCTTGGCCAACCTATAATTCTGATTTACTTAAGTCTGATAAACTAAAAATTGCTGTCCAAGTTAATGGTAAGAGACGTTCTGAAATTTTAGTTAGTTCTGATTTAAGCAAAGATGATATTTTACATACAGCGAAAAATGATTTTAAAGTTATTTCTTTTTTAGAAGGGAAGGATATTGTTAATGAAATATATGTTAAGGGACGTATCGTTAATATTGTTACTAAATAATTAATAATATACTTTATTATACATAATATATATTATACGTCATTTTCATCAATACCAAAAAAATATAAAATATATTTAAGATGTCTTTCTTGAAGAACCTTAAGCATTGAGACTAACATTTACGGCTTTTGACATCCAATCTAAATATTTGTGACTTCCACCAATGATATCGATTAGAATCAATTCAGGAATATCATATGGGTGTGCTTCATCAAAATATAATTCAATCTCTGGTATTAATGATTTGTCAGTTTTGATTTGTAATAAATATTCCGATTCATTTTGTATTTTACCTTCCCATATGTAAACAGATTCAGAATTTTGAACAATATTTACACAAGCAGCCCAATGTTGCTTAATCAAATGATCGGCAATGTGTTTTGCAGCATTTTTTGTGGGTGTGGTTGTTAAAATAATAACTGGTTTCATTGTTATAATTTACATCTCAATATTCGACAGCAAAAGAATCCAATAGAGTTGTTATTGAATATTATAAAAAAGTTTTAATTTTAACTATTGTAAGCGCCCGTAGCTCAGTTGGATAGAGCGTTAGATTCCGGTTCTAAAGGCCGGGGGTTCGAATCCTCCCGGGCGTACAAATATGGGAGACTCTCGAAAGATTGTCTCCTTTTTTATTTGTAGTTAATTAACGAAGAATTTTTTTTAATATTTGAACCAATTCATATATCTCTGTAAAAGTATTGTAAAGTGGTGTGGGTGCAATACGAAATACGGATGGTTCCCTCCAATCACATACCACATTTTTTTCTATTAGGGTTTCCCATATAACTTTTCCCTTGGGTGCTACCAAGGATAATTGACAGCCTCTTTGATTTGAGTCATCAGGGGTCATTATGGTTATTTGCGGGAGTTCTTTATTGATTAATGATGCTAAATACCCAGTCAACATGTGGCTCATATCTATAAATTGATCCATACCAACATTTTGATATATTTGTAAGGCATTTTTCATTGGAGCCATACTGAAAATAGAAGAATTGCTAATACCCCACCCTGCTGCATTCTGAATTGGGTCAATTTTTGAATTCATCTGAAATCTAGTATCTAATCTATTACTCCACCAGCCAGTAAAACGCGGTCCCTCCCACTTATGATGCTTTTCATGAACGAAAATACCGGATGGAGATCCAGGTCCACAATTCAGATATTTATAATTACACCATGCAGCAAAATCTACATTCCAGTCATGCATTCTAAGTTTCACGTTTCCAGCTGCGTGGGCCAAATCAAATCCCACATACGCCCCTACTTTCCTACCATGTTCGGCAATGGCTGCCATATCATATTTTTGTCCTGTATAATAATTCACGCCACCCAGTAAAATTAAGGCTATAGATTCACCATGTGATTCAATCGACTCTATTATATCACTTGTATTTAAACAATCCTCATCAGTATTTGGCTTCAATGTCACGAGAGCTTCATTTGAATCGAGTCCATGAAATGCGATCTGGGATTGTACGGCATATTGATCTGATGGAAATGCACCTCCCTCTATAATGATTTTATATCTTTCTTGAGTCGGTTGATAAAATGAAACCATTAAGAGATGTAGATTGACAGTCAGGGCGTTCATAAGCATAAATTCATGTGATTGACCGCCAATGATCGGTTCAAAATAAGTTAAAAAACGTTGATGAAAATCAACCCAATCAGAAAAATAACCATCAGCCCCTTTCTCTGCCCATATAAAAGCCTGCTCTTGGAGAGCATCATTAACACCTTTCGGTTGGAGGCCTAAAGAATTACCCGAAAAATATAATACAGGTTTTCCATTACGCGTAGGGTAATTGAACTTATTTCGATATGTACGTAATGTATTCGATTCGTCTTTAGCTATTGCATCATCTTTTGAAAAAACATTTTCATTCATGCGCCGAATCGGCCTCCATCTACTGATAAATTAATTCCATTAATATAACTTGCAGAATCAGATGCAAGAAATGCAACTGCGCTGGCAATTTCTTCTGGTCTGCCTACTCGTTTCAATGCAGTGTTTTTTCCCCAGGAGTCAAATATTTCATCAGGTGTTGACCCTGTTTCTTTTGCTATTGAATCTGCAAGCTCATTGAGACGATTTGTGGCTGTATATCCAGGTAATATATTATTGACTGTGATACCAAACTCACCAAGTTCCAGTGCTAATGTTTTTGCCCATTGAGCCACTGCGCCTCGTATGGTATTTGATACACCTAAACCGGGAATAACTTGATTTACCGATATTGAAATGATATTAATGACACGTCCATAATTTAGCTCTTTCATATAAGAAACTGCTGATTGTGTGATAGCTTGGTTAGATATAAGCAACCGCTCAAAACCAACTCGAAACTCATTTAAATCAGCTTTGATCAATTCACCACCTTTTGGACCACCTGAGTTATTTACTAGAATATGTATTGGCCCATCAAGTTGACTTTTTAACTTAATACTTATTGAATCTGGCTCATTAAAATTTGCACAAATATGAGAATGTGTTTGTCCTGCATCAGTAGATAGCTCATTCTGGGTATTTAGTAATTTTTCTTGATTCCTAGCCATTAAAATAATTTCTGCACCCCTTTTAGCCATTAATATAGCTGATGATTTTCCTATACCGTCAGTACTTCCACAAACTAATGCCCTTTTACCTTCTAGACTCATATTCATTATTTTCCATCCTTAACGTTAAAATAAAAACCTAAATCATTTCGGACTTTTGCCGGTAGATCAGGCAAAGACGACCTAGGTATCAAAAATGTTGTTAAAGCGCTTATATCACTAAAAATACGATGTTTTTCAGCAGTCTGATTCAAGTATGTTGATCCTGTTGAGCCACCTGTACCAATCTTTGTACCAATCATACGGGATACCATGAGAGCGTGGCGGTAACGCCATGTGGTGAACAATTCATCCACATCGGCCAGTTTAGTGAGCAATTGATACGGATTGTGCAAAATGGGTTGGTCTCGATATAATAGAATCAACAGGGCTGCTTGGGTAGCTTTATGTGACAGCCTCCATTGACCTTTAGTCATCATATCATTATGTTGGTTTTCATCCAATACAACTCCAAAGGAAACTTCTGTTTTATTATATTCGCTAAGGTGTTTTTGTTTTTCTTCATCAGATAAATTATCGTTCGTTTCTATCAAGTGTCGGTCACTATTGAGCATTGTCTTCACTGCCAATTCATATTCGTCCCAAAAAGAAGTCTCCCCCCAGCTTAAAAATGGTGTTCTTTCCAGCCATTTTTGCAATAAATAAAAGAGGGATTTCTCGTCTTCACTATCCTTGACGGATTGATTATCTGGTTCATTGAGATAAGATCGATAATGGGATTTTCCATAAGTAAAACGCTGACTAGGTAGTAAGCCTAATTTATTTTCGATGAGTCGAAATTGTACACTTTGAAATCCGGATGCCGGAATCAAAAAATCCCTAAAATCTAGAAAGTCCATGGGTGTCATGGTTTCCAATACTCGAACTTGATCAATAATAATTTTTTGAATTTCAATGATCCGGTCTAATCGAGTAACGGCAGTACCCACATGGGACTCATTAATTTCTCTCTCACCAAATATGTTTAAAAGATCATCCAATTCATAAAGAATCTGTTTAAACCATAGCTCATAGATTTGATGAATGATAATAAATAACATTTCATCATGAGCATGTTGATCAAACTTGTCACTAATGAGGTTTTGACTGTCAAGTATTTTTTCTAATGCAAGATAATCTTGATAATATTGTGGTGGGAATGGTTTTTCTTTTGGCACGGGTATTGACGGATTCAAAAATGAATCAAGAATTATTTAAAATTGTATCTGAATGAAAATAGGACAAAAGTTCTAAATGACAATGAAAAATTAGTTTGCAAAATATTCAGCGGCTTCCACTGTATTTTCTACTAACATGGCAATGGTCATAGGGCCAATACCGCCAGGAACTGGAGTCAAGGCTGAAGCTTTTCCAAAAAGCGATTTTTTATCTCCATCACCAACCAACCTATAACCTTTCTCAGATTGGTCATCCAAACGATTTATCCCCACATCAATTACTACAGCACCTGTCTTTATATGATCTCCTTGTAAAAATTCAGGAGAACCCAATGCAAGGATAAGTACGTCAGCTTGTTTGGTGAATTCAAAAATATTATTTGTCCCAGAATGGCAAATTGTTGTAGTCGCATTAGCATAGGACTTTTTTAAACTAGTTAATATGGAAATTGGGCGTCCTACAATATTACTTCTACCAACGATAACAACATGTTTTCCTGAAAGATCAATATTATAATGCTCAAGAATTCTCATAATGCCTTTAGGTGTGCATGGAATAAAAGTGGGTTTTCCTATCGCTAGATGTCCTTGATTAACAGGATGAAAACCATCTACGTCTTTAATTGGATCAATGGCATTTATAATTACTTCATTATCAATATGTTTTGGGAGTGGAAATTGAACTAAAATTCCATGGAAATTTTTATTTTTATTTAAAGAGCGAACCAAGGATAAAAGTGTATTTTGAGAAACATTTTCGGGTAATTGAGTTGTTTCAGAATGCAGTCCTAAATCTGAAAATTTTTTGGATTTACTGTTTACATAAATCCGTGAAGCAGAGTCTTCGCCTACGAGTATAACTGCTAGTCCTGGCTTAATTGACTTGGATTGAAGTTCGCTTATTCTAGATTCAAGTGCTTGGTATACTGCAGTGCTGACCACTTTACCGGACAATATTTGTGTATCCATAAGCAGTCTTTGATAGTTTTATTTCTGAATTGCTTCTTCAACAATTTCGATTAAAGATGATACTTTCCCCTCTACATTATCTTTAATCCGATCTCTATCGCGTTTTTCAGCGAATAATTCGTCCGATATATTCATTGCAGCTAGAATTGCAACTTTCGCGGGTACTTGTGGTGTAGCCAATTCATCCTGAACTTCACGCATTTTCCCATCAACATACTCTGCTATGTTTTTAATATAAGTAGCATCAGCAGGTGCTTTGATAGTGTATTCTTGACCGTAAATAGTCACCTTTACAAAGTTTTCACTATTTTCCATTAAATCACTCATAATCAATTAACGTAATATAGCACTGTATTTTTTAGAAACCACTCGTATAATTTCATCTATCACTGAATTTACATCTTTATCTTCAAGTGTTTTAGAAGAGCTTTGGAATACCAGGTTAATGGTAATTGATTTTTTATTCTTACCTAATGATTTATCACGGAAAATATTAATCGGTTCAGCATAAATTAAAATGTTTTGTCCATTTTTATTTATCGTTGAAATTAGATCGCCGACAATTAGAGATTCATCTATAACAAAATTAAGATCTCGAACTACTACTGGGTAAGATACAATTGGATGATATTTTACTTGCTGATTTGCTAAAATAATTAGTGCATTTAGATCAAATTGAAAACCAAAAGCGGAGTTAATATCTAAATTCATCATTTGAGAAAATTTTGGAGAAAGTTCTCCGATATAACCTATGTCATTATCATTGACATTGATTGCATGAGCATGATCAAGACCAACCAAATTAGATTCAATAGCATTATAAGAGATATTTTTTATATTTAGCCTTGAAAACAAATAATCAACTGTACCTTTTATGAAGTAAAAATCCATAGGTAAAACCTTGTCAAAATGAATAGATGGTTTTGTTAAATTTCCATAAGATAGTCCAGATATTTGAAATTTCTCTCGAATTCCTTTAAAGCCGCTTTTTTTCTGCTCAAATACATTCCCCCATTCAAATAAAAGTAAATCAGGATTTCCATTTTTAACATTGAAATCAGCAGTTTCTAATAAACCTTGAAATAAACTTGTACGCAATTGGCTCATTGAATCAGAAAGAGGATTCATTATTTTAACTGATTCGAAATCTAAAATTGATACTTTTCTATTAGATTGGAGTGTATTGTTAAAAACCTGTGTAAAACCCTGTCCTGATAATATAGAAATAATCTTTGATAAACTTTTATGCGGATCAGGCTGACTGCTATTCATTATACCTTCATAGTGATATTTCGAAGGCACTTTATCATAACCATAAATACGAATTATTTCTTCAATCAGATCCACCTCTCTTTCTATGTCAGGTCGCCATGATGGAGGTTTGCATGTCCACAACTTAGATTTGCCTTTAATAGTACAGCCAATTCGATTTAAAGAGCCTAAAACAAATGAATCATTGATTTTGCAACCAGATATTATATCCAGCTTCTTACGGGTTAATTTAATTTCATTCTGTTTAATTTTTTTTGGATAAGGATCTACAATACCTGGTACCCACACTCCTTCAGCAATTTCTTCGATCAAGTTAACAATACGCCAAAAAGCATTTTCAGCACCATTTGGATCTGCTCCCCTTTCGAAACGTTTTGAAGCATCTGTAGACATACCAAGTGCTTTTGCACCTTTTCGAATAGTCGATGCATCAAAATATGCACTCTCTATTAAAACAGTAGAAGTATTTTCTGATACAGCAGTATCTAAGCCACCCATGATACCTGCAATTGCAATAGGCTTTTTACCATTGGTAATTAATAATTCATTGGGTGAAATCTTTCTTTCCACCTCATCTAGAGTAGTGATCTTTTCTCCTTTTTTTCCTTTACGTATTAATATATGCTTTGACCCCAGTTTATCGTAGTCAAAAATATGCGTGGGATGACCCATTTCCATAAGAACTAAATTAGAAATATCTACAAGATTATTGATACTTCGTTGTCCTATTGATTCGAGTCGGGATTTAAGCCAATCAGGCGAAGGTTTGACTTTGACATTATTAAAAATACCTGCAATATATCTTGGGCAATCATCTGGATTTTCAAAAGAAATTCTAATGAAGTTTTTAGCGTCGTTCTTTTTGAAAGTTCGAGAAGAGTAATCAGGAGTATTGACTTTTTTATTTAATTGTGCAGCTAAGTCCCTAGCTACACCTAAATGGGAAAAACAGTCTGGTCGGTTTGGAGTTATATCCAATTCCAAACTGGCTCGTTGATTATGTATATAATCAATAAATAAAACACCTGATTCCGCATTATTATCCAAAATCATTATTCCATCGTGATCGTCTGATATGCCCAATTCTTTTTCAGAGCAAATCATGCCTTGGCTCTCTTTCCCACGAATCTTAGCCTTGCCAATTTTAAAATTACTAGGGAGTACTGCACCAACAGGAGCAAAGGCTATTTTTTGGCCAGTATTTACATTGGGTGCACCGCAAACGACAGAATATTTTTTTTCCCCATCAAAAACTTGACATAAACTCAACTTATCTGCGTTGGGATGTTTTATACATTCTTTTACTTCAGCAATTATGATGTCCCCTAGACTGGATGTATCTATACCCTCTTCAGCTTCAAGACCCAACATGGTAAGCTGATCAGCAATATCTTGAGTTGATCCTTTAAAATTTACAAATTCATTTAGCCACTTTATAGAGATACGCATTAGAATTGACCCAAAAATCTCATATCGCCTTGATAAAATAGTCTAATATCATCAATATCATATTTTAGCATACAAATTCTTTCAACACCCATTCCAAAAGCAAATCCATGCCATATATTTGAATCAATATTTACTGATTTGAAAACATTTGGATCAACCATTCCACATCCAAGTATTTCAAGCCATTGTTTCCTTTTATCACTCCAAATATCAACTTCAGCGCTTGGCTCTGTAAATGGAAAAAAACTGGGACGAAATCTCATTTTTGTGTTTGCACCAAACATTCGTTTTACAAAATATTCAAGAATACCCTTTTGATCTGCAAAAGTCACATGCTTATCTACATAAATGCCTTCAACTTGGTGAAAGAGACAATAACTTTTAAAACTTATTGCTTCATTTCTGTAAACACGCCCTGGGACAATGTATCGAAGAGGTGGATTTTGTTCTTCCATAAGATGAATCTGCACATTAGATGTATGAGTTCGAAGTACAGTTTTGGGGTTAATAAAAAATGTGTCCTGCATATCTCTTGCAGGATGATCTGGGGGAAAGTTCAATGCCTCAAAATTATGAAAATCATCATCCACTTCTGGTCCGTAAGCAACTGAGAAGCCTACATCCATAAATATAGTTTTGATCTCATCCATAGTCTGTTGCAATGGGTGGATGTGACCAATCGGGAATTTTAATCCAGGGAGAGAATAGTCAAAATCGTCAGGACTGTTTTCATGATCAGTATTATTTTGATTTGAATCAAAAAGAGCATTGATTTCATGCTTCAATTCGTTCAATAATTGTCCTGCTTCTGGTCTATCATTAGCTGGAATATTTTGCATGCCAGAAAATAATCCTGAAAGGAGACCTTTCCTGCCAAGATATTTTATACGTAAAGTTTCTACTGACTGTCCATCAGTTGGGAAGGGATCAGAATCGGCCCGAAATGAATTCCGGACCGATTCGATTGATTCCTTCAGTTTCATCTAGCTGCTAATTGTTTTAGCCAACTCAGCAAAAGCGTTTGGCTCGTTCATAGCCATATCGGCTAATACTTTACGATCGAGATCCACACCATTTGTTTTGAGTCCAGAGATGAACTGAGAATAGGACAAGCCATGTTGCCGCGCAGCCGCATTGATTCGAATGATCCACAGACGTCGAAACTGACGTTTCTTTTGTCTGCGATCTCGATATGCATACAGTCCTGCCTTCTCAACTGCATCTTTTGCAGTTTTGAAGTTGCGGCTCCGGGCACCATAGTAGCCCTTGGCCTGCTTTACTACTTTGCGATGTCTTCTGTGCTTTGGCACAGAACTATTTGCTCTAGGCATATTATTCTCCTATTTACTGAGCAATCATTCGACGGACGCGCTTTTCTTCAGAACCGTCTACCAAGTCAGGTTGACGCATCTTTCGTTTTGCACTGTTACTCCGGCGAATGAGCATATGGCTATGGTTTGCTTTGTTTCGTCTTATTTTACCAGTACCTGTCAAACGAAATCGTTTGGCGGCACTGCGTCTTGTTTTCTGCTTTGGCATCGACTTTCTCCTATTTACCAGTCAAAACGATCGTCTGACGACGACCTTCCAAGTCTCCTTGCTTTTCAACGACGGCCAA
>Ga0209034_10001491_pt1 | contig 11348 bp, 11 predicted proteins | sample MarorgKNORR_S2LV_2_FD_188219 | JGI IMG/M metagenome (GOLD analysis project Ga0209034, IMG submission 188219) | Marine microbial communities from the Southern Atlantic Ocean, analyzing organic carbon cycling - 250m_A/KNORR_S2/LV (SPAdes) (version 2) | ecosystem: Environmental > Aquatic > Marine...
AAAAAACAGTAAAAATCGGAGTCAGTCTTGAGCAGGCTGATGTAGTCCTCAGGGACATGCAATACCTCTACAATGATGGCAATCAATGGCATTTCATGGATATTGAATCTTATGAGCAATTCCCAGTTTCTCTGGAGGCAATCCAGAGTGCAAAGCAATGGCTCAAAGAGGAGGCCATCTGTATGGGGACTCTGTGGAATAATGAACTTATTTCACTGGAGCCACCCAATTTTATCGAGGCCAAGGTTATAAAAACAGATCCTGGTTTACGTGGAGACACTACTCAAGGTGCTTTTAAGCCAGCGCAAATTGAGACCGGAGCAAAACTCAGAGTGCCCCTGTTTATTAACCAGGACGAATACATCAAGGTAGATACTAGAACCGGTGAGTACGTGTCGAGGGTAAAGGGATGAAACTCAATGCGATCTAAAATTATTTATTATTTACTCGTTATCCTGCTGTTGATGGCAATATTTCTAGGAGTCAAAAACATCCTATTGCCGTTTTAAATTCTTTATTTTTAGTGATCATCTTCCTTGTCCTTCATAGAGGGTGAATTTCGTTTACTGAAGTAACTGAATGATTTAATTAGCAGCACAATGACCAAGATCAATACTACGATCATGCCTTCCATCTGATTTCCCCACAATTATTTGCCTTAATTAACATTACTCCAATCATTGCAAAGGCTCAAGTTTGCTTCTGATGGTTGGAAATTTGGGCAATAATTTCTCCCATTCTTAGGTTGCCACCCACTTTTAGAGTATCAAACCATTGCATTTCAGAGGTTTCAGGAAAGAGCAGCAAAACAGTTGAACCTAAATTAAATTGCCCCATTTCCTCTCCTTTAGACAGCATTAGTTTTTCGTTGTTCTCTTGCTTAGATTGCCAAACTGTGGTGATAGAGGACACATTTAATGCAGCAACTAAAATTAAAATGAAAGGCGAGATTTGGTTGTTAAAGACATTAACCAATCGTTGGTTTTTGATATATAAATTAGGTATTTTGTTAACAGAGTCTTGATTGACAGAAAATATTTTTCCTGGGATGAGTTCATTATTTTTAAGCGTTCCATCCAGGGGCATGTGGACCCTGTGATAATTATAAGGGGCGAGATAAATGGTAACGAAATATCCATCCAGGTAGTCTCTAGTTAATTCCTCATTTTCATTGACCAATTGTTTTAGCGAGTAATACGAGTTTTTTAATTGAACAATTGAATCGCCATGTATTCTGCCAAAGGCAACCACAATGCCATCAACAGGAGAGACAACCTCATGTTTTGAACCCGTAACCGGTCTGAGTTCGGGCTTTATTTCCCTTGTAAAAAAGTCGTTAAAAGTTGAATAATCTTTTATTGCATCTCTTTGAAATTCGCCCAAATCAATTCTGTACCTATGGATAAACCATTTAATCAAGGTGTTTTTTATCATTCGAATCCTGATTCGGGATAATTTGTAGACACACCAGGATAAAATTCTTGATGAACTAATCATTTGAGTGATTGCAAAATATTTTCAACGGCTGGCTTTTTCTTGTGTGTTCTAATGTAACATCGAAGAATCATGAATAATATTAGTTTGAAACCGTGGAGCATCGAATCAAAGGCCATTGATTTGATTCAGGAAGTTGCACAGCTTTTTGCTAAGCACGATCTATGCTTCGGTCATGGTACGGATAACCCTTTGGATGAAGCAAATGCCTTGATTTTTTTTGTTCTTGGCATTGACTACCTTGATGCTGAAGCAGTGAGTTCCAAAAGAGTTTCTCTTAAAGAGTTTGAGCGCATCATGGAGTTGGTTAACCAAAGGATTTATGACAGGAAACCGCTTGCTTATTTGACCCAAGAAGCTTTTTTTTGTGGGCATAAGTTTTATGTCGATGAGAGAGTATTGGTTCCAAGGTCACCCATTGCCGAACTAATCCAAAATCAATTCCTGCCTTGGATAGAAGCTGGTTCGGTGCAGTGCGTTTTGGATGTTGCAACCGGGAGCGGCTGCATGGCTATTGCTATTGCCAAAAGTTTTCCAGGTGTAGAGGTTGTGGCGAGTGATGTTTCAGAAGGAGCACTTGAAGTTGCAAATATTAATATTGATAGGCTGTTTGTACGAGAACAGGTGACTTTGGTTGCATCAGATTTGTTTGAAAATATAGAGGGTGATTTTGATGTGATTGTTTCAAACCCACCTTATGTCAGTCCTAAAAGCTATCAGGACTTGCCGGCTGAATATCTTCAAGAGCCGGAATCGGCGCTTGTTGCTGAAGACAGTGGACTGGATTTTATTACCAGAATACTGCATGATGCTCCTCCATTTCTCAAAGACAATGGAATACTGGTTATAGAGATGGGTGAAGCGGCAATGGTAGCTGAAAGAACTTTTCCTTACCCTTTTAAGTGGGTTGAGTTGGAGAAGGGCGGGGAAGGAATTGCGGTGATTGAGGGAAAACATCTCAGATAGTTTTTGGTTACAATAGTAGGTTATGAATGAGGTTAAACCATGGCTGGCAATACAATAGGTAAATTATTTACAGTCACTACATCCGGGGAGAGTCACGGCCCTGGTATGAGTGCTATTGTTGACGGGTGCCCGCCTGGCTTATCCCTTTGTGAGGAAGACATTCAGGCTGAACTGGAGAGGCGAAGGCCCGGTAAGTCAAGATTTACTTCGCAAAGACGAGAGCCTGATCAAGTAAGAATCGTGTCCGGTGTTTTCGAAGGTTTGACCACTGGAACTCCAATCAACTTAGTCATTGATAATGTTGATCAAAAGCCGAAAGATTACTCGGCAATTAAGGATAAATTCAGGCCTGGCCATGCTGATTTTACCTATTATCACAAATATGGTATTCGAGATTATCGGGGTGGTGGCAGGTCTTCAGCTAGAGAAACAGTGATGAGGGTTGCTGCAGGGGCCATTGCGAAGAAGTACCTTCGCGAACAACCAGGAATTGATATTTATGGTTTTTTGAGTCAATTGGGACCGATCAAAGTTGACTGCATTGATAGGGAGTTTATTGATACGAACCCATTTTTTTCAGCAGATCCTGGGAAAATCACAGAGCTAGAAAATTTTATGGACCAACTCAGAAAGGAGGGCGATTCCATAGGTGCAAAAATTGATGTTGTTGCAGTTGGGATGCCAGTAGGTTTGGGAGAACCTGTGTTTGACAAGTTGGAAGCAGATATCGCCCATGCACTGATGAGCATCAATGCAGTAAAAGGGATTGAAATAGGGGCAGGATTTTCCGTGGTTACCCAAAGAGGAAGCGAGCATCGGGATGAGATTGATACCTCTGGGTTCAAACAAAACAACTCCGGCGGTACATTGGGCGGTATTTCATCCGGTCAAGATATTCTTGCAAGTATTGCCCTCAAACCAACATCCAGCATCATTAAAGCTGCCGATACAATCGATAAGCAAGGAGCTAAAACAGAAATCGTCACTAAGGGTCGTCATGACCCCTGTGTGGGCCTTAGAGCAACACCAATCGCTGAAGCCATGCTTGCAATTGTCTTGATGGATCATTTTTTACGTCATCGGGCTCAAAATGCCGATGTCAAAACTTAATTGAATTTGTCTGCTGCAAAATCATGTCTGAATACAATGTAGCTGTTGTCGGTGCCACAGGACTGGTTGGGGAAGCAATCATTTCAATATTGGAGGAAAGAAATTTTCCTATTGAAAATATTGTCCCTCTAGCAAGTGCTCATTCTGTTGGCAGGGAAGTGAGCTACCGTGATGAAAGAATTCCCATAGTTGAATTGGAATCTTTTGATTTTAGAGGCATGGATTTTTGTTTTTTTTCTGCAGGAGCCGATGTTTCAAGTAAATTTGTTCCCATCGCAACAGAACAGGGAGCAATTGCCATTGATAATACCTCGGCTTTTCGATACGAGGATGATGTTCCCCTAGTCGTTCCCGAAGTCAATGCGGATGCTCTGGTTTCATACACGACTCGAAATATAATTGCGAACCCAAACTGTTCTACAATTCAGCTGGTTGTAGCTTTGGCACCGATTCATAAGATTGCAAGGATAAAAAGGATTAATGTGGCTACATATCAATCAGTATCCGGTGCAGGCAGGCAGTCTGTTGAATTATTGGATCAACAGATTGAAGCAAGTTTGAATAATATTGATGGGAGTTGGGAGCAGCTTTTTGCTTTTAATGTGGTTCCCCAGATTGATGCATTTCAAGAAAACAGTTTCACCAAAGAAGAAATGAAGCTGGTCTGGGAGACGCAAAAAATTCTCAACGATTACGATGTTCTTGTGAATGCAACAGCAGTCAGAGTTCCAGTTAAAGTAGGACACGCAGAGGCAGTTAACATAGAAACGGAGATTGGTATTACGCCGGATCAGGTTAAGGAAATTTTGTCTCAATCACAGGGGATTCAAGTTATCGATGATGTCAGAGAAAGCTCCTATCCCACACCAAGAACGCATGGGGAACAAACCGATGATGTGTTTGTGGGTAGAATTCGAAAAGACCATACCTTAAAGAACGGGATTAATTTATGGGTTGTTGCGGATAACCTAAGAAAAGGTGCTGCACTAAACAGCATCCAGATAGCAGAGGCACTGATACAAAGCTATATTTGAAAAACCTTGTTCAATGTTTAGGGTAGACTAGAAAAGTGGTTGATTAAACTGGTTGAGCATAAACATGAGTTGGTTTGAGAAATTAGTTCCGTCAAGAATCAAGACAAGAAAAAAACAGCGGTCCAAATCCGTTCCAGAGGGCGTTTGGATGAAATGTCCTGCATGTAAAAAACAACTCTATCGTGCAGAAGTCGAAAAAAATTTATTTGTTTGCAATAAATGTGATCACCACATGAGAATTAGTGCACGCGAACGTCTGAAGCAATTTCTGGATCAAGAATCACAGTCAGAGTTGTTTCCCAACATCGTTTCTGTGGATCCATTGAATTTCAAAGACACAAAAAGATACAAAGACAGATTGATCCAGTCCAAGGAAGTTACCGGTGAGAAAGACGCTCTGTTAGTTATGGAAGGTACTTTGAATAATATTAAGGTCGTTGCTTGTGCTTTTGAATTTAAATTTCTTGGAGGCTCAATGGGATCTGTCGTTGGTGAAAAATTTGTCCGAGCTGTGGATCGAAGCATTGAGAACGGATCCCCATTAATTTGTTTCAGTTCAAGTGGCGGTGCCCGCATGCAGGAAGCATTTTTATCGTTAATGCAATTGGCAAAAACTACCTCGGCATTGGTTGATTTAGCTGCCAAGAGAATTCCTTTTATATCCGTTTTAACTGACCCAACTACCGGTGGGGTTTCTGCAAGTTTGGCAATGTTGGGGGATATAAATATCGCTGAGCCTGGAGCATTGATTGGATTTGCTGGTCCGAGGGTTATCAAAGATACAGTGGGACAGAAACTGCCAAATGGTTTCCAGCGTAGTCAATTTCTCATGGAAAAAGGAGCGTTGGACATGATTGTTGATCGCAGGGAGATGAGAGATACAATCATAGAATTGATTCAAATACTGACTCATTCAAAAACATAAGAAAAAATTAATTTAACTTATTATTAATAGGATAGTTTTTGTTTATGGAAAATTGGGGACTTTCAGAATGGCTCCATTGGCAGGAAGCACTTAATCCAAAAGAAATAGATCTCGATCTGCAAAGAATACAGATTGTGGCATCAAGACTGGAAATTCTACCACCTGAAAATCTTACATTCTTAATTGGAGGGACTAACGGAAAGGGGACTACACTCGCTCTAATTGAAGACATGTTAATCCAAAAAGGATTAAGGGTAGGCAGTTACACATCACCGCATTTGGTTAACTACAATGAGCGAATTTGTGTTAACAAAAAACCCGTAGACGATTTAAGGCTGATTGAATCCTTTAGGCTCATTGAATCGCTCAGGGAAGATGTCCCTTTGACCTATTTTGAATTTGGTACTTTGGCAGCCTTTATAACCCTTAATGATCTAAACTGTGATGCTTGGCTCATTGAGGTGGGATTAGGCGGTCGCTTGGATGCAACCAATATTATTTCACCTTCAATCTCTATAATTACAAACATAGCTTTGGATCATCAGGAGTGGCTGGGCACTTCACTGGAAGAAATTGCCAAAGAAAAAGCCGGGATAATATCTGTAAAAACTCCCTGTATTTATGGGGACTTCTCTTTACCTGAGAGCATAGAGCAGACAGCTTTAGAAAAGCAGTCTGATTTGCATGTGCTAGGTAGGGACTATGGTCTAAGGCACCTTAAGCAGCGGACGATAGGTGAACCGGAGACTACAGTTTGGCATGGTAAGGATGTTGCTATCAATGCCATAAGAGTCCCATCACATTGGGCAGAAGGAGAATCTTGTGATTTGGCTATTGCCCTCAAGGCAATTGAGATAGTTGATTCTCAATTATTACCAACAACACAAGAATTGAACCATCTGTTAAAAAATTTTTCCGTACCGGGAAGGTTTCAAATCATTGAGAAAAAGCAAACCTGGATCCTCGATGTGGCTCACAACCCTCATGCTGCAAGAAATCTGAGTTGGAGACTGCATAGTCTGGGTTTTCAGGAAAACAACATAAATCCTTTAGAGAATGGTCATTCGAAATTTACTGTTATTTTAAGCATGATGCTGGATAAAGACGTTATTGGTTTTGTTAAAGAAATAGATCAACCCTTCGTTACAGAATGGATTGTGTGTGAAATGGATACACCAAGATCTCATTCGGCAGAAGTGTTACAAAAGAAATTAAATGATTATGGTATTACTAATGTTAGAGCAGAGCCAGAGCTCCTTGAAGCATTCAGTAATATTAAAAATCGTAGTAAAAAAAATGATAGGATACTGGTAACTGGTTCCTTTGAAATCGTGGGTCCTGCAAAGAAATGGTTAGACTCAGAGTGATTCTCTTATGAATGAAAAATTAGTAGGTTTGCTGCTGTGGCAGTGATTCAATAATGATTTATCATATCGTTTTTCCCAACTTATCTTTTCCGTTAGTGATTTTTGGTTCAGAAGAAATGATATCAATTTTGGATTTTATTCTTGTTGGCACTTTAGCAATTTCTGCAGTTGTTGGGTTTTTTAGAGGATTTGTATCGGAAATTCTTTCTTTACTGGTTTGGGTCATCGCATTTTGGGCTACTTTCAGTTTTGACGATAATCTAGCTAACTACTTTCTTTCTTCAATTGAGTCGGAAGCTTCTCAAATTTGGTTATCCCGTTTAATGATAATGGCAATCGTTCTGATAATTGGAGGAATCATTAATAAATTGTTATCAAAAATTGTAAGCTGGAACTTTACTGGTAATTTATTATTCGGCATATTATTTGGTTTCTTTAGAGGTCTAGTTTTTATAGCTATCACTATTTTGATTCTTGAAGACACTAGATTGTATAGCGAACCTTGGGTGCAGGATGCGATTCTCCTAGGATATGCAGAAAATATCACTGATTTTGTTACTAATTTATTTTTGGATTACTATGAGCCCGTCGAGACCATAATGTTTGAAAAGGAAATTTAATGAAATGTGTGGAATAGTTGGTTTAGTTTCAAAGCAGACAGTTAATCAAGACTTGTACGATGCGTTGACTGTCCTGCAGCATAGAGGACAAGATGCCTCTGGAATTATGACCGACGATCAAGGTGTCTTATGTCTCAGGAAAAGCAATGGTCTGGTCACCGATGTATTTTCTGAAAAGCATATGTTGAGGTTGCAAGGCAATATGGGGATCGGCCATGTTCGCTATCCAACTGCAGGCTCTCTCAGCTCAATCGAAGCCCAACCGTTTTATGTTAATTCGCCCTATGGAATTTGTCTGGCTCATAATGGCAATTTGGTCAACACAGATAAATTAAGACAGCATTTGAATCTGGTTGATAGGAGGCATCTTAATACCCAATCTGATACAGAGGCTTTGCTAAATCTTTTTGCCCATGAATTGCAAAAGGATTACCAAAAAGAACTGACTGCGGAAACTGTGTTTCGTGCAGTCAAAGGTGTTTTTGAGAATTCTTCCGGAGGTTATGCAGTGGTATCAATGATCTTGAATAAAGGTTTGGTTGCTTTCAGAGATCCAAATGGCATTCGTCCAATTGTTATAGGTACCAGAGAATCAGATCAAGGTACTGAATACATAGTCGCTTCCGAAAGTGTTGCTTTGGATGTACTAGGATACAAACTTCTCAGGGATATTTTGCCTGGCGAGGCAATTTTCATTGATACTGATGGTAATTTTTCTTCACAGCAGTGTGTTGAACAAAAAAGTTATACGCCTTGTATTTTTGAGTTTGTGTATTTTGCCAGACCCGATTCGGTTATTGATGGAATGTCAGTTTACAAGTCCAGACTTAGAATGGGGGAAAGTTTAGCTCAAAGTATCATTGCCAAGGGTCTTCATCATGATGTGGACGTGGTCGTACCAATCCCTGATACCAGCCGAACCAGCGCCCTCCAAGTTGCTCATCATTTAGGGGTAAAATACAGAGAGGGCTTTATAAAAAATCGTTACATTGGCAGGACTTTTATTATGCCTGGGCAGGCAATACGAAAGAAATCGGTTCGCCAGAAGCTAAACCCTATTGGAATTGAGATCAAGGACAAGAATGTTTTATTGATTGATGACTCAATTGTAAGAGGAACAACATCAAGACAAATTATTCAAATGGCAAGGAACGCAGGTGCAAAGAAAGTGTTTTTTGCTTCGGCTGCTCCACCAGTTAGATACCCCAATGTTTATGGCATCGACATGCCAGCTGCCAGCGAATTGATTGCAAGTGAAAAAAGCGATAAAGAATTGGCTGAAATTATCGGAGCAGATTGGCTTCTTTTTCAAACTTTGGAAGATCTAATAAAAGCTGTAACCTATGAAGAATCTGGAATCCAGTCATTTGATACATCTTGTTTTTCTGGAGAGTATGTAACCAATGATATTACGGAAAAATATCTTAAGTTCCTTGAATTAAGGCGCAACGATGCTGCGAAAACTCAACAAGAGCAAGCAAGAAAGCAACTGCAAATTAACGAACCATCAATTTCGATTAATTAATGAGGTCAATTAATTGAGGCTCTGCATCAACCCACTTTATTATTTTTGTACTCGATGCTGACCAGTCACCTAGAACCAATCGCACCGATTGTTTAGTCCCAAAATCAATTGTATGACTTCTGGGTCTATGGGTATGACCGTGGATAAGTATATCAATGTTGTTTTTTTTGATGACTGCAGCTACTTCATCTTCATTAACATCCATGATTGCATTCGGTTTCATCTCTTGGGATTGAATGCTCGCATCTCTTGCCTGGTTTAAAATGTTAAGTCGTTTGTCAATTGGAAAACTTAAGAAGCTTCTCTGCCATTCCCGGTTTCTTACTATTTTTCTATAAGCTTGGTATTCAATATCATCAATGCAGAATTGATCTCCGTGACTGAGCATGATGTTTTTATCTTTATAAGAGAAGATGGTTGGTTCTTTCAGCAACTCAATACCGGTCTTTGATAAAAAATTCTCCCCGATAAGAAAATCTCTGTTGCCATGCATCAGGTATGTTTTAATACCTGATTTGACCAAATTTTTGAGCTGGTTAGTAATCTCACTGTAGAGCGGGTCTTCGTAATCGTCTCCAATCCAAAATTCAAAAAGATCACCAAGTATGTAAAGTTCTGGATTCGGTTTTGTGGTTGTGAGGAGCTCACCAATGAAGCCTTGAAATAAACCTGTAACCTCAGGTCTTGTTTGATGTAGATGCAGATCTGAAATAAATAACTTTGTCATGTATTCAATATGGTAATTGACTTAGATTCATCTATTGTTTTCTGAAGTAAGTTTTTTTGCTTCTAAAATAATGATGGGGGCAACCGGAACATCTTGGAGACCTTGGAAGGTTTGGGTTGCACTTTGGCCAATTGCATCAACAACTTCAAAACCACTAATAACCTCTCCAAAAACAGCATAACCCCATCTAGTAGGCATTGGATTCAAGGAAAAATTATCTGCTAGGTTGATATAGAATTGCGAACTAGCTGAATGCGGTTCATTACTTCTTGCCATACCTAATGACATGCGACGGTTGCTCAGGCCATTTCCTGATTCATTGACAATTTCAGGTTTGGTTTCCTTCATTTCAAATTCAGTTGTATAACCTCCTGATTGAATAACAAAACCTTCAATGACCCTGTGAAAAATGGTGTTTTTGTAGAACCCTTCTTGTACATAGTTTAAAAAATTTTCGACACTGATGGGTGCTCTGTTTCTATCCAGTTCGATTGTAAACGTTCCTGAAGTGGTAACAATTTCCACTTGTGGATAATTTTCAGATGCAATGCTTTGGTTCATAAAAATTAGGTAACCAACCAGAGTTAGCAACAAATTTTTGAGGTATTTTTTCATGGTTTGAGTCTTATTTAGTTAATTTGCAACCCATTTTTCAGATGAGATCTTTCTTTGGTATTTAGGTATTTCTAAATTCAATGTCGAGGCAACTAGAGTATTTTTTAGGAGCATGGCAACTGTCATTGGTCCAACTCCACCAGGCACTGGCGAGATCCAAGATGCCCGTTTTTTTGCAACATCAAATTCAACATCGCCTGTAATCTTACCATTTGTATCTCTGCTGATACCGATATCGATAACAACAGCGCCTTTTTTTATCCACTTCCCAGGGATAATATTAGGTTTACCGACTGCTACTGCTAGAATTTCTGCTTGGTTTACAAAGTTTTCCAAATTTTTGGTAAAGCGGTGGCACACTGTTGTAGTAGCCCCTCTTAGCAATAATTCCAGAGCAAGTGGTCGTCCTACCAAGTTAGAGGCGCCAACGATGACTGCATTTTTACCCACCGCATCAACACCAATGTAATCCAGCATTGTTATTACTCCAATCGCGGTACAAGGCCTTAATATCGGTATTCTCTGCATTAAACGCCCTATGGTATAGGGGTGAAATCCATCAACGTCTTTTATAGGATCTATAGTTTCAATGATCTTTGTTTCGTTAATGTGATCTGGAAGAGGGAGCTGAACAAGAATGCCATTAACCTCGGGATTTTTGTTTAACAATACAACCAATTCAATGAGTTCCTTTTCAGAGGTGGCCTCAGGCAAATCATAATTGAACGATTGCATTCCTACTTGATCGCAAGCAATTCTTTTGTTTCTGACGTAAATTTTTGATACAGGATTTTCACCAACTTGAATGACTGCTAGACCCGGTGGATTTTTCCCTTCCGTTTTAGTTTTTAAGATCGCTTCTTTAATTTCTAAGATGGTTGTTTGAGCGATCTTTTTGCCATCAATTATTTTTGCAGTCATATAGAATTACTTTGTTAAACCTGAGTAATTCAAGATATCAGAGG
>Ga0209034_10001493_pt1 | contig 11343 bp, 10 predicted proteins | sample MarorgKNORR_S2LV_2_FD_188219 | JGI IMG/M metagenome (GOLD analysis project Ga0209034, IMG submission 188219) | Marine microbial communities from the Southern Atlantic Ocean, analyzing organic carbon cycling - 250m_A/KNORR_S2/LV (SPAdes) (version 2) | ecosystem: Environmental > Aquatic > Marine...
TGGAAATCGGGATCTTGCGATACGACATCGATCGCGAACTAGTGAATATAGATCAAGTACCCGCAGAAGTGCTCGCAACCTTATTAGCGGTCGAAGACAACAAGTTCTGGCTACACAACGGTGTAGATATTCGTGCCATTTCGAGAGCCATGATTCAGAACGTTACAAGTGGCGGCATCACCCAAGGCGGTTCAACGATCACTCAACAAATTGTCAAGCTGAGAATTGTCGGGAACGAAAGTTCGATCAGCCGCAAAATCCGAGAAGCAGTGCTTGCAGCCCGACTGGAGGAAGAGTTCACGAAGCAAGAAATTCTCGAGTTTTACCTCAATGAGATCTACTTCGGAAATGGTGCTTATGGCCTTCAGGCAGCTGCAGAAACCTATTTTGGAAAGGATGTCGGGGAACTCGATGTCGGTGACGCAGCGTTCCTCGCCGGACTTGTCAGAAGTCCCGGCATCTATGACGGTTTCAGTGACACAGAGATCGCGGGTAAACGTCGAAGTATGTCCCTTCAGAGCGCAGAAGATGCTGGGATCATCGATAGCGGAGAACGCACTCGGTATGAACAACGTGGTCTCCCGGATCGCAACAGAAGCCCGCAACGAACCGATGAAACTCTCGCTCGGGACTATTTCCTTGACGAAGTGACCGAAGCGTTACTTGGTCATCCCGCGTTGGGAGAGACATACCAGGAAAGGTTCGCAAAGGTATACAACGGAGGCTTACGAGTGTGGACCACATTCGACGCCAAGCTGCAGAGCCATATGGAGGATGCGGTTCGAGAGGTTATAGCTGGAGGTATTGGCGACTTTGAGGTTGCTATGGCGTCGGTAGACCCAGCCACAGGAGCGGTGCGAGCGTTCATTGGCGGCCCCGAGTTCGCTGATTTTCAATTCAACCTTGTTACCCAAGGACAACGACAGCCGGGTTCTTCGTTCAAGACGTATGTTCTTGCCGCGGCATTGGAAAAAGCGGGATTGTTTCCGTTTGACACCATCAGCGGGAAAGGACCATGCACATTTCCGAACCCACCGAATGTCGACTACGAGGTAAACAATTTCAATGACAGTGATGGAGTAGTGGGGACAGTTCAATTTGCGATCTTGAAAAGCTCCAACTGTGGCTTCGTTCGTTTGGGATTGCGCACTGGTTTAGAGAACGTCGTTGAGGTTGCCAACAGGCTCATCGGTCGAGGTCCTGAAAATTCCTTCCGCCCGTATCTGTCCATGTCGTTGGGAGCGCAAGAAGTCACGCCCCTGGAACAAGCGGTGGCGTACGCCGCAATAGCCAATGGCGGCTTACGCATGGAGCCTTACTACATCAGCAAAATCGAAGACGCGTCGGGCTCCGTGCTTTATCAGCATGTCCCCAGAGGGCGTCGGGCGGTCAAATCCACTACAGCGGCATGGGTCACTGAAGCCCTTGCACAAAACGTTGTCGCCGGGACAGGACGCCGAGCCCAACTTGAAAGTGGTCAACCCTCGGCGGGCAAGACTGGTACTGCGCAGGATTTCAGCGACGCATGGTACGTAGGATTTACACCCCATCTAAGCACTTCAGTTTGGATGGGGCACCCTGAAGAAAAAGTGCCGATGATCGACGTCCAAGGTCGAAATGGCACAGGCGGATGGATACCTGCTCGTATTTGGGGGGCCTACATGACCCGCGTTTTAGAAGGGCAAGAAATCTTGACCTGGACTTTGTCACCGCCACCGCCCCAACGAAGTTCTCAGCTCTTGTACTTGCCTGAGGAATTGTGCACAGTCGACATAGATTTAGGTCCAGACCGCGGAGTAATGCCGTTTGATTTGCCCTGTTCGATGGTCGAGGTAGACCTTGACGTTGGAGGTTTCGTCGCACATCGCGAGGCAAACTGTCGCATGACTGAACGGTCATCTACCGGTGTGTATAGAGACGAGTATCTCAATTGTTCGCTGGTACCGGGTCGCAACCCAGTAACCACTACTACTCTGCCCTCAGAAGAAAAAGGTGATGGGACCTGACCGTCGCGTCGCGTGCTAGAACCGGGAGACCTTGAAAGTCAAGATTGAGCACCAAAGAGGGGGCAGCATTGAGTGAGCTTGAGGTTTTGGTGGAACTTCAGGAGTTGGACACTCGACTCTCGCAGCTTTCCCATCGTTACACGACGCTTCCCGAGAAACAGCAAATAGCGGAACTTCAAAACGAAGACCGCCAACTTGGGGATCAACTCGCCACGATACGGGGAGAGCTAGAAGTCCTGGAACAAAGTCAGGCGGATCGCGAAAGGGAAGTCCAGGACTTGGAAGACAAGATTGCGAAATCCACCAGTGCCCTGTATGGAGGAGAGATGACATCGCCGAAAGAGGCGACAGCCCTTCAGAGTGAAATTGACTCCATCTCGCGTCGGCAAGCAGTGCTCGAAGACCAAATTATTGAGTTAATGGAGCAAATTGAGCCGTTCGCTGCAGAAGAGACCCGAATAGCAACGCAACGAAACACTGGCGAAGCCGCGCTCCAAAAACTCGAAGAAAACCTCGCTGCCACCCAAGCTGAGATTGAAGATGAAAGACGGGCGGTGAACGAAGAAAGAGCGCAGCTTGAAGAACGCGCCGGAACTGACTTGGTCGGGCTTTACAACCAAAATCGTACGAGGATGGGTGACCATACCGCGGTAGGTCGGCTCGTGGGCACGTCGTGTGGAGCCTGCTTCCTGGGGATCTCAGCCGTTGAAATTGATCGGATTCGACGGCTTCCGAACAATGAACCTTCGGAATGTCCGGAGTGCGGCGCACTTCTGGTTCGGTAACGGCCCTCTGATGTTGTTGTGGTTTGTGGGTACAGCGTTGGTAGCGATGTGGTTTACGTTTCGCGACCCCGCCATAGATCACCGGCTCATAATACTGGGCTGTCTTCTGCCTGACGTGATCGACCGGTTGTACGGCAAGGCCTGGCTCTTACACACACTTTCGGCTCCAATTGTGCTCATGGGGACGCTTATGCTCGCCACCATCGGACGCCGCCACCATCGCCGACGTGTCCTCGCTCTTCCGATCGGCGTTTTCTGGCATCTGGTCTTTGACGGCGCGTGGATGAACACTGAACTGTTCTGGTGGCCCGTTACCGGCCTCACTTTCACGAACACAGGGATTCCCGCCGATGGGCGCGCCTTTACGCTGATTCTTTTGTTGGAGTTGTTGGGTCTGGTTGCTCTCTGTTGGACTTGGCGTCGCATGGGATTGACCAATTCCGCTCGCCGTAAGTTGTTCGTCCGAACGGGTCGCTTGGATAGGGCCATAACTGGCCCTCGGGTAAACAGCCCGTAATGCTCTTCATTGTTCGACACGGAAGGACCGTGGCTAACGCACGTGGTCTCTTGCAGGGAAGGGTAGACAACCCCCTTGATGTCGAAGGCCGCAAGCAGGCCGACCAGATAGCAAAAGTATTGGGCCCTGTGGATCTGGTGATTTCGTCGCCACTGCAAAGAGCGATACAAACTGCTGAGCTATTAGGGCTAGGTCTCCGAATAGACGAGCGTTGGATTGAACTCGATTACGGCGATTGGGACGAGCGCCCTGTAACTGACATCTCGGCTGAGGAGTGGGCGGCGTGGAGAGCTGACGCGTCTTTTGCTCCCCCCGGGGGAGAATCCCTCATTGAGTTAGACCAACGAGTTGCAGCGGCTTGCGACGAACTGATCCCTCAGGCCGAGGAAAAAAATGTTGCGGTGTTCACGCACGTTTCTCCGATCAAATCAGCCGTTCGGTGGACGTTAGGTGTTTCTGAACAAATCTCCTGGCACTTAAACGTGGGTCAAGCGCAAATAACCAGGGTCGGGATACGAAACGGCCGACCCGTCCTCGTCGCGTTCAACGAGACGACCCATTTAGAAATGAAGGGGCCCGGTTGAAATTACGCGGCCCTGAACTTGCCGTCATCCATCTCGATTACTCGCCCGTCACCCACCATGCGAGCTAGGTGAATCTGAGCAGATCGAAGCTCGACATGAGTGACAAATGTCATTTCGACATGGGGTCGGTAGACGAAGCGACGTTCGGCGCACTCATTCAGTGAACGCGGTTCTCGTAAGTACTCGAGCATGGACAACTCGCGGTTAACGATCACGTTTGCGAAATTGTCAAGCGCCGCGAGGAAGTCATCGCGACCTGAAATAACCCACTTGTGATGAAAAGTTACGAAGTGATCGGCGTCGAGCGTTCGGCACTTGTCAATAGACTTCTCGAATTCCTCGAGAGATGACCATTCGTCGAAATAGTAAGGGCCGAAACCCGACAGTTCGATGTCGCCGAGAAAAGCCGTTCGTGCTTGCGGAATTACGAATACACAATGGCCCTTGGTATGCCCCGGAGTATGTACCACTTCAATTTCAACTCCGCCGAGGTCGAAGGTTGCGGTATCGCGGAACGTCGAGACGTCGATGCGTGGCGCATAGTGAAAGTCCTCAATAATTTCTTGTCGGAATTCCTTTTCGACTTCGGCGGGCATTCCGTACATGGCCATCAGGCCATCCAACGAGGTGAGGCCCTTGTGATCCGCTTCGTGGCAGTGCACAGGCACGTCGTGTAACTGTTTTAACCCGGGTAAATGGTCTTCGTGGACATGGGATAAGAGAACCTGATCTACGACAAAAGGAAGGCCGCGCTCAGCGACAGTTAAGGAGGGATCTATGAGGACAGTTTGGTGCAGGCCTTGAACTAGTAACGAGTTTCCGTGGGGATATTTGCCCCTATCGACGCCTGTCAACACCGTTGCAGCGCCGAGCGTTAGGGCATCAGGCCAATCAAGGTCAGGGGGAAGGTCTCTCACATCCATTGAGAGTACCCGTGGTCACAACCTTGACTTCTAGGAATCGGGTTAGTTGTGGCGGTGAGTCGGCCTGTAGGCGGGATTCTGTCCAGTGACGAAAGTCACTTGGATGACCATCCATCTCAGCGGTCTACCCGGAATCGTGGGGCGGGCTACCTGATTCCTGCTTGACCTTGCTCCGGGCGGGGTTTACAAGCCGCGCAGGTCACCCTGCACGCTGGTGCGCTCTTACCGCACCGTTTCAGCCTTGCCTGTGACTAACCGAAACTAGTCCATCGGCGGTCTATTCTCTGTTGCACTTTCCGTCGTCTCGCGACGCCTGGTTGTCTACCAGCGCCCTGCCCTTTGGAGTCCCGACCTTCCTCAATTTGCCTCATCTCTGAAGGTGAGACCAACTGCGGTCATCCAGCCAACTCACCGCCGACACCAACTGTATCGCCGGCTGTCGACACTGACGCGAGAAGCTCTCATTTACTCAAATAATGATCCTCGTTTAGGAGACCAACGACCTCCTAAGACTCCGCCAAGTGTGGCTAGCGAGATCGCTAGTAACGACGCAAATATCAGACCCAACCATGACACTGAACGAATTCCGCGTGCCAATCGGATGCACTGCGTTGCAAGCCCAACTATCACAGCCGGGCTGGCGGTGAGTATTCCGTGAGTGATGTGTGCTCGCGGCGCTCGCCACCCAGCGATGAATCCACCGAGAATTAAGCCGATAGACAACGCTCCCGTTAGAACAAGAGAATTTTCACTGTCTTCGTCTACCAAATTGCCAATGATCAACCCAAGAATCACCACTACAGAAAGTGAGAAAAAGGCGCCAGCCAGCCACGAATTGCGGTCAATTCGTTGTCCAAAGAGCAAAAAGTCCCGACGCAAAGCACATTTCCTTCTATTCGATGAGCGAACGCTTAATTAGTGTGGACAATCCGGTGGTCGATGGGAAAGAATCCTGATTGAGATGAGTATCAGCGAGCCCGTCCGAGAGACAGTCTTACACCGGGAGCGTGGACGCGCGGCCGCTGACGTCTACCAAAGCTCACTTCCGTTCGAGCCGGGCTCAAAGGGATGGCAACAAGTGGCAGCGTGCCGCGGGATCGACGCCTCCGTTTTTTTCCCAGACGACGAAGATGACAACGCAGACGTGGCGAAGCGAATCTGTGATCATTGTCCGGTAGCGCAACCATGTCTGGAGTATGCGATTACGGTGCGCGAAAAAGAAGGTGTTTGGGGTGGTGCGACTCAACGTGAACGGCGAAGCATTATCCGTCGACGTAGACGCGCTGCGGCCCGGCAACGGTCTCAACGTGAACTCGGTTCGCGAAACTGACGAATCAACTGGACGATAGAGTCCGAACCGTGATCAAGGACAACAAAGCCGCAGAGGATGGCCAGAACTTAGATGCGCACGGCGGATGGTCCGCTGTTCTCAGTGATTTAGTTGCGGGAGTTGACCTAACTCCCGCTGCATCTCGCGCTGCGCTGGGCTCGATACTTCGCGGCGAAGCCTCTGACGCGCAGGTAGCGGGCTTCATAATTGCGTTGGGAATGAAGGGCGGTTCGGTATTAGAACTCACTGGCCTTGTTGAAGCGATGATGGACGCCGCGGCGCCGTTAGACCTTCCGGCGGGAGCGATCGACATTGTTGGAAGCGGGGGAGCGCCTTCGCGACGGAGACACGCGTTGAGTGTGTCGACGATGGCGGCTGTCGTTGCCTCAGCAGCAGGAGCCATTGTGTGTAAACACGGATCAGTGGCGGCGTCGTCGAGCAGCGGATCATTCGACACGCTGGAGGCATTAGGTCTTTCGATCGAGTTGGACGGAGAAGGAGTGGCTCGTTGTGTCGATGAGATCGGTCTCGGTTTCGCTTTTGCCAAGACATTTCATCCGGCGATGAGATTCGTCGGCCCTGTGCGTTCTGAACTTGGTGTCCCAACAACCTTCAACTTTCTTGGCCCCTTGTCACACCCGGGAGGGGTTCGGCGCCAGGTCGTAGGAGTGAGCGACCCAACCATGGCACCCAGGATCGCAGGAGTTTTGGCCGCAAGAGGTAGCGAGCATGCGTTAGTTGTACACGGAGCTGATCGCCTTGATGAAATCACCACAACTGATCTGACTCGAATTTATGAGGTCCGTGAAGGCGAGGTAATCGGCGACACTGAATTTGATCCTGAATCGGTGGGCATTCGCCGAGTCAATAGGGCAGAAATTCAAGGAGGAAACCCTGAAGAGAATGTTCGGATTATGAAAGAGCTCTTCTCGGGCACCGACACCGGCCCACGAGCTGACATCGTGGCACTCAACGCAGCGGCAGGTCTTGTCGTTGCTGGCATCGTTAATGACATTGCTTCTGGTGTCGATGCGGCCAAGGAGGCCATGACGAATGGCCGTGCGGCTGCCCAAATCTCGGCGGTGGTTGACTTAAGTAACGAGATCGCTGGTTGACCATGGTTATCGGGCAGGCTCTACCCTTTGGGGTTGGAGACATTGTTCGCTTGACTGCTACTTCCGATGAGAGCCGTCGGCATTTAGAGGGGCAGACAGGAACGGTGGTCGCTGTTCAACCAGGTAATCGGTTTGTCATGGCCGCGGTTAAGTTTGAAGATAGTGATCGGCGCTGGACCATGGTCTATGACGTTGACGAATTAGAACTCGTTGAAAGGTATGGGTACGGCGTGAAGTTTCCGGGCCCTCACCAGAGCCCATGATGGCTTAGGAGCCGAGCCTTGTCGGTTGTGTATTTCGCGCCTGAAAATCATCGAGGTCGGGATACCGAGATGACAGTGGTTGGTCACAGTGCAACAGTCGTAACTCGCCGGCTTGTTTACTGAGCCAGCTCGCTACGCACCACAGTTCATCAATTTCACTTTTACTAACGACGTCCTCCGGGAGGTGAAGCGGAGCAGCGCTCACCCCGTGTTCACTCCATTGTTCTGCTAGCCGTCCGTCCTCCAGCGTGGTTGCGCCTACGCCAGGTACCTCCACGACGAGACGCCCGGCGGAGCGAATGCTGTCAAGTTTGTATTTGCGCCGAAGAGCAGTCGACAAAGCGGATGCACGTTGACGTATGTCGGCTGCCTCCTCAAAACGTCGCTGAGTTGCTAGCTCGATCATTCGAGCACGAAGCGGCTCAAGAAGTCGCTCGGGATAAATGAGCAGAGTGTCTAACAGGTCATCGACGATAGCGTTGTATGACTCCTCACTTATCTCTCCAGAGCATGGACACACGCTCACCCCAATTTGAGCGGCGGCACACGGTCCCTGAGCGGTCCGCCGGGTAACTCGCTGAGTGCAGCGCCGCAACGGAGTCACGCTTTCGATGGCGTCGACGATGTCCTTCGCTGTGCGCCGCGAGGAAACTGGACCAAGATAGAAGGCTCCGTCGTCGCGGAATTCACGGACGATAGAAAGACGCGGAAATCGTTCTCCCAGAGTGAGCTTCACGTATACATATTTCGGCCAATTCTTTGAGCGCCGATTGAACCTTGGACGAAGTTGCTGAATAAGACGAACTTCCAATATTTCTGCCTGCAACGGCGCTTGACACACGGTGTAGTCGATGCGACGAGTTTCGCGAAGCAGTTGTTCCACTTTGCGTCGCCGGTCGCTAGAAAAATAGCTTCGAACTCGCGAGCGAAGGTTCGTGGCTTTGCCGACGTACAGCACCTCTTCTCGCCCGTCGACAAAGCGGTACACCCCGGGACTCCGCGGAAGACATTCGGTTAGGCGCAGCTTTGCGGCTTGAGGGTGATGTTGAATTTTGGGAAGTTGTTGGAGATCGTCGAGACCTAAGACTCCCAAGGTAGATGCTTGCTCGAGAAGTAAGTGAAGCAAGTCGGCCGTTGCCAGCGCGTCGTCAAGAGCGCGGTGACTTGGTTGGTGGGTTAATCGCAAACATCTAGCCAACGTGGCGAGTTTGTGATTTGGAACGTCGTCGCGAATCAATCTACGAGCCAGGGCGAGAGTATCGATTTTGTGACCTTTCCAATGAGCTCGTCCAGAACGCCGCAACGCCGCATTGAGAAAGGAGAGGTCGAAGCCGACGTTATGTCCGACAATCACGGAATTCCCCACGAATTCAAGTAGAGATGGGAGAACCTGTTCAATTTTCGGTGCTCGGTAGACCATCGCGCTCGTAATGCCGGTTAGCACTGTGATCTGAGGAGGAATTGTTGTTCCAGGGTCGATGAGTGTTTGAAACGTCCCCAGCTGTTCGCCGTATCGGTACTTGACAGCACCAACTTCAGTGATCATGTCGGTATCGCGACGCCCGCCGGTTGTCTCGAAATCAAGAACGCAAAATGTGACTTCGTGAAGGGGCGTGCCGAGATCGTCGAGCGATTGCTGGAACACGTATACGAATCTAGCGAACAAATGTTCGATAGATGTGCCGTGTTGACAATGACGGGTTCGGGATTTATCAGCGGCCCCCTATGCGTCGCAGCAGGCCCCTCGTGCGCGACTTGGGCGGTGATGTCTCGATAGTTGCAAGGGCCGCAGCGAAGTCAGCTCCGCTCTGAAAGCGCTGTTCGGGATTCTTCGACATCGCCCGGAGGACAATCTCAGCGAGCTCTTCTGACACACCCGCGTCACGCGGATCAGGAGGATCGAGCTTTAGGTGTGCATGCAGAAGCTCGTTGCGTTCTCCGTAGAAAGGAGCGGCACCGACCACGAGTCGGTAAAGAGTCACACCCAAGCTGTAAAGGTCGGTTCGCCCATCGACGGCTTCTCCAACAGCTTGCTCCGGAGCAAGGAACATTGGGGATCCGAAAACTCGACCTTCGGGTGGAGGTGGTCCATCTAGATCGTGAGCGAGGCCAAAATCAAAGAGAACAGCCCGATCCTTTTTGTTGTCCAGCATGATGTTTGAAGGTTTGACGTCCCGGTGCACGACGCGACGATGATGTATGTGGTCGAGCGCCGCACACACTTGTTGGACGATGGCGATTGCCTGATCCAAATTGATTGCTTTGTGCGACTGAACGTGTTCCCAAACGGTTTCACCTTCGACGGGTTCGATCTCTATGTAGTGAGTGCCAGCGATCACCCCGGCCTGCATCGCCTTCAAAATATTGGGATGTTCGATGCGCGCCATCAGTTCGAACTCTTGCTCGAACAGGCCTCGGATTTCTGCGCGAGCTTCAGCAAATGGGGTTAAAACTTTTAGAGCAACTTCGCGACCATCGCGCAATTCAGCCCGATACACATGAGCAACGGTTCCACGACCCAGAAGTTCAATGATGGCGTAGGGGCCATATTGGCGACCCACCCAAATATCTGTGTCGTCGCCGAACATCGTTAACCCCGAATTAAAGCGTACCTAGCGTTTGGCTCTTACTTGAGCTTATGAGTGTCCAGTGTCTCACCCCTGATTTACCTTGCCTTCGTATTCATAGGGAGGACAGCGACACATGAATGAAAACAGTGTTCACCGCAACCTTGAAGAGAAGGCTCCCGACGCCAACAATTCGATGCTCATTGATTGCGCTCTGTGCGAGCTACAGGGCACCGAAGCTTGCGACGACTGTTTGGTCACATATTTGTGCAGATCAGACAACGGCTCAGTGGTCATAGAGTTGTCTGAAGTTCGAGCGCTGCGCACGCTCGGTCAGGCCGGTCTGTTACCGGAGCTGAAATCGCGAGCGCCTGTTGGATTTAACTCTGAGAGGTAGCTTTTCGGTAGATAGTTCTGATCAACAGTTGCGACACGGCGATGGGGTTATGTCTGAACATTTTACGACGTCGGCTCCGAACCTTGAAGAGTTGAGGCAAATCGGCAAAAAGGCGGGATTAGACGACCTAGCGGTCACAGGTGTGGAACCGCTTATCGAAGCACGGCGCGCCATTGAAGACCGAAAAGCTATGGGACTTCACGCGGGTATGACCTTCACATACGGAAATCCAGTGCGAGCAACTGACCCCTCCCAACTGTTAGAGGGAGCACGCAGCATCCTCGTTGGCATTCGTCGCTATCAACCACCCTTGATGAAGATCGAGCGAAAACGGACAGCGGGGCGCAAGCAAGAAAGTCGCGCTACCGGAGCCGTAGCAGCATATGTGTCATCCGATGAATATGGCCTACTACAAGACGGTCTGGCAGCGATCGCGACGCGCCTCAAAGGGTCAGGGGCGCGGGCTCAAGTAGTGATGGATGACAACCGGCTTGTGGATCGCGCCGTTGCCAGCAGGTCTGGCCTTGGATGGTTAGCACGCAACACGATGCTGATACATCCCCAACTTGGATCATGGACGGTCATCGGCTCTGTGGTCACAGATGTACTGATTCAACAAGATTCACAAAAGGTTGACGACGAGTGCGGCATGTGCACTCGATGTAGTGTCGAATGTCCCACAGGAGCTATCAACAAGTTTGGTGTGTTGGATGCCAACCGATGCCTCGCATGGCTTCTCCAAGCCAAGGGAATTTTTCCTCGTAGCTTTCGGGTGGCACTGGGTAACCGTCTCTATGGTTGCGATGACTGTCAGTCTGTGTGTCCCAAAAATGAGGGGCCGTATTCGGTAGCTTTG
>Ga0209034_10001494_pt1 | contig 11343 bp, 20 predicted proteins | sample MarorgKNORR_S2LV_2_FD_188219 | JGI IMG/M metagenome (GOLD analysis project Ga0209034, IMG submission 188219) | Marine microbial communities from the Southern Atlantic Ocean, analyzing organic carbon cycling - 250m_A/KNORR_S2/LV (SPAdes) (version 2) | ecosystem: Environmental > Aquatic > Marine...
ACGCCGAGTCCCTAAGACTCGCGACTCGCATGGCTTAATCGAACTCCAATAGCGGTAGCCTCCGGCAGGATCAACCGGATTTCGCGTGAGCGGAATCACTGATCCTTGCAGAGTTTGTTTATCACAAGTTGTCACTAATTGGTTATTGGCGCAGATGCACTTTCATTGATTGAATGTAATATCTGCTTCTTGCACCCCCTGTAACGGGGGTCAAGTCATAATTGTGGTTAACCTCCTCAACCACGAACTGGTTCGTGGCCGCACTTCCTCGGCAGCGCCGAACCTGAAGGAGGATGTCATCGCACTAGGTGCTCAATCTCCAACGCCGGCTAGACGCAGCGTCTCGCCGACCCTCCTGCGGTATATCAAATTGACTAGGGGCTAAGAATTGGGTATGTCTAGCAGTACGCCGATTATCGAATCAATCGGCTCCGAAGAACTCACGCAGAACCGGATGCATTTCCATAGCCTGTTCCTTCTGTATCTGTTCATAGGTTCTGAGTATGATTCCCACCGCCAGCAACAACCCCGTACCTGTGGCATTTCCGACCGTTCCCAGTAAGTCAGCGCCGGCTGCGAGCAGTCCGACGAAGGCACCGGAGAACAGAGTCACTGGAGGGATATAGCGCTCGAGGATACGCTCAAGAACGACCGGATTTTTCCTGAATCCTGGAATCTGCATGCCGGTGCGCTCAATCTGCTTAGCGACATCCTTGGCACCCATGTTAGTAGTCTCGATCCAGAACTTCGCGAACACCGTAGACCCGGCGGTCATGAAGAAGACATAGACGAATACGTGAGTCATTATCTGGCCCAAGCTATGGCCATAGGCATCCCCGGTCTGATTGAGCAATGGAAGGAGCCAATCACCCACTCCGTTGACCATCGAGGAATACCAAGCAAAACCATCCGATGGAGTGGTAGCACCCACCTCATAGGAGCCGAACCAATGGGCCTTACTCCACGCTCCATTTCTACCTAAGATTGGTACTGTCGAGAGAACTGGATGGCTCCAAAACAGGAGTGTGAACATATTGACATTTGCGAGCAGGGCAGCCATCAAAATGACTGGAATGTTGCTGGCGTAAACCAGCCTGATCGGGTATTGTCCCCTGTGACCTCTGACCTTGCCATGAGTCAGTGGTAGCTCGAGTTTGCTCGACTCGGCATAAGCCACGACAAGGAACACGATAATCGAGGACACTAGAGCAGCAACAGGATTAGCATGATTGAGTAATATCAGTTCGAAGCCGTTCTGTGAGACCAACTCCGAGTTCGTGGCTGTACGCAAGGTGTAGAATATCATCGGCAGCGTTCCCGATGGCGGGTTTTCGAAACTCATTGGTGAACCTTGAACAGTTGGTAGCGGAGAGAGAGTTCCGACGAATGTGGATTGGGCGACTCCGGCTGCGATAAAGAGAGAGATACCACTGCCGATTCCCCACTTGCTGACCAACTCGTCGAGCAAGAACACGAGGTAAGAACCGATGAACAACTGAGAAACGATGACCGCATTGGCCCATCCAATCCCGAACCTATCGATTATGGCCACGCTTGGGTCGAGGAACCCGTAAACTTGTGGTATTGACTCGATTGGGATCATGAACAGGACGAGAAGCTTCTGAACACCTTGGTACAGTTGCTTATCGCTGGAGTCTTGAAGATCGAGTTGGATAATCTTGGCACCGGCGAATAATTGCATGATAATCGAACCGGTGACGATTGGTCCGATTCCCAAATGCATGATTGAACCGGAAGCACCGGCCATGATGGCACGGAACGAGGAAAATATGTCGAGAGTGTCGTCAGACAGTCCCCAAATCATGACATTGGTCATCATGAAGTAAATGATGAGAACCAAAGTAGTGGTCCATAGTTTCTGGTTGAATCTTACATGGCCCTCTGGCTTGGTAATACTCGGATATACATCTACGAGCCTAGATAGTGCATACAATCTGCTCGATTCAGAACCTGAGTAAAGCAGACAAGTCATCGCCATTGAGGCCCCCAAACCCAGCAGGGCGACACCGACCAGAAGGAAGCCTACTGCTGCCTTGTCAACCCAGCCCCAGTAGGCCAGAGCTAGAACGAACGCAAGCCAAATCATGCCCTTCAATGACTTACCTAGGTATGGGATTTCCTTGATTTGTTCAGGTAAATCCCTCATTGTGGCCCACATAACATAGCCGACATAGACGAATGAGACAAGGAACATCTTCAGTGCACGAGACTGCTCGTCGGCAGCCCCGTCAAACAAGTCGCCCCTGAGCCAATAGAGCAGTGCGCCCCAGTAAATCGCGACCATAATCGCCAGACCAAGTCCACTCGGCCGACGCTCAACCATTCAGATCACTCCTCTTCCCACTCGCCCCAGTCACCGTCATCTCCCTCATCTAGGGTGACAGACCCGCCTGCGGCTTCGATCTTCTCGATTGCTCTGGCGCTGGCCTCTGGTACTGTGACTTGCAGGGAGCGATTGACGCTTCCCTTGCCCAGCAGCTTGTCATAACCCAACTCGCCCAGATTGATGGAATCGCCCTCGGCCAGCTTTGCTGTCTCTTCGAGATTGATGGTCACATTGACATTTCTTAGGCTTGGATGGCGGTTGAATCCGTACATCCCCCAGTGCCTTGGCATATACTTGAGGCGGGTCATAAGCCTGTGCTTGTTGATCCCGGCATTTCCTCTGCCTCCTCTCTTACCAGCCCCTCGACCAGCCTTCTTGCCACGGCCATGATAACGGCTGCGTCCTCGGAACTTGTTTGTCCTAGATACCATTGAAATCCCTCACATCATCCTTCCAACGAGATCAGTGATAGCCTCACCCCTGAATCCAAGGGCGCCGCCAACAGTGAAACTGCGCTTGATTCCGCCCCAGCCCTTTGGACCTCGGGGAGGATGGAGTCTGAAGACGGGTTTCATGCCGTCTATGTCGCCGGTTCCGGCTTCGCCCGAGGCTATTGCCTTCGATACGGCCTTGATTGTGGAGTAGTCACTGCCAGCCTTGACTGAGGCATTAGTCACTGGCTTGTCGCCCACTAAGCGACCCCTCTCGGAAATCAGTGTGGAAATGCTGTCTGCGTCAATCTCTCCCCAAGTGATGTAGTCCTTGGCCTTGACTAGCATGCCCACATATGCAGGGGTGTCTGGAACCAGAACAGCGTGATTGACCTTAGTCAAGTTGAGCATGGACATGGTGTCCCTAATTTTTGGCCTGACGCCTCGGTCACTGCGGACTCGAATTACTAGGAAGGTCATCCGATATTCCTCCCTTCGATGATGTTGAGTCTCTGTCTGTCAGTATCGGTGATTCTAGTTCGGTTGAGTTCAACAAGTGCGTTGAAAGTCGCCCTAGCGAAGTTTATGGTAGTGCGTGTCTGACCAGCAGAGCGTGACCAAACATCGGTAATTCCAGCTAGGTTCAGAACCCTACGACCGTAGTCACCGATTACCAGACCCTTACCTGCAGGAGCAGGCATTAGAGTGATGCGGGTCGAACCTGAGCGGCCAGTCACCTTGAATGGGATGCTGTTTCCGGGTCCTTCCGAGGACTCCCAAGATCCGTTTCCACGCATGACTGGAATCAGGTTCAGCTTGGCCTTGTCTATGGCCTTGCGGATTGTGCTTGCAACTTCCTTACCCTTGCACACCGAGAGTCCAACATAGCCATCCGAATTACCGACTACGCAAAGGACATTGAAGCGGACTCTGCGACCCGAGTCGGTCATCCTCTGAATCATGTTGACTGAGAGGACATCGTCAGTAAGGTCTGGGAGGAGAGCGTCGACTATCTCGACCTCTCTGATTGGGAGGCCTGATGTGATTGCCTGCTCATAGGTGTGAATCTGTCCGTTCATGACCATGCGGCCAAGTCTGGTTCTTGGTTGCCATGCCCTCAGTGCAGCTAGCGGGTCTGGGCCGCGTCGACGCGTTTCTGTTTGTTGCTCCTCTTGAGGGGCGAGTGCCATGGCTAGTCCGGGAGCTAGTACCTCCGGTACCTGTGGCGCCTCCTCTTCAGGTTGCTCTACAGGCTCACTCATCCTGATGCCTCCTCTATCGCATTCTTTGCTGCCTCTACTGCTGCGGCGAGTGATTCGTCGATGTGTGCTCCGTTGACCCTGTCATCGGAAGGCAGTACTCCATCTCCATGTGGAATGTCCAAGCCTGCATCTACCATACCCTTCAGAGCGGCGAAGATGCGGTTTCCAGGGGATGAGGCGGCCAATCCTATGTCTAGAATAGCGCTGTCATAACCAGTCGAAAGGGCCGACTTACCCAAGGCATACCCAGCAACATAGCAGGCTGGGACTGACTTGGTCGACGCGCCTGCAGGCCAGCCGTAAGTGGCCAGGTTGCTGCCGCTAACCGAAGCGACAATTTTGTCACCTTCGGGATCGAACTGAGCCAATTGGCATACGACCTTCGTGTTGGAGACTCTGACAATCGCTCGAGGGGTTCCTCCCCTGAGCATCCTGAGTCTTCTCCTATAGTCGGTCTTCCCGTTGCGTCTTCGCTTAAATCGAAGTCTCTGACTCTTGCCGTGTGCCATTACTCATCGCCTCCTAGGGTGATTCCTTCGAGTTCTATGTTGGTGCGCATGTGTGCCACGGATCGGTATGACCCACCCTTCGCCTTACGGTAGTAGTGGCGGTACTGTGAAGGAGTCAACTGCTCACTTGAACGTAGTTCCTTGAGATCTCTCCTCTGAGCCCTAATCAGACTCATCCAGCGGTGCTTCTTGGGGTTCCTAGAATTGGCACTGCCCTTGCGTGAGCCTTGTCCTTTGCGACGGCCCTTGGCTCTCTGAGCTGCTGCCTTTCTTGCCCTCACACGACTAGTTCCCTTGATTGGCTTGGCCTTGATTAGGCCCTCTTCAATCAACTCTCGGATGTCGTCCTTCTGGACGGCACTAGAAATCTCATCCAGGTAGTCTGGGTGAAGCCAAATCCTGTGAATGCCAACAGTCCTACCCTCTTTCTGAGAGAAAATCTGGGCGGCCATTCTTCGCTGGTTGGTAATCATCATTCCATGTCCCCCTTGCGCTCGAAGCGTCTCCTGTTGAGTACTCTTAGACCGAGGTCATCTGCTCTGTCATGAATCAGGGACCTCTTCCTGTTGCCCACTCTAGCGCCGATTCGGACTGCCTGCCGCTCGGGGTCGATGCCATCAAGGTCGTCTGGCTTGTGTACCATTACCTCCTCAAATCCAGAGGGGTGGAGTCCTCTAACAGAAGCTATCTTGCGGTATCCGATTCTAGCCATCGGTGATCTGTACTTACGGTTCACCCTTTGGCTAGACTGCATTCCCTTCGGCTTTCTCCAACCAGTCTTCGACAGTCGCCTATACCTGAACCACTCCTGCCTCCTAAAGGCTGGTTGCTTCTTCTTCTGAGACTTCAGCACGGCGATGTCAGATGTGATGGAGTCGTCGAGAACTGGCTTCTGGCGGGCGACATGGAAATCATCCCATTCGTCGTCGAAGAAGTCATCGTCTGAATCTTCCTCAAAGTCATCGTCCTCAAAGTCATCCTCGACTTCCTCACTGGGCTCCTCTTCAACATTAGAAGAGTCGTACTCATCCAGCCTTGCAATCAGTTCTGCCTTCTTGCCCGAGACGGGGAGCTCGCGCTCGCGGAGTAAATCCTTCAACACGGCGACAGTAAGTGATTCATAGTCCTCGGCCATATATTCACGCTCCCTTTGAGACAATGTATACTCCGTCTTGGAATACCCTTCTATCTCGCTTCTTGATTTTGCATGCACGCTCGATATTGGCTGCTGTCTGCCCGACCTTTTCTCTATCGGCCCCCTTGACTAAGACATCTGTCTTATTCTCAACTCTGACTTCCACCTCTGCGGGAGTCCAAGGCAACTTGGCGACTCTCGGGACCTTCTCTCCGAATAGATTGGTAATAGTGAACTTCTGACCCTCGGCCTTCAGGCTCATCGGGAAGTGACTGAAAACTGCCTTCAGGCGGTACTCAAAGCCCTCATCGATACCTCGGGCCATGTTGCGCAGATGAGCTGCCCAAGTCCCTGCTATCGCCTTGTCAGCGCGACGAGGTAGGTTACAGAAGACCTCTATCGCAGAGTCGGACTGTCTAATCTCGACACTGTGGTGGCGGAACTCTCTTGAGAGAGATTGGCCATCCTTGGCCAGTGTGACAGTATTGCCATCAATACTCGCGCCTACTCCTTCTGGCAGGTTGATGCAATGCGAGATGTGGTCTAACTTTGGCATTCTCATTCCCTCCTAGAATATGTATGCGAGAAGTCGGCCGCCGACTCTCTCCTTCTTCGCTTCGTAGTGATTCATGACACCTTGATTGGTAGTGAGTATCAACAGTCCGAGATCTCTGGCTGGCAGATATCTGGACTCCCACTTATCGTAGTCTGAACGCTTTACGGAATGCCTGGGTTTGATAACTCCACAGTGGTTGATTGCACCTATCAACTCGATTCTGAACGAGCCTCCTCGTCCATTCTCGATTCTCTGGTACTCTCCGATGTAGTTCGAAGCCTGCATGATATTCAGCATACTGCCTAGCATCTTACTGGCTGGGTTTACGGTCACCTCGTAGTGACCGGCTTGCTCCGCATTGAATATGCGTGTGAAGGCGTCGCTAATTGGGTCAAACTGCATTTCTTTCACCTCATGAGTATTTCTTGAATCCGATATCTTGGGCCACATCTCTGAAACATTGTCTGCAAAGCCTCAGTCCGTGTCTGCGAATCATTCCACGCTTACGGCCGCAGCGTCGGCAGCCGTCTGAACGGCCTATCTTCTTGCCATGATCGTGTGCCATCTAACTCACTCCTCCTCCCCATCTCCGACTATATTCAGATTGTAGATTTTCGAGAACCATGCTCTGGATTCTTCTGGACCAACACGATGGCTGGCAGAAACTCTTCTTGACTGCTGCCTCCTTCTGGAGACTCTGTGACCGGGCCTTTCCAGGACTACATTGACATCCATTCCAAAAATTCCTATGTCTGGATCATATTTCTGACCTGGGAAGTCTGTGTAGTCGGAAATTCCAAAGGACAAGTTTCCCGAAGAGTCAAAGTTGTAAGAAGGAAGTGTGTTTTGGCGGACCCAGAATGCGTCCTTTAGGAACGAGTCGATTGTCCCGTTATCACGGATGGTTACCTTGCACCCTATCGGAGCTCCCATGCGAGTACCAAGATCGCGATTAGTCTGGGTGGAGAGGGTGCGTACTGGTTTCATTCCAGTCAGTATTTGGAGCACACGCTCTGCGAGTTGCAGGCGCTGACCGCCCTCGCCGACACCGATGTTCACAGTGACCTTGGTTATCGAGACTGCTAGCATTGGATTGGCTCCTTCACTCATGATTCAGCCCCCGGGATGTCTGCAGACGAGCCGATGACGAAAACATAGTCAGCAATCGTAGAGAAGTCGTCGAACTGGACCTCATTGGGCTTAGAGGAACGCTTCACATCGTGACCCTTTATGGTCGCAATCTCTCCGATGTGACTGCCACCAGTAAGGTAAGAGTGTGCACCTTCGGAGAACTTGTGGTGAGAGGATATCTGCTGATCAGGAAGTGAGAGGACAACACTATCTCCAGTGCTGTAAGGTGATGCATCGTCCATCAGAATATTGCGGCCGTCGTGCAGGTGAAGTTGAGTTCGTCCGCCACGGATAGTGGTCTTGCCTGTGACTCTACAGACCTTGGAGTCTGCATCGCCGCTGGAAATTGGGCGATAACGCAGTTTGCCGTTGGTGTCCAAGACGCACCGATAGTTGTCATCTGCGACGGTCAGTACGTCCATCAGGCCCACACCACGACCGCCGTCAGTCTCGATGCTGCCATCGACCTTTACTTGGCGAGAGTGTAGGATACGCTTGGCTTCGCGATGGGTGTGCGCTACGCCTAGGACATCTCGCAGGATTAGTGCAAGAGGCATGCAGTTCTCGATGTGATGTCCGCCTGGATTAGGCTTCTGTACCCAGATCGACGACTTTCTTGGAAGTGGCCAACTGCGAGGCATTACGAGTCTCTTAATGTGGCTTCTACTCATCTGAGGCACCTCCTGCTCTCTCTAGGAGTCTCTTGATTCTCAGTTGGTCGCCATCGAATAGTGAAGTGACAACGATATTGGAGGGTCTGATTGGCACTCCCTCTTCCTTACCATCGGCTGTGCTGGATGTCATTCCATCGACATATACTAGCGACCTCTCAGTATCGACTGAGGCAACCTTTGCCTTGATTCCGCTGCGTCCTCTCGATTGCCCTAGGCGCTTGCCTCGAGACTCGGACTTGACACTGTTGGGGCTACTGAAGTCACCTCTGACGACTTCTACCTCGTCGCCTACTCTGACTGTCACTGTGCGGATGGCTTGGAGCTCGGGGTCATCGGAGACCAGTCTAGCTCGTATGCGCTTCCTCTTGAGATGTAGAGGCGCTTTGCTGCCCTTGCGGCGCTGCTTTCCAGGTTTCTTGCTTACCATTTCCATCACCTCATACAATCTGCTTCGCCGTTGCAGCGATTCTAGGCCAGCGCTCTGCCGCCTCTCTACTAACTGGGCCCTTGATGTCAGAGCCCTGGACCTCACCCTTGCGGTTCGTGATTACACAGGCGTTGTCCTCGAACTGGACCCATGTGCCGTCAACCCTTCTGAATGGGCGTGCCTGACGTACAATAACCGCATCGAAAATCTGGCGGCGTGTCTCAGGAGTTCCTCTGCGGACTGTGACTCTGATCATGTCGCCTACTCCGGCGGATGGGTATCGGCGCGCAACTCCACCTTTCTTCAGGACGGTGATGAGTTGGACTACCTTGGCTCCAGTGTTGTCGACGCAGACTAGCTTTGCCTGAGTAGGGAGTCCTGCGGTAACTCTGCCGGCAATTCCTCTCATTTCGAGTCCTCCTTTTCAATTACGCAGAACTTGACAGTCTTGGATAGGGGGCGACATTCCATGATGCGGACTTTGTCGCCTACATTCACTTCCCCAATACATGAAGGGAGATGAGCAGCGTAGCGTCGAGTTCGCTTCTCGTATCGCTCATACTTTTTCATGTAGCGAGTGGTCTGTCTCTCAATCACTATCGAATCTGACATCATCGATGCGGAAACAATCCCTTCGATAATCTGTCCGCGCAGCCTCAGACTGCCATAGAATGGGCAGTTGTCATTGCCGTCCCATTCTCCTTCGGGAGTTCCGACATCTACGCCTATATCTCTCATCTCAGTCCCTCCTGTATCTTCTGTTAATCCGGTCTTCTGGACGCTGGGTCACAGACGAGCCTTCGATGAGTTCGCCTGAATCGATTCTGAATGTGATGACATTCTTTGCCAAACGGACTCTTCCGCTCTCGGTCAGGACACGAATTGTCCTCCGAGTCTCCTGTAGGACTGTGCCGGTTAGGCCAACGAGAGTAGGATCAAGGGAATCGACTACGGTGATGTTTCTAGACAGCCAAGGCATGTGAATCGAGCTCATCATCATCGCACCTCCACCTGATATCCGTTCTGCTCTAGGACCTTAGCAGCCCTCTTCTTATGGTCGCCCTGCAACTCAATGGTACGATCCTTGACAGTACCTCCGCTTGCACATGCTCCCTTGAGTATCTTGGCCAACTGGCCGAGGTCTATGGCCGAATCATCAATTCCTTCAACTATTGTGACCATCTTTCCATACCTCCTTCTTACTACTGAGATTGTTGCTTTCTGCTGTTCCTTTGCTATTTCTTGGCAAATGCATAGTTCGTCCGGCAGCCCACACAGATTGCAGATTCCTGCCATCTAATCTACTCACTCTCCTGATTCATTAGTGTGAGCAATCTAGCGATGCTCCTTCTAGTCTGCTTGTATGCTCCCGAGTTAGAGGCTGAACCACCCAGAGCCTGCTGAGAGCGTAGCTGGAGCATTTCTTCTCTGAGCTCCTCCAGCATCTCGTGGCGCTGCTCGGGACTCATCGAGTCGATATCCCTAGACCTGATGTGTGACATTCACTCCTCCTCCTGTTCCGACTCAATGTCGGCCATCTTCTCGACCACCGAGTCGATCACATCGTCGGCTTCTGGACTCGGGCTCTCTTCGGACTTTTCCGGTTCATCAGAGACATCTTCTTCAGTTGATTCAAAGATTGCCACATCTGAGAGAGGAGGCAGTCCTGAGTCGGAACGATCTGTGATGATGATTTCGTGAGGGAGCCTGACTCCCGGCCTCATGATTTTGACTGTACAGCCTATTGTTCCTAGCTTCTTGACAGCAGTCGAGAATCCGGTATCCATGAACTCAAGTGCAGTCTCACCACAGAACTTAATGTGGCCTTGCTGGAACTTCTCAACGCGATGGCGAGCACCCGTGATCTTGCCACTGAGTACGACTAGGCAGCCACGAGCACCGGCATCAATAATCTGCTGGGCGGTGCCGTGTCCGGCCCTGCGGAAGAACCAGCCTCGCTCGAGAGAGCTGGCCAACTTGCTGGCCATTATCTGGGCGCTAAGACGAGGTTCCTCGACCTCCTCAACATCCAAGTGAGGTCGGTCGAGATCGAAATCGTTCTTGAGTCGGTTCCCGAGCTCATGGATGACCTTGCCTCTGCGGCCAATCACCCTTCCGACCTGTTCGGCCCGAAGGCTGATCTTAGTGCCTTCTGGGGTGCGGGTGAAAGTCAGACCGGAGAAGCCAGCGCGCTCGGTCTCGCGGAGCAGAAACTCTCTGACAAGCTGGCGCTTGACATTGCGATCTACGAGAGCTCGAATTGTTGTCTGCTGCTTCATTCAATCACCTCAGAATAACTCCTCGCCCTCGCCCTCGCCATAATGCTCGAGGAATATCTCGAGATTGACCTGGTAGTGGTTGCTAGGTGTAGCTCGTCCCTGTGCACGTGGGCGCCAATTAGTCGCAACCTGACCTCTGTGGGCTGCTATGTGAGTAATTGTCATGTCCTCTGCATCGAGGGTATCAAAGCGCTGACGAGCATTGTCCATTGCGCTGTTGATTAGTTTGATGAACACCTTGGAAGCCTTGTTCGGGTACTTCCCCGGACCCATCTTGCCCTTGCGGTGTCCAGCCATGGTGTTGCCTCCTCTGCCTCTACGGGATCGGCGGGTGTAGGGTATAGCCCTCTTCTTGGCAACTACATCCTCTAGATACTGTACTGCTGCAGCTGCATTCATTCCGCGAATTGCCTTGGCGATGTGATAACAGTGCTTGTGATGGCAGTCAACGTTGACGGCACGTGCCGACACAAGGTTCGAGCCTTCTAGCAACTGAGTGTACCCAGATTGTGGCTTACCTGCTCTCCTGCTCATTTCCTTCACCTCACTTCAGTGCCACGTGCTGTGACGAACGAGTAGCTCCCACACCGGG
>Ga0209034_10001496_pt1 | contig 11331 bp, 10 predicted proteins | sample MarorgKNORR_S2LV_2_FD_188219 | JGI IMG/M metagenome (GOLD analysis project Ga0209034, IMG submission 188219) | Marine microbial communities from the Southern Atlantic Ocean, analyzing organic carbon cycling - 250m_A/KNORR_S2/LV (SPAdes) (version 2) | ecosystem: Environmental > Aquatic > Marine...
CTATCAAAATTTTTATCAAAATAGTGAATCTCTTTACCAACGCCACGAATTATTGATGGGTGTTGATTCAAATATTCATAAAGTGATGTTGTTCCTGATCTTGAAGCACCAATTATAATAAAATCTGGTAGAACGTGCATTGAGCTTGTAGTTGTATATGATAATTTGTTTAAGGAGCGTGCAATGGAAAGTGTTGTTTTATGTGTACGTAACCAGGAACCAAGTTTTATTCTATTAGAAATAGCCAACACAAATACCTACTTTTTTAATTTTTCCTCGTTTAATGCACTTTTCTTGGGACTATTTTGATCTTCAGATTTATTTTGTAATTTATCAGCTATATCTTTTCGAATTTCAGAAATAATTTTCTCCATGTGAGCTATCTTTTCAGGATATAATTCTGCTAGATTATTTATTTCGTGAGGATCTTTCGTAAGATCAAAAAGACCGACGTTTTCTTCTGGATCATTTTTTGCTCGAAAATATTTGAAGCCTTTATGCCTTATTCCAATTAGGTTAACATCACTAGCACTTTTTGTGGTTAACCAATTAGTGATTATTTGTATAAAGGCTGGCTTTTCCTCAAAACTCTGGCCTTTAATGAGAGGTACCACACTTGATCCATCAACATCCATTTTGGATGATGCCTCGACGATCTCAAAGATTGATGGAAATATATCAACTGAGCGTATTTGCTGATCTATGATTTTTGATTCTAGTCCTAGCCCTGCGAATAAAAGTGGTATTCTAAATCTGTCATCATATAAAGAAAATCCTGGATTAACAAGATTGTTCTGTATGCGTTTCTCGAATTGATCCAGATCTAAAATATTTTTTAATGCAGCCGCCTTTTTTTGTTTTTTTGTGTTAACCTTTTTTTCAACATAAAATCCACGTATTCTTTTAGTCAAAGCTCTAGACAACAACTTCTTTGTTATACCAACAAATGGTTCTAAATTATTCTGATTAAAACTGGCTTTCATTTTTTCTTGTTTTGGCGTATAAATTCCTCTATCTGTTGAATGATCAGCAGTCACAACGATCAATGTATTATTTTGATCAATTTTATCAAAGATCTTTCCTAACCAAGGATCCATTGCTGATATGCGTCTTTCATATTCATTAAAGCCATATTTTTTATTGTCAAATTGTTTAGGAAAATTTCTTGCTGTGCCATGAATGTCAAGTATGTGAATGAAAAAAAACCAAGGAGGTTCTAACTTGCTAATGGTATCAATAATTTGTTGACCTACTCCATCATGTAATCCACCATTAAACCATAATGAAACATCAAAATCAGACGTTAGTTTTGAATAAGTAAAGTATTCAGGCGTTAATGCAGTTGTGTTATATCCTAATTCATTAAGTCGATTGATGTAATTTGGTTCCTTATGGCTTAATTCATGATTTTTAATTCCATTGACTATAACCTTGTCAGGCCATTTAGCAGTAAGAACACTTGATATGGCAGATACTGAAGCTGGACTTGAATTAATCGTCTGGGTAAAATAGACTCCGTCTTTAATTAAAGAATCCAAATTTGGAGTAATTGATGTTTTTTCATTTCCATAGAATTTATCAGATCGAAATGCATCAATAAGTAAAAAAAAGATATTTGGGTTTTTTGTTTTTTCCATTTTATTTTATCACTCCGCCCCTCGCTTATTTTTTTTTCGTCTGATTTCGGATAAAATTGCATTATACAATTTCTTTGTTTTCTTATCTGTTAGATAGGTTAAACCAAAATATGCCGAAACCCCTAAAAGTAGAAATGGAATTAAGTTTGGTAAGAATTGGAAAATACTCGTATCATATACTAGAAATTTGTCCATGAGAAGATACACTGAACCAAATACACCAATACTAATTACCAAATACTTGCTGATTGCAACCATATCAAGCGAAAGTGGAAATTTCTTTCTGACTAAATGGTAATAATAGATAGTAAATGGGATTTCAACAATAAAGAGTATAATCGCCCAATAAGTCACCAGTTCTATTTGAGAAGCGTCTGATTGTACTAAAAGGAAAAGTCCAACTGCCAAAATACCAAGATATACACCACGACGAATTAATCGTATAGAAGGTAGATAAAATAATCTGCTTTTTAGGTAGTCTTTCTGTGTAGATGTTTTCGTATCTACTTCCTCTATTCCTTGTAGTGCTTGTGTGAATGAGCTACCTAATATTTTTAGGAATGAACGAATTGTAATGAATACTACAACTAGTGCTGCTATATCATAAATTGGATTAAGCGCAAATAATACTGGCTTTGCAAAAGCAATTGAAATTGCCATAAATAAAAATGCAAAATAAAATAATCTTATTAAATTTGATTGCAAGTATTCTTTTCTTCCACCACTTAGTAACTTTGGATATACTGCTCTTGTTATTTGACTAGAATGGCGTACAGCTGTGCCAACTGTAGTAGCAGTCACCCAATATGCCAATCCTACTACAGAACCAGTGATCAATGAAAATATTAGAACATCTAAAACTACTAAATTAGGAAATTTGATGTATGAGGGAAGCCAGGCTCTAGTTAACCAGTTTTTCAGAAATTGTCTATTAAAATTATTTTGAAGTTTTTTTCTTGATAGAATTCCTAAAGTCATAATGCTTGGAATATAAGCTACGATTAAGGCTAAAATTACTCCATATACTCCTAATTCCATAAAATATACAAAAATTACTGCTGCTGGAATCTTCGCACAATCAAAAATCAGCATACCATAACTTTTGACATGTGGTTTCCAAGCTAAAGCGATTGAGGATAAAGTTCGATTCAAAAATGAAAAAGGAATCATTAATGCTGCAAAAAATAAAATATCAGTATCAGTACCTGTGGGCTCACTCACAAAAAATGCTATTAGAAGAAAAGCTAGAGTTCCTACAATTGAAAATATACCACTACTAACCACGGCAGTTTTTCCTGAATTAACATCTCGTGCAATTTCTCTTGTTGCCCAATAAGAAATCATTGGCTCGAGAATTACTACATATGTAATTAAACCTCCAATTAGACCCCATGAACCCAGTTGTTCTGGAGTAAAACTTCTGGTGACAATCAGAATAAAGATTAAACCAGTGACAACAGTGGAAAGCCCTATTGCTAATCCTATTAATCCAGAATATGTGACACGAATTTCTGACAATGTATTCTCACCCAGTTTTCCGGATGGCAGATAATACGTCTAGCGAGGTACCTCTAGCAACAATAGAAATTATATCATATCCCAATCCATCCAATAGTTTTTTCACCTCTTCTTTAGGTGAATTTAATGATGGATGAGCTTCAACAATAATTAGTCTTGGCTTAACTTTGATATTTTCTAAAATAGGTAGTTCGGCACCTTCACAATCCATAACTAATGCATCACAATCAGGAAGTTCCTTTGCTGCAAGAGTTGTCGGATTTCCTATTTCTCCCAATAAATGAACGGGTTTCTCTATTATTGTATGATAAACTTCAACACGATTATCTACTTTATTGAGATTAACTGTTTCTCTTGTTCGAGCAAAAGAATTTTTGTTCGCCTCATAACTAACAACACTACCTGTAGTCCCTACTTGATGTGCAACAGCAACTGTGGACGCCCCACTTCCTCCTCCAATTACAAGAACTCTTTCACCCTGTTTAACATAATCTCGAATTGCAGATATTAATTCAGCCTCATGTTCTGGAAAAATGTCTATTTTAGAGGATAAGCTTGCACCTCTAACAGCAATTCCATTAAAGACGGCAATTTTTCGAGATGGAATGCCAAAAGAATTTGCTAAAAATTTGAATATTGCAGCTTGAAATAACCCAGAAAGTCCTTTTTCGCTGTATAATTTTTTGCCTTTTTTAACAGATGAAGTCATTTGCTAGCCATCCTTTCTAGTTTTTTTGATTTATAACTATGATATTTAGAGATTATTTTTCTAGGATTCTTAATACCTGAAGTTAAATAATATTTCTTTCTATCAATAATTTTTGTATATGAAAAAAAATCAATCTTTTTACCACCAAATTTAGCAGCATAAAAATAGATTCCTTTTTCTTTTTCTGTTTTAGGAAATGGATCAACTCCAGCAAAATCAAATGTTCTATATTTCATTTTTTGTGCCCATTTAATGGTGTTCCATGTTAGAAAAGTTCCTACCAGTTCTTTTTCAGGAGAATTAGCTAATGCATGTTGTATTACATTTCCATTAAAAAATAATGTAAGAATTGTACCCCTGATTTTACCATTATGTCTTGCTAGCAACCATTCTTCATATCCATTATTTTGCATTATCTCCCAATGTTTTTTATAAAATTTAGGATTTCGAACATATTTTTTTCCACCATCTTTTTTTGCCGCAATTTTTAAATCTTGAAATTTTTCCAAACCTTCCATATCATTAGCAACCTCAAAATCAAAACCCTGATTCTCTGATTTTCTTATATAATATCTTGGATCTTTTTTCAAAGAATTATACAAATCATCAGTGGTTTGATTTAAATCAACTATGAAGGTTAATCTTGATTCAGCACTATAACCGAATTCTTCAAAAGTTTTAGTAGGAAATTGATCTGTTAGTGGTGAAGAAATACCTCTTATGTTTATGACATTATTATCTTGAGCAATTTTATCAACTGAGGATAAAATGATTTCAAGTATTTGATCACTTTTATCCTTATCATGAATAATAGGTCCGTGATACCACCACAATGAAGTACCTAATCCAAGTAGATTTCCAATCTTTTTAGATAGAGGATTTGTATCACTCACCTCCATTTTTTCATGAATTAAACATGCAAGTTGTCCAACCACAATTCCAGAATCATTAGTTATAGTAATGAATATCGGTTTTGAACCAAATACCTCACGATAGAGTTTTTGCCAATTATATGTTTGATATACGGTGGAGCCAGTACTCTTGGATAAATCTTCATTCCATTCATTCTCATTAATTTCTGAAGAAATTTTTACATGTAAACTCATGTTAGGATTCTAAAAATTATGTTCGAAAAAAAGTATAAGAGTAAATTGATAGACTAATTTAGAAAAAAGTCTAAAACACTAATTATTTTGTCCCATTTTTAGTACTTTATCTGGTGAAACTATAGGTGCAAAGTGTTCCACAAGATGAGAATTTATCTGTGTGTTTTCAAAGAAGTAATTTGTTAGTGCATATCTTATACCTTCTTCTAGAGGAAGTCCTCTGTGTATTATTGATGTATCAACTAATACCATTGTTCCCGCATTACCAGTTAATGTCTTTAATCTATCAGGACTTTCATTCAAAATTTTTTCAACAATGTTTTGATTAAAAGAACACTGCATCGATTCTAAATTTGCATTTTTTGAATCGATTGAAATTTGTTTTGATTCATGTGATCTATGAATTACTTGAAATGGCCCATTTTTTAGATTTACATCTGTTAGATAAAGAAGAGATTTGAATTGACGAAAATAACTGTCTCTATGCCATGTGCCACCAGAACCAAATTCATGTCCTGTTGCTTTAATCCTTCCAGCTAATGTAAAACCATTACTTGTTGGAACTGCATTATATGCATTGGCGATTTTGTGCAAAAATGAATCATCTGCAAATTTTCTAATATTTTCAGAAAGATCTTCAGCTCCAAAAATTCTAGAATCAGCATACTCTGTATTATGAACAAATTCTTTTTTGGTATCATACATTACATCCATATCTTTAATGCATGACTCGCAGCTTTCTTTATCAAAGAAATTTGGTATTACTGCATATCCATTCTTTTGGATTTCTAATAATGCTTCTTTTTCTTTGTTTCCTAATTTTGAAAAATCTTGTTTATGTGTACGTTCGAAATTACTAGTATGAATAGCGGTATATGCCTTAGGAGACTTTGTTAGTATCTTTTTTGCAATTTTCCGAAACATAATTTTTCATCATATTATTTTGTATAATAAGTAATTCTATACTTAGCAAATAAAAAAGAAATTATGTAGACAGAAATTCTATTAAGTATACTATGTGATTTCAATAAAAGTGGTAAGTAATGAAATTATGTGTTTTTCCAAATGATCCTATTCAGGCATATTATGATAAAGGAGAGATCAAAGAGAGGTATTATAATCCACAGAATGTCTTTAGTGAAATTCATTTTATTACTTTAATTGACCAAGATATAGAGGTCTCAAAAATCCAAGTAATTGGCGGAAAAGCTAAGATCGTAATTCACTCAGTAGGGAAAATTAATATAAAAAATAGAAACAAGCGTCTAGAAGATGTAATCACAATAGTAAAAGAAATTCAACCGGATGTGGTTAGAGCATATAATCCATTCATCGAGGGTTGGCTGGCGGCAAAATGCGCAAAAGAGTTGAAAATTCCTTTTCTTCTATCTTTACATACACAATATGATAGTAATCGACAAATTCTGAAGAAAACTAATTTCAAAAAATATTTGGTCTTGAAATATACAGAAAAATTCATAGAACCATATGTTCTAAAATCTGCTGATAAAATTACTGCAATATACAAAATCATCGAGCCATATGTGTTAAAGCACTGCCATAACAAACCTGAGATTCTCCATAACAAAGTTGATTGTGAAAAATTTGCAAATGCAACAGCACTAGAAAGCTTGCAGAAACCACTGATTCTATCAGTTGGCGCTTTAATTTCTGTAAAAAATCATGAATGTGTTATACAATCTATGAAAAATGTTAATGCAAACTTGATGATCATAGGTAATGGATTGTTATATGATGAACTTCAAGAATTAATTATAAAAAATAACTTAGATAATAAAATAATTCTAAAAAAATCGGTTCCACATAATGAAATACAAAATTATTATAAATCAGCTGACATCTTTGCACTTGCATATAATCCTGAAATTGAAGGAATTCCGATGCCAGTTATGGAAGCAATGGCAACTGGATTAGCTATTGTGATTCCACCATCAAAAGAAAACTTTTCTGAAAAACTTGAAGGAAGTGTAGTTTTTGCAGAATCAAATCCTAATTCATTTGCAAGATCTATTAATGAATTACTTGATGATGAATTATTACATAAAAAATTTGCAGATAAAGCAAAAATAAAGGCACTAGAATTCGATACAGAGAAAATTGAGAAGAGAGAAGCAGAAATTTATACAGAATTAGTTTCGATTAAAAATTAAAAGATAATTGTCTCCTAATATACAAATAGTTCCAAATTAAAGCAATAAAGTAGTTTATGTCACTAAAAGATACATTAGAAAAAATTAAGTCAAATTTATTTTCTGTAGAGATTATTGGTCTTGGTTATGTTGGATTTCCATTGGCTGTTCGTCTTGCAAGTAAAAAAATTAATGTCACAGGAATAGATATCAATCAAGAAAGAATTCAGAGGCTAGAAAAGAATGTTCTTTTGGACTCTGAATTATATCTAAAAAAGGAGTTTTTAGAATGTAGAGATAATGAAAGTTTGAAACTATCTAATACGTCCTTACAATCAGAAAATCCTAAAATAGGTATAGTTTGTGTTCCAACTCCAATACCTGATAAAAATACTAATTCCGATGTTTTTGTTAAAGCAGCAGTTGAAAGTTTTTTGAAATCTTCAAAAGAATGTGATGTCTTAATTTTAGAAAGTAGTGTAGAAGTTGGTACCACTGACAAAATGTCAGAAATTATTAAGGATGTGGGATTTACACTGGGCCAAAATTTTGGTTTATCTTTTTGTCCAGAAAGAATAGATCCTAGTAATAAAGAATGGGGAATAGAAAACATTCCTAGAGTGATTTATTGTTCAGATGACATTACATTTTCTATATCAAAAATAATTTATGATAATGTGAATGGTGGAAATTTAATTCGCGTTGACTCGCCAAAAATAGCTGAAGTTGTAAAATCATTTGAAAACGCTTTCAGATTAGTGAATATTTCTTTGGTTAATGAATTAGCAATTCTTTGTGATAAATTAGGAATTAATGTAAAAGAAGTAATTAATGCGGCTGCTACAAAACCATTCGGATTCATGCCCCACTATCCTGGTGCAGGGGCTGGTGGACATTGTATACCTAAGGATCCACGTTTTCTATTAGAATCTGCCAGAAAATTAGAAACACAATTTGATACAATAGAACACGCACTTGAAATCAATGATCATATGCCAAAATACATCTGTGATATGATTGAAAATAAACTTGAGAAATTAAAATTACAAAAAACTATCCTCGTATGTGGTTTATCATACAAAGCTAATGTAGAAGATATGAGAGACTCGCCTAGTTTTAAAATAATCCAAGAAATGAAATTGAGAGGTTTTGTAGTATATGGTTTTGATCCTTTCTTTAATACTGATTTGAGTGAGAAATATTTAATTGAAAATCACATAACAGAGTTAAATTTTAAAATTTTAACAGATCTGGATGATGATTCAGTCAAAAATATTGATTGTTTGTGCATAGTACAGCATCATAATGAAGTAGAACAGCGAGTTAAAGAAATCTATGAGAAATCACTAATTCCATTTGTATATGACTGCCAAAGTAAATTATCAAAAAATTCCCAGTCAAATTCTTACTTAGATTTCTTAGGCAGTTAAGTCAGTTCAAAAAAGAAATTCACATTCTTTTTTTACTTCAATATTTGAAAAATTATTTAACCAATATTGTGCTTGTAACGAAAACATAGATGCCCACGAATTTACTTTTAGCGTTTTTTTCCATCCAAAAGTTGATTTACTAAACTCCTCATAGAATCCACCATTTACTTTTTGATCAGTACTTTGTGCTTGCAATGATAACAAAAATGATTTTAATTTTTGTGTATTTTCATCTAGATTTACTCCATCGAATTTAGCTAAAATGACTTTTAGTCTGATCAATTGTGCTATTGGATAGCTTGACTTTGAATGATACTTTGAATTAAACCATAAATCAATACTGCCATCATCTTCGATCTTTTTTTCACACCAACTAATAGCGTTTTTACAACAAGAAAGATAATTTTCATCACCTGTGACATTGTAAGCATAAATTAATCCTTCCAAGGCATAAAACAAAGTGTGTAAATTAATGATTTTATTATCTTTATGTAGTAAAATACTACCGTCTGGATTTTGATAATTACTGATGGAGTTTGCTATATTCTTTGCAGCAGTAAATAGAGTTTCATCATTAGTAATTTTATAAAGGTGCAACAATGGTATTGTTAATTTTATATGTAAACATCCAGATCTTTTATACCAAACTTGAGAATCCTCTTCAAATTCATTTGTTTCTAAATTCTTTACAGGATTTACCAAACCACTACTTTGTATAGTTTCATCTAGAATCCATTGATTTAATTTTTTAGCATACTCGAGGAATTTCTCCTCTTTTGTAATGGCAAAACAGTCTAACAGGCCTTTAGTACAAACACCAGTATCAAATGAATAAATGAATTTTTGAGGTAAGCCTTGAGTGGAAATACCTTGAATTATTCCTCCATATTTTTCATATAATCTAATAATCCAATTGCTTGATGCTTTTGCTAACTCTATAAATTTCTCATTTTTTTCATGTTCATACAAAAATCTCATTGTACTGATAAAATATCCTGTAATTTCTGGATACAAGAAAGAAAATTCCTTTTTTTTCTCATCAAAAAATGAATAAACCCCCCCATAATTTGGATCTGATACATCAGACACAAAAATCCCTGAATTGATCAGCCAGTTTTTTGTTAATTCATAAGATGATTGCAATGTTAGGTAATGCTTTTTTTGTTGCTTAAAAAGCATAAAGATAGTGAGAATTCTAGTAATGGTATTTCATTTTCCACCAATAAGTGGAGGGGGTGTTGTTGTGATTACAGATATTATAAACAAGTTTGTGGAATCAGGAAATGATGTCACAGTTATTACTCCAGATATTGAATGGAACGGTGAACAATATGATCCAAAAATTGATTCAAAAATCAGAGTAATACGAACAGAAACACCATCAAAATCCAGAATCAAGGTTGCTGCTAGACGATGTCAAGCAAATATGAAAAAACAAGCAATAGAAATTGGAAAACAAGAAAAATTTGATTTTGTTTTTACAATTTTCCATCCATTTCATCTAGTTCCTAAAGCCGCCGTAGAAACTGCAAAGGAATTACAGATTCCCTCAATTGTAAAAATAGATGATGCAATATACGAAAGATCAACTGGGATTAAATCTCTACAACGCAAAATTGAAAAAATTATTAACAGTAAAACACTCCGAACCGCCACAAAAGTACTAGTATCAAATAATGATACTTCTGAAATAATAATTAATGAATATGGTGTATTGCCAGAAAAAATTGCAATAATACCAAATGGTGTAGATCTTTCATTATTTAATGCCTCATCACAAAAAAATCCTAAAAAAGTTGTTTTTGTAGGTGCTATGTATCACCACAGAGGTTTAGATGTATTGCTTGACGCAATACCAAAAATAATTAGAAAGATCCCTGACGCAAAATTTATTTTGTTAGGTAGTGGAAACGAATTGGAAAAATTAAAGGACATTGTTTCGGCAAAAAAATTAGAAAATTCTGTAGAATTCAAAGGATGGATTGGAAGAGAAAAAATTCCTGAAAATATTTCAGATGCGGCAATTGGAATTGGACCTTTAAGATTAACAAGTGTCACATCAAGAGCGCTGCCCATAAAAGTCTTAGAGTACATGGCAACATCACTACCTATAATTGCCCAAAAAGGAACATTACCAAATGATGTTTTAGTAAATGAAAAAAATGGATATTTTATTGATGGTGCAGAAGATTTAGCTGAGAAAATTAGTTCGTTACTAAATGAATCTGAAAAAAATAACCAAATGGGGAGTCAATCACGCCTGATGGTTGAAAAATTTTCTTGGGATAACATAATTAAAAATATTCTGGAAATAGTAAAGAAAAATTAAAAGTGTTTTTGTAATTCCTGAACTCCGTAAAAGAATTCTTTTTACTGTTAGTATCCTCATCATTGTACGAATTGGTGCACATATTCCGATACCTGGTGTTGATGGAGAAGCCCTTGCTGGCGCTTTTACTAATCTAGAAAACTCACTCTTTGGTTTGTTTAACACATTTGTAGGGGGAGCATTTGCACAAGCATCACTCTTTTCTCTTGGAATTATGCCGTACATTTCATCTTCGATCATAATCCAGTTGATGGGATCTGTAATTCCTTATTTTCAGAGATTGCAGAAGGAAGGTGAAGCAGGGCGAAAGAAGATAACCCAAATTACCCGTTATGGTACGGTTCTTTTGGCTTCTATGCAGTCCTATGGTGTGGTGGCGGTCTTTCTTCCGAGCTTAACAGCAAATGGACAATCAGTTGTTATGAATCCTGGTTTCATGTTTACTTTTACTG
>Ga0209034_10001497_pt1 | contig 11329 bp, 11 predicted proteins | sample MarorgKNORR_S2LV_2_FD_188219 | JGI IMG/M metagenome (GOLD analysis project Ga0209034, IMG submission 188219) | Marine microbial communities from the Southern Atlantic Ocean, analyzing organic carbon cycling - 250m_A/KNORR_S2/LV (SPAdes) (version 2) | ecosystem: Environmental > Aquatic > Marine...
ACCGGGTTCGGCGTCGATGTGTGGTGTCGCCATGTCAGTCCTTGGGTCCAAGTAAATCGTCGATGTGGTCTTCTTGACCCTCTTCCTTTGCCGAAAGGAAAATGTCGTGAGAGGCAAGTTTCGCGCGGGCGATTTCTGAATCTATTCGAGGATCGATGACGTTCACCCCGTCAGGAACTGTGCCTCGCGCCAGTTCGTGACAACCCACTCCTTGAACAGCGAACGAGAGATCCATGATCTCAATAGGGTGCCCAAGACCCCCCGCTATGTTGACGAGAGCACCGTTTGCGAGCACGAAGACAGTCCGGCCGTCGGGCAAGAGGTACTCGTCGATGCCGGTACGTACCGATTGAAACGCCTCTGCCTCAACAGCTAACGCTTCGACGTCGATCTCGAGGTCATGATGGCCCGCGTTGGCCAAAATTGCTTCGGTCTTCAAGTGACGAAAATGTTGTCTCCCAATAGCGCGACGGCCACCAGTTGCAGTTAGAACAAAATCTGCTCTGCGCAGCGCTTGCTCCAAATTCCCTACTTGGTGGCCGTCCATAAACGCCTCTAACGCTTTGACAGGGTCAACCTCGACCACCCAGGCCGTGCCGCCCAACGCCCTCACGTGGGCGGCAATGCCTCGTCCAACCCACCCGTAACCGAGAATGGCCACATTCTTTCCAGCCATCAACATGTTGGTGAGATTTAGGATCGCCTGAACAGTGCTTTGGCCAGTTCCGTATCGATTGTCGAAGAGGTGTTTACAGGCGGCATTATTTGCCGCTAGAACCGGAAACGGTAAACGTCCCCGATTCGCCAACTCCATGAGGCGTGCCACTCCCGTGGTTGTTTGCTCGGTCACACCCTTCACTGCTTCGAACATTGAGGGGCGTTGACTTGCCATGCGAATTGTGAGTTCGGCCCCGTCATCAATAATGAACTCTGGTTCGGTGTCAGCCACCGCAAGTAGATCCTTCTCCCAAGCGTCGTATCCGCTGTCGCGTGTTGAATGAACCTCTACTCCCCGATCCACCAGGGCGGCTGCAACTTCGTCTCGAGTTGAGTGAGGATTTGATCCGGCAGCTACGACATGTGCGCCTCCGTCGGCCAAAACTGTCGCCAGAAGTGCCGTCTTGGCCTCCAAATGGACGACGACTGCCACGCGCCGCCCGGCTAAAGCGCCATCGTTCAGGCGGTCCCTAAGAAATTCGTTGACTAACGGCGAGTGACGACGCGCCCATTCAATTGAACGGTGGCCCTCAGATGCGAGGTCGAGGTCAAGAATTCGGGATCGGTTTACTACAGACACGTCAGGAGTGTTACACGTCCTGGCCCTAGTCTTCTGGAATGACGGTGATAGTGGCCGGTGGCGGCATTGCAGGAATGACCATGGCGCTGACCTGTCATGAGTTGGGAATTCCGGTAGTGGTCCACGAATCGGTGGATCACCTGCGGCCTCAAGGTGTCGGAATCAACCTTCAACCAAATGCAGTAAGGGAACTATTTGACCTTGGCCTCGAGAAACAACTCGAAGACATTGGCGTGCCAGCTCAAGAGTGGGCTCTAGTAGGGCGTAACGGCAACGACGTATGGGCTGAGCCGCGCGGTCGAGAGGCAGGGTACCTATGGCCCCAATACTCAATTCACCGGGGACACTTGCAGATGTTGCTGTACCAAGAGGTCATAAAACGTTTGGGGTCTTCAGCGGTGACAACCGGCAGCCGACTAGTGGGATATCACTCCGGTAACGGCACGATCCAAGCGTCCTTTCAAAACCTTGCGACTGACACAAGCATCGTTGAGGGCGCCCTACTCATTGGAGCAGACGGATTGCACAGTGCCGCACGAAAACAGATGTACCCAGATGAGGGTCCTCCTGTGTGGGGCGGTCCAGTGATGTGGCGCGGGACCTCCGAAGCCGTTCCGATTCGCACGGGAGCATCGTTCGTGTTGGTTGGCAAACTTGAGCAGAGATTCGTTTGTTACCCCATCACTCGTCCGGATCCAACGACGGGTCTAGCAACAATTAATTGGATCGCAGAAATAACGTACGACGTCTCTGAGGATTGGGGTGATAGCGATTGGAATCGGCAGGTGGCAGTTGACAAATTTCTTCCCTTCTTCGAAGACTGGGCGTTCGATTGGCTTGACGTTCCCGCATTGATTCGCGCCGCGTCGGCTGTCTACGAGTATCCGATGGTCGACCGGGACCCGGTAGACAGTTGGGTCGATGGTCGTTGCGTACTCATCGGAGACGCTGCCCACGTTATGTATCCAGTCGGCTCGAACGGCGCTAGTCAAGCGATCGTCGATGCTCGAATGTTGGGTGCAGCAATGAAAGAACATGGGATAAACGTCGCCGCTCTTGAATCATATGAGGACGCAATGCTGAAGGATCTGAATGAACTTGTCCTGAGGAATCGTGGTGCGGGTCCCATTGGCATTCTGGGGATAGTTGAGGACCGCTGCGGTGGCATCTTCGACAATATTGAAGATGTCATCCCCCGCAGCGAAATTGAGGACTACATGGCCAGGTACAAGACTGCCGCCGGTTTCGCTGTGGAAACCCTCAACAATGCGCCGAAGACGATTCAGGTTTAGTTGGGCTCGGTGTTGTGGATTTTCTCAAACCCACGCTCTAGGCAACCGAGTGTCGACCGTCTCCAGGAGTGTTTGCGTCGCTTGCACCTGACGGTGTGCTCGAGCCGCATTGCTTCCATAACCCAAAATCAATTGGGTCGTTCGGTGATGAAGAGTGGAATTTCACGCTCAGTCTTTTCTTGATACTCGGCGTATGGAGAGAACGCTTCCACTGACCGTTCCCACCATTCGGCGCGTTCGGCCCCGCTCAGTAAGCGCACGGTCGTCTCAAAAGGCGCAGGTCCATCTTGAACCAAGACGTTCGGGTTTGCCATCAGGTTGTGGTACCAGCCCGGATGGTCTTTTGCTCCACCTTTTGATCCGACAATGGCATATTGACCGTCGTGTTCAACTCTCATCAACGGGACTTTTCGGACCAACCCTGTTCGGTGCCCAATCGTGGTCATCACGATTATCGGTAACCCTGTATCGCGAAGTGTGCTGCCCTTTTCACCGTTTGAACTCTCATATTCTTCGGCTTGTTCGGCTACCCAATCCCAAGTGCTCGGCCCGTATTCTCCATCAAATGTCATCCCGTCACCCTAGTGCGCGTCGGCCGAACCGATTCTCTTGGGCAATGCCGTCCTGGCGCAGATAGCAGGAACTGCTGCCAGATAAACCGCATCAGATAATGCGGGCACGTCCCTGAGCGGTGTGTCGCCGTTTTATGCGAACATGGCGGCCATTGTTTAGCCGTGGAAGAACAGAAAGGTGTACTGGTGAGTTACATAAGCAGTCTGACGCTCAAAGTGGCAGACCTGGACAAGTTCATATCCGATTGGAACGACTACGGGAAAGAAGCGTCCCTTCGGGTTGCCAATGACGTGTGGGCCTCACAAGCAATCATGGCTGGCGAACGAGCTGGCGAAATCTCGGTGATCTATCACTGGGATTCGATAGACGCCGCGATGGATGGAGTCGTTGCCCTTCGGAACGACAAGGGGATCCTCAAAACACTTTCTGACTCCGGTTCAGAAACCGTGCGTCGAGTTCTTGTGCGCGTCGACGCTGAGCGAGGTGGACGGAACGGAAAATATGTGACTCTCCTCACGTCAATCAGTGATCCGATCGCTCCCGAAGCGCAGACAGTGGCAGTTGACCGCATTTGGGAAGTGGTGTCGAGGCACGGTGGGAACGGGCAGATGTGGGGCCAAGTCCTGGCTGGTGGACCAATGACCGGCACGTACATTCTGGCCACGACAGCTGATTCCCTCGACACGTTGCTTGAGGGAACCGCGGAAATTATGGCCAGCAAGGAGCAACAAGAGTTCCTCGCTAATCACAATGCTGCCTTGACCGGGCGAACCATGTCGCGGCGTTTGGAGTAGCTCTTTTCGAGGACACATGGGTGACCGCCCCGAAGAGGGCGGTCACTTGTGGTTTTCGGCGCGGTGTTTCTCCGCTGGCCGATAGCTATCTGTCGCGTCCGCCGGTGCGTTTGGGGCTGCGTCCTGAAAAGCCTGTGTTTCTTTGCCCTGAATTTTTCCCGTTTCCCCAACCAGAATTCTGTGATTGTTTAGCCTCTATCGCTTCTCGGTAGTTATCGGGAAGCTTCGACATCTTGGGAGGCTTTGGTTTCCTAGTCGGCTTCGGTTTCTTTATTCGTGCCACAGTTGAATCTTACGACGCTGGTAAGGAAACCGACGACATGGACGTAGAGTCCGGATACCTTGTGTCGGTTGGTGGAGGCGACGTGGGGAATTAGGTAGTCACTTGACCGGACAGTCGATGAGTTGGGCATCTGGTTCGTGAGCTAGGCGACCGGCTCCCGATTTGGCGACCATGTACCTGAAACTCTGGTTCCACACCCAAGATGCGATTACCTGCTGTTTTCGGCGTCTCGAATTTCTCGATAATGAGTTAGGGCCTTCTGGTAATGCTCTACCTCAACAGCCCCAGAAATTAGATACCTGTTGTCGATTACGACAGCAGGCACTCCGTTGACACCACTGTTTAAGGCCTCGTTGTAGTCGGCGAACACCTCGCGCTCAAAGTCCTTCTCGCCGGCGCTCCGAGTTGCTTCGAAAAGCTTCGTATCGATGTTGCTTTCATTAGCAACTTCTAGGAGGACCTCCGAACTCGAGATGTCGCGATTATCGATGAAGTAGGCACGCAACAGGTTTTGGTGATACCGGCCCCACGTCTCGCTCCCGAAGGTGCCAGCGGTTTTACTGGCGATGGCTGCAGGTAGCGAATGCGACGGCGGTGGGCTCACACCAGACCACGGGGAGTTGAACTCAGCGCGAGGTTCAAGCCCAGCAGGACGTTGCCAACTTTTCGTGTATTCAGTGAATTCGGAAAGTGTCCTCTGCTCAGGTGCGGGACGAAGCAAGAACGATTTCCATTCCAAAGAAATTTCGGTCCCCTCTCGCTCAGCTAATTCCTCGAGACGCACGGCCCCAACCCAACACCAGGGTCACAGGTAATCAGACCAGATCGTTATTTGTACAGCTTCAGGGGCCACGGTCTAGAGAGTAGATCACGGTGGGATCCTTGATGATCCAACTTGGCTCGGACCGTCGTCACTTCGCTGGTCTTCGAGTGTTGTGCGTAGACGCGAACTGTCGGTGAGTTATTTTGGGCTCGCGGCCGGGTCAATCATCGTCGGGCCATGGATCGGTCATTTCAGTTGATAGCGGCACCTCAAATGCGTTCAGAGTCAACGAAATCAAGCAGTAGTAGCCGATTGTCGTAACTATTTCGACAACCCCCTGGTCGCCAAAACACTCGAGTAACTCGTTATGCAACTCTTCGTCAATCCGATGGGTATTAAGGAGCGTCTGGGTATATCGATGCACCAATGCAAGGTCGTCGGTCCATCCGGGGTCTTCGCCCGCCGCCAGCCGATCGAGAGCAACGCCGTCGAGACCTGCCGCGATACCGATGGCTCTGTGTGCCGCGAATTCAAACTTGGCTCGATAGTGGACACCTACCGTGCAGATCGCTACTTCTCGAACCATGGCGGATATCGCTGTTTTGAAGCGAACGGCACCACCCAAGTCCAAAGCGGGATGTCCCACATTTGGAGCGTTTTGCCAAACACCGAAGGGGCCTCGTCCCCATATTTCGGGACCCAAGCCATCCCTGGTTCCAACAACGGCCTCGCGAAGCCCCTGTTGAGCCTCACTCAGTTCGCTTTCGCTCGGAACAAAATATCGGGTCATCTCCCCCTCCATTCCGGTGCCCGACGTTCGAAGAACGCCCGAATTCCTTCTTTTCGGTCTTCACTAGCGAATACTTCGGCCGCCGCATAGTCCGTGATCGACCAACCCAGACCATCGTCATTACTCAAAAATCGCTCCATGGCTTGGACCGAATGCTTTGTCGAAGTCGGCGAGTTGGCGACTATTTGTTCAGCCAACTCGACCGCAGCATTCAATGTCTCCCCTGGCTCGACTAGTCGGTTGACAAGGCCATAGGTCAATGCGCGCTCCGGCGAGAGTTCTTCCCCTGTTAGCACCACCTCCTTTGCCACATGCAAAGGCAACGACCGAAGGGCCCGGAACAATCCACCGCTTGTCGGTAATACGCCTCGCTTCACTTCAGGTAATCCCAGACGTAGATCCGTTGAGGCCACAATGAGATCACAGCAGAAAAGTATTTCCATTCCGCCACCGAGGGCGAGACCCTCAGCTGCAGCGATGATCGGTTTAACGCGTTGTCGGCGGATAATCCCATATTCGCCTCCTCGATGTGATTGCCCACTTCCTTCTTTGAGGTCGCTTCCGGCCGAGAACATGTCCGGTCCGCCACTCAAAACGGCAACCCATTGCTCAGGATCGTCTTCAAATGAATTCAACGCCTCGTCAAGAGCAAACGTGAGATTCGGGTCAAACGCGTTTCGTTTGTCGTGACGATGCAACGTAAAAATCGTTATGTGGCCTTCTCTTCGGCTCTCCACCAGCTCTTTCGCCATTTTGTTCTCACTCGCCGTCGTTAATGCCATTATGTGGACGGGCGCAGCGTACCCTCAAGCAGGTGAACAAGCCCTCGGCGGAGCATCGATCCCCGCTCGTGTTCACTGTGATCGCAGAGCCAGACTCTCCTTTCGAGTCGGATATTTCCGCTCCCCACCCATATTTGTCCCTCGCTACCGGATCCCTGGCATTCGTCCTCGGGACTGTCAATGTGACCGTCTCGAACGTAGCGTTCCCTGAAATAGTGCGATCGTTCCCCGGAGTAAGTAACGGTATGACGGGGTGGATCATCGCGGGCTATTCGCTTGCCTTCGCCACGACGATGCTCGCCGGAGGGCGACTCGCGGACCGCTATGGCCGGCTCACTATCTTTCGCATCGGCCTACTGGGGCTTTTAGTGGGGGCGCTGGGAGCGGGTCTTGCGCCGAGTGCGCTCGTGCTCGTACTCGCTCGGGCCCTACAAGGGATGTTCGGCGCGTTGACTGTTCCGTCGTCACTGGCCCTTGTGCTGCCGCAATTCCCAAGCTCGAAACAAGCGAGTGTGATCGGTATATGGGCTGCCGCGGGCATGGTGGCGTCAGGAATTTCACCCGGATTCGCCTCTCTCGTGCTCGAATTCGCTTCGTGGCGTTGGGTGTATCTCGTCCTCGTCCCAATCGTTGGTTTAGGACTCGCCGGAGCAAAAGCGTTCCTACATGAAACCATTGAACCTTCGACCGATCACCCACTGGATCTCCTCGGTGTGATGATGGGTAGCGGATCGGTGTTTCTGCTGGTTCTAGGAGTTCTCCAGGGACCCTCGTGGGGCTGGACATCAATCTCGACGCTCGGCTGTTTCTCTGGAAGCGTCACCCTCTTCCCTCTTTTTCTACGTCGATCTTCGAGACACGAAGAGCCATTATTCGATCCGGCTTTGTTTCGAATACGCTCATTTGCTGTATCCAACATCGCTGTAACGCTTGCCATGGTGGGTGCCTTCACCAGCTGGTTTTTGTGGCCGTTGTTTCTCACAGAGGTATGGAACTACAGCAAAACCGGTGTCGGTCTCGCATTTACGCCCTCCCCTGTGATTTCGGCACTGGTTGCGATACTCGGTGGACGTTGGGCAGATAAGCATGGCTTTCGAGGAATTATGTCGTTGGCATCTCTAGTCGCGACAATAGGATTCTTATGGCTTTATCTTTTTCTCGATGAGCAGCCCGAGTATTGGCTCGTCTTTTTCCCGGCGTCGGCGTTATTTGGTTTGGGCATGGGTGTGCTCGCTAGCCAACTCAATAGCGCGGCTTTGCTGCACATTCCAGCCGATTCGATAGCGACAGCCAATGGCATTCACCAAAGCCTCCGTTACGCGATCGGCGGCATGGGAGTCGCAGTTGCCATAACCGTCTTGAATGGAACCCACGAGGTGGCGAGATATAACAGTATTTGGCTGACCTTGGGTGTACTTCAATTCCTGGTTGCGCCGCTGATGTGGTTTCTGTACCCCAGGAAACCTCCGAGGCATGAATTACCTGAATCGTGAAAGAATTTGGCATGGAGCAAACCACTGAGGAATACGACAAAGACAAGGCACGTGCTTTCACTCAGACGATGCTGGGAATCATGAATGGGGGCGCACTATCCCTGATGATGAGCATCGGACATAAGACGGGCTTGTTTGATGCGATGGACGGTGCAACACCGGCAACGTCTGCCGAGATAGCAGAACGTAGTGGCCTCAGCGAACGTTATGTGCGGGAGTGGCTTTCGGCCATGGCATGCGGAGGCATCATCGATTACGACGTTGCTGCGCAGACGTTCCAACTGCCGGCTGAACATGCCGGTTTGTTGACTCGACGCAGTGGGCCGCTCAATTTGACGGTACCGATGCAACAAGTTGCTTTATTGGGAGAAGTTGAAGCCGACATCGTTGAAGCATTCCACTCAGGCGGTGGTGTGCCCTACGACAAGTTCCCTCGCTTTCAAGCGTTGATGTCCGAGCAAAGTGGCAATCGGTTTGATCGCACATTGATTGATCACATAGTGCCTTTACTTGGTATTCAAGAACAGTTGGACCAAGGTATCGATGTGGCCGACGTCGGCTGTGGTAGCGGTCGCGCATTAAGCATCTTGGGGTCGGCATTTCCCAATAGCCGCTTCGTGGGTTTCGATGTTTCTGAAGATGGCATCGCCGCTGCCCAACAGAATTCTGCTGGATTAAGCAACGTCAGCTTTCAGGTATGTGATGCCGCTCAACTAGACCCGGTAGAACAGTTTGATGTGGTCACGACCTTCGACGCCATTCACGATCAGGCACACCCCATGGATGTTCTCCTCGGAGTCCATCGCATGCTTCGCAGCGCAGGGACCTACCTTTGTGTTGAACCCAAAGCTTCGAGTCTTTTAGAAGAGAATATTGCTGACCCGATGGCTCCGTTTATGTACACGGTTTCGACAATGCACTGCATGACTGTCTCGTTGGCGTACGACGGAGAGGGATTGGGTACGGCCTGGGGTCACCAAACCGCTACCGAGTATCTCACTGACGCTGGTTTCACAAATATTGAAATCACTGGGGTTCGCGACGACAGATCAAACAACTACTTCATCAGCAAGAAACCGTAACTTGATGGTCCAAAATTTAGCTGTCGCCTTGACGAACTAGCTCTTCGAAGGAAGCTCCTGCTTCGAAACGTTGTACTAATTCGTCGGCGTCGAACAGCACCCCAATAGGATTGGCATCGAAGATGGGCCCGTTCATGAAATCGATCCCATCTTGTGGATCCGTAAAGTTTTCAACTTGGAGTTCTATTCGGTTGCCGTCTGGGTCCCGGTAATACATCGAAGTTGTCATACCGTGGTTGATGGTCCGTTCGGGAAGTATTCCTTCGTCGCGGAGACGGACGTAGTTCGACAATAAATCTCCGAGAGTTGCGTAAGTGAATGCGACGTGGTCGACACCATTTCTCTCGGAGTCTGGGTTCTTATCGAAGCCGCGATCAACGAAAGCGATCCGGTGATGCTCGTCATCGAAGCTCGCGAAAGCAATTTTCTTGTTTCGGTGGACCACCTGAGCATCAAGTACCGAGCAGTACCATTCCGCCAGCGCGTCGATGTCGCTGGTGCACAAAACAAAGTGGGCAACTTTGACGGGCGCAGTCATTATGTACTCCCCTTTGCGCTATCTCGCGCGGACTCGTCAATCCACTGGGATAGTTCATCGTACGCCTCGATGGGAATCAAGTCTGGATATTTGTCTGGAAGACCTGTCGGTGAACGGAATAGGCAGCCAGCATCAGCTTGCTGCAACATACTGATGTCGTTGTGGGAGTCGCCTACAGCTGTCACGTGGTAGCCGAGTTGTTGGTAGCTCAGGACGGCCTGTTTTTTGGCGTCTTCGACGCGGGGAACGAAACGCATGATCTGGTCCCCATCAACACTCAACTGGTGGCACAGCAAGTGCGGTTGGCCGAGTCGGACCATGAAGTGGTTGGCAAACTGTTCGAACGTGTCCGATAGCAGCACCACCTGATACCGCTGTCTCAGGCGATCCAAAAATTCTCGAGCCCCTTCAAACACATCCAATTCCGAGATGACCTCGCGAATGAGTGAGAGAGGAATCTGGTGTTCACTGAGTATCGAAATCCTTTGGTCCATCAGCCTCTGATAGTCCGGTTCATCGCGGGTCGTCACCCGTAGTTCGGCGATGCCTGTGCGCGCTGCTACCGCTATCCAAATCTCCGGCGTAAGCACGCCTTCCATATCCAGGGTCACAATTCGTTGCACGAACAGACAGTTTTCCATCTGTTGGGGGGGCTTTAGCAAAACGAGCTCACCGAGCAACTACCGTTGAGGTATGCAAGAGACACCCACCCATGCCGAGTTGGTGGAATCAATGACGGGTGGGATGGTGTCTGAACTTGAGCCCTTTCGCGGTACTGATCGCCTTCGATCCGACGGTCGCCCCAGAGGAGATCTCCGAAACGAACTGAGGCAAATCAACGATGTTAGGAACGCGATCACGTGTCTGGTCTCTTTGGTTTTGCCTCTAACGGTTATCGGGATTGTGGTCGTCATAGGCCATTGGATTGCGGTTCTTTGTGCGGTTCCCATCATCGGGGTACTCCAAATTCGGATGTTTATTCTGGCGCATGAGGGTGCACACCGACTCCTTTTCTCTAACCGTCGTATCAACGATTTGGTGGGCATCAATACTTTCGGGTGGCTTGCGTTCGGTACAGGGACTCATGCTTATCGCAGGGGTCATAACCACCATCACCGAGACGAGTTCGGGCCAAAGGAACCAGACTTTCTTTTGTACGCCTTTTATCCGATCACGGCTGCGTCAATGCGGCGAAAGCTCCGTCGAGACGGTGGCGGCGTGTCTGCGTACCGGATCCTTCGCCCTCGATTATCGGGCCTGTTCCGACGCCGGTTCTTTGTCAACAGCCTTCGCTTCTACCTAGGTCAATTGTTCGTATTCGGACTCTTTGCTGTAAGCGGTAATCCTTTGTTGTATTTCGCGTTGTGGGTTCTTCCCTACGTAACCGTGTATCAAGTTCTTAATCGACTCAGGGCGATTGCTGAACACGGCGGTATGACCCGATCCGGTGATCGACGTGACACCGCTCACCACGTTAGGCAAGGTCGGATAGCTCGAACCATATTTGTTCCCCTCAACGTCGGTTACCACTTGGCGCATCATGTCGACAGCGGCATTCCCTTCCGAAATTTGCCTCGGTTAACAAAACTTCTCGAAGAAGACGGATACCTCACTCCGGATTTGACGTGGCGAACTTATCGAG
>Ga0209034_10001498_pt1 | contig 11329 bp, 9 predicted proteins | sample MarorgKNORR_S2LV_2_FD_188219 | JGI IMG/M metagenome (GOLD analysis project Ga0209034, IMG submission 188219) | Marine microbial communities from the Southern Atlantic Ocean, analyzing organic carbon cycling - 250m_A/KNORR_S2/LV (SPAdes) (version 2) | ecosystem: Environmental > Aquatic > Marine >...
TTTTTATTTCTATTTATCATTAAAAATGCTGCAGATTCACCATCAATAAATGGTGGCCCAAATCTTCTTATATCATCTCCGCCGTTAGGTTTTTCTACTTTGATTATTTCTGCTCCCATGTCTCCAAGCATCATTGTGCAAAAAGGTCCGGCAAGTATTTGCGTACAATCTATGACTTTTAATCCATCTAATATATTGTTCATTTAATTACCTTTGAAATTTGATTGTTTATTCTGTTTTTTAATAAATTGATAGTGGCAATGTTTTTACTCATTTTAAGAGAAATATTTTGATTTGTTTCCATAATGTGTATATCTAGATAATAAACAGATGATTTAATTTGATGTACTTAATGATAATTGACAGAAGGGATTGTGGCTACTATACTTTTGATAAAATATTAAAGGCTATGATCAGAATAGTATATATATTTAAACTCTAGAGAGAGAATTTTGGATAGTGTAAACTAGCTGTGATCCAAAATAGAGTTACTATGTAGAATGGACCTGTGAGCTGAAACAAAAATTTTATTATTTGTTTACGTTAGGAAGCGTTAATTTCTTTAGCTGTTTAAGTGACTATTATTTTTATAGTAGTAATTAAGGGTGGCACCGCGGTATAACCGTCCCTTTGTGGACGGTTTTTTTTATTTAAATTTTAGGAATAATAATGAGTGAAATAAGAGTATTTAGTGGAATACAACCATCTGGTGACATGCATTTAGGTAATTATTTGGGAGCTGTCAGACAATGGGTTGAGAATCAGGGGAAAGGTAAACAAAATTTTTATTGTATTGTTGATTTACACGCTCATACAATTTTACGAGATTCTCAAGAATTGAGAGATAATACTAGAAGCTTAGCTGCTATGCTTTTTGCTTGTGGACTTGATCCAAATATATCTACTATTTTTATTCAAAGCCAAGTAAGAGCACATGCAGAAGCATGCTGGCTTTTAAATTGTGTAACACCTTTAGGCTGGCTAGAGAGAATGACTCAGTATAAGGATAAAAAAGATAAATTAAATAGTATTTCTGCTGCATTACTTGATTATCCTGTGTTACAGGCAGGAGATATTATTTTATATGATGCAAATGAAGTACCTATTGGTGAAGATCAAAAACAACATGTTGAATTGTCTAGAGACATAGCACAAAGATTTAATAATTTGTTTGGAGAAACTTTTGTTTTACCTGAACCTGTAGTTCCTGAAATAGGTGCTCGTGTAATGAATTTAAATAATCCTTTATCAAAAATGTCTAAAAGTTTTCAGGAAAATGATGGTGGAGTAGTTGGGTTATTAGATAGTGATTCTGAAATTCTGAAAACAATTAAAAGAGCAGTAACAGATTCAGGCAATGAAATTCAATTTTCTGAAGATAAAGATAAGGCAGGAGTAAATAATTTACTTGGGATATATAAAGTAATAACTGGTAAATCCATTGCAGATGTGGAAAAAGATTTTGAAGGAGCAAAAGGGTATGGAGTATTAAAAGAAAAAGTAGGAGAAATTGTAGTAGATACTGTATCTCCAATCAGGGCTAGATATCAGGAATTTATGAGTGATCCTTCAGAATTAGATCGCTTATTAGCAATAGGTGCTGAAAATGCACGCTCTATTTCAGAACCAAAAGTTGTAGAAATGAAAAATAAAATGGGTTTTATATAAATGAAAAATATAGTTGATTTTCAACAGTTTGATGCAATGTATGATGGCAAAAGTTATATTGCCTTAGGAAGAGAACTATATGTGGATCTTGAAACTCCTGTTTCAATTTTTTTAAAAGTTTCGAAAGGTAAAAATTCTTTTTTATTAGAAAGCGTAGAAGGAGGAGAATCCATAGCGCGTTATAGTTTTATTGGATTGGGAGGTTATGATAAATATTTATCAAAAGATGAAGACCCATTAAAAATCATTTCAGAATTAATAGATATAAACATTATTAAACCAGAGTGGTTGGAAAGATTTTTCGGAGGGTTGGTTGGTTATATTTCTTATGATTCAGTCAAATATTTTGATGAAATTAATTTGCCAACAGAGAAAGGTTTGGATTTACCGGAATCATGTTTTTTATTTGTTACAGATTTTCTAGTGTATGATCATTTGAAACATAGATTATTTATTGTTTCATATGCTGATTGTTCGAAGGGATCTAGTAGAGATATTTATGAAAATACGTATAAGAAGATTGATGAAATACAAAATAGATTCCAAAATACAAAGTCAGAAGTTTATAGAGAAGAAAATAATAATGTTAATTTAAATTCGTCAGAAAATATTTCAAAAGAAAATTTTATTGAAAATGTTAAAAAAATAAAGGAGTACATTGAAGAAGGAGAAATTATTCAAGCAGTATTTTCTAGACGTATTTCTAAGAAAACTACTGCTCATCCATTTATGATTTATAGAGCCTTAAGGTCTATAAACCCTTCTCCATTTATGTATTATATGGATCTTGATGATCATTTTGTTGTAGGAGCTTCACCTGAATTACTGGTCCAAGTGGAGAATGATACCATTAATTCTGTACCTATAGCAGGCACTAGGCCTAGAGGTATAAATGAAGAAGAAGATGAATTGATTATGACAGAATTACTTTCTGATCCTAAGGAAAATGCTGAACATGTGATGTTAGTTGATCTTGCTCGTAATGATGTTGGTAGAGTAAGTGTCCCTGGGTCTGTTGAAGTTACTGAGTATATGGATGTAAAAAAATTTTCTCATGTTATGCACCTTGTTTCAAAAGTTACTGGTAAGAAAAATCCTGATATTTCTTCATTGGATGTGTTTAAAGCATGTTTTCCTGCAGGAACAGTATCTGGAGCACCGAAAATAAGGGCAATGGAAATTATTTCTGAATTAGAAAAAGATACAAGAGGTCCTTATGCTGGAGCCTTGGGATTATTTGATTTTTTTGGAAATATTGAAGTTTGTATAACTTTACGGACATTATTAATTAAAGATGGAATCGCTTCAGTTCAATCTGGTGGTGGAATTGTATTTGATAGTATTCCAGAATTAGAATTCGATGAACATTTATATAAAGCACAAGCCGTATTAAAAGCAATTGAAACAGCAGAAGAACAGGAGTTTATATATATATAATGATTTTACTTTTAGATAATTATGATAGTTTCACATATAATATTTATCAGATAGTAGCTGAAAATGTTTCTGATACTTTGGTTTACAGAAACGACGAAATTAATATTCAAAAAATCAATGAACTTAATCCAGATAAAATAATTATTTCTCCTGGACCATCACACCCGAAAAATGCTGGTATATGTAAGCAAGTTGTTGAACACTTTGGTCCCAATATTCCAATATTAGGTGTTTGTTTAGGCCATCAGGTTATAGGCCATACTTATGATTCAATTATTGAAAAAGCACCAACAATTTTTCATGGTAAAACCTCATTGATTGAACATAATAATAATGAACTTTTTAATGGTGTTCCAAATCCTTTTAATGCTATGCGTTATCATTCTTTGATAATTAATGAAAAATCATTAAATAAAGATTTTGAAAAAATTGCTTGGACTGAAGATGGTTTGGTTATGGGTATTTCCCATAAAACATTCCCCATGTATGGGATACAATTTCATCCTGAATCAATAGGTACTGATTTTGGTGAAAAAATTTTATTAAATTTTTTAAATATGTAAAATGAAAAATATTAATGACATAACTAATAAATTATTAAATAAATATAACCTTTCATTTGAAGAATCTTATGATCTTATGAATCAAATCATGTCAGGTAAAATATCTGAAATTAAGCTTTCTTCAATACTTACCACATTATCACTGAAAGGAGAATCTGAAGATGAAATAGCAGGAATGGCAAAATCTATGCAAGAGAATGCTTTAAGATTGGAAACTAAATATGATTGCTTAGATATAGTTGGGACAGGAGGAGATAATCAATCAACGTTTAATGTTTCTACTACTGCTGCATTAGTTGCTGCTTCATCAGGAGTTAAAGTAGCTAAGCATGGGAATAGAGCAGCTTCTGGAAACAGTGGTAGTGCAGATGTATTAGAAGCTTTAAATATAAATATAGATGTTGATATTAATAAATCTATTAAAATGTTAGATGATCATAATTTTACTTTTATGTTTGCACAAAAATATCACCCTTCTATGAAATACGCTATGCCAACAAGAAAAGAGTTAGGTTTCAAAACTATTTTCAATAATCTTGGGCCACTTACAAATCCTGCAAATTGTAAATATTTGATGATTGGAGTATCTGACATTAATACTGGAAATAAAATTTCAAATGCTCTTAGAATATTAAATAAAACTGCATTAGTAGTTCATGGTATGGAAGGATTAGATGAAGTAAGTATTTCAGGTGATACTTATGTATGGGAAATTAGGCCAGGCTCTTCATTAAATAAAGTACCAGGTAATTTAACAAGTTTGGCAGCATCAACAGCTTCTTTAAAAGAATATAAAATAAACCCAGATCAGTTTGGACTTAAAAAAATTCCAATAGAAAAATTAATTGTGAATTCCCCACAACAAAGTGCCATGAAAATCACTGAATTATTTGAAGGAAAAAATCATGAATTATTAGATTGTGTAATTCTTAATGCCGGATTGGGGTTATATATATCTGGACAATCAAAAGATATAAAATCAGGAATTCAAATCGCTAAAAAGAATATTGAAAATGGGAATGCTTCAAAATTAATAAATAATCTTTCTAAAGATTTTTAAATGAATATACTTGAAAAAATAGTTAATGAAATTCAAATTGATTTAATAGATAAAAAAACTTTATTACCTATTGAATCATTGGAAAAAAATATAGATTACAACAGTAATTTCCCCAACTTTTATGATTCATTAAATAATGATTTTGTGAGTTTGATAGCAGAAATAAAAGACACATCACCAAGTAAAGGAAAATTAATGGGATCTAAAACCTTTAATAATTTAGCTAAAAACTATTTGGATGCCAATGTTAATGCTGTATCTGTAGTTACTGAAAAAAATTTTTTCAACGGTTCTTTAGATAATATAATTAATTTTAAAAATTTAAATGAATATAATTCCACCCCTGTGTTGAGAAAAGATTTTATAATTGATGAATATCAAATTTATGAGTCAAAATTTTATCGAGCTGACGCTATCCTATTAATAGCTAGTATTTTATCCCAGAAGCAATTGAATGATTTTGTGTTATTGGCAAATAAAATTAATTTAGAGTGTTTAGTAGAAGTTCATAATTTAAAAGAACTTGAAATGGCTTTGACAACCACTGCAAGAATAATTGGAATTAATAATAGAAATTTAAATGATTTTTCTGTTGATATTAATACAACTTTGAATTTAATAAAAAATATTCCTGATCATATATTAAAAGTTAGTGAAAGCGGAATTTTTAATAGGAAAGATATTTCAATTTTAAACAATGCAGGATGTAACGCTGTTTTAATAGGAGAGGCTATCATAACCTCTGATGATCCTTATAAAAAAATTATAGAATTAACAAATGACTAAAATTAAAATTTGTGGACTAAAAAATAAAACGGATGCTATTTTTGCAGCTTCTTTAGGAGTAGATTATTTGGGAATGGTTTTTGTTGAAAATGTGAAAAGAAAAATTACATTTGATCAGGCTAAAGATATAGTAAAATCTTTGAGTGAAATAAAAAACAAACCTAAACTTGTAGGTTTGTTTGCTGATCAACCATTAGATTATGTTAAGAGTACTTTTAATACATTTTCTTTAGATTATGTTCAATTATGTGGCGATGAAAACTTTGATTATTTAAGTGATTTAAATTTACCTTTTATTAAACAAATTAAAATTTCTGAAAATATAAAATTAACAAATGTATTTGATTGTATTGAAAAGATTCAATCTATAGGAGGATTGATCTCAATAGATAGTTATATGAAAGGCCATTATGGTGGATCTGGTAAATTAATCAATTTATCTAATGCAAAAAAAATAATACAAAAATATAATGTTTTATTAGCCGGAGGATTGAATACGGAAAATATTCAGCGAATTACTCAAGACTTAACCCCATGGGGAGTAGATGTGTCTTCTGGGGTAGAATTCAATGGGATTAAAGATAAAGATAAAATAGAGAGTTTTATTCTTTCAGTTCAAGGAGTTAAATATTAATATTCTTTCAACAGATAATACCCTCACTAATGATTTGGATAAAAATTTAAATCCTAAAATATCTGGACATATTAGAACAGATCTTAAAACACGAATGATATACGGAACTGACGCTAGTATTTATCAAATTATACCAATTGGTGTTGCTTTTCCTAAATCAAAAGATGACTTACAGCAAATAATGTCATATGCATTTGATAAAGAAATTTCTATTACTCCTAGAGGAGGAGGGACAAGTTTGGGGGGACAAACAGTAGGGGAGGGTTTGATTGTTGATTTTTCAATGTATATGAATAAAGTTTTAGATTTTAATCCTGAAGAAAATTGGGTTGAAGTCCAGCCCGGGATTATTTTAGATGAGCTTAATAAATATATGGAGTCCGCAAATAAAATTTTCGGACCTGATCCGAGTACCAGTAATAGAGGGAATATAGGCGGTGCTATAGGAAACAATTCTTGCGGTGCTCACTCTTTATTATGGGGAAAAACAATAGATAATGTATTAGAACTTGATGCATATACTGTGGGTGGGAATCCATTAAAATTAGGTTATGAAGGGAAAAGATATTTTGAAGAGAATAATAATAATCTAAATTTAAACCATGAAAAGATTTCAAGTAAGTTAATTGAATTTAGAAAAAATATAATTGAGGAAATTAAATTAAAATACCCTTCTATTCAAAGAAGAGTGTCTGGTTATAATTTAGATGAATTGATTAATGTAGAAAATTTTAATTCAGCTAAATTTGTTGTGGGATCAGAAGGGACATTGGTAGCATTTTCAAAAGCTAAAGTACTTGTTCATGACAAACCTAAATTTACTGGATTAGCTTTGGTTCATTTTGATGAATTGATTTCTTCAATGGAAGCAACAGTTTCAATTTTAGAACATAATCCATCTGCTATTGAACATATTGGTAATATGATTTTGAGACAAGCTAAAAATAATCTCGAGTATTCAAGAATGATGACATTTATTGATGGAGATCCTAATTCTGTCCTTGCAGTTGAAATGATTGCAGATAGCAGGACAGAGCTTGAAGATAAATTGAATAAATTAAAAATTAATTTAGATAAACAAAAATATGGCTATTCCACAAAGTTATTATTGGAAAATTCTGAACAACAAAAAGTATGGAATATAAGAAAAGCAGGTTTAGGATTGATGATGAGTGCTCCGGGAGATTACAAAGCTATTCCTTTTGTAGAGGATACAGCTGTTGATCCTAAATATTTACCTGAATTTGTTAAAGAATTTGATCGTATTGTACAGTCATATGATACAACTGCAGGTTATTACGGACATGCAAGTGTTGGATGCTTACATATAAGACCCTTAATTAATCTTAAAATGGAAGATGAAGTAAATAAAATGAAATTGATAGCATCAGATATAACTGATCTAGTAATAAAATACGGTGGATCTATTAGTGGTGAGCATGGCGATGGATTGGTTAGAAGTATTTGGAATAAAAAAATGTATGGAGACAAAATCTATAATGCTTTCCGAGAATTAAAAGAAGTTTTTGACCCGTATAATTTGATGAATCCTGGGAAGATTATTGATTCACAAGATATTGATCAAAATTTAAAGATAGGGCCTAAATATAAAACTTTTGATATTGATACAGGCTTTAATTTTACTAAAGAACAAGGATATGCCTCTGCGATAGAGATGTGTAATGGACAAGGAGCTTGCAGGAAAGTAACTTCAGGTGTGATGTGTCCATCTTATATGGTAACTAGAGATGAAGAGCTTTCAACCCGAGGTAGAGCAAATGCTCTTAGGGGTTTGATTTCTGGGCAATTACCTAATTCTAGCTGGAAGGATAAAAATTTATTTAGAATTTTAGATTTATGTTTGGAATGTAAAGCTTGTAAATCTGAATGCCCATCAAATGTTGATATGGCAAAGTTAAAATATGAATATTTAAACCAGTATTATAAATCTAATAAACGTCCTTTATCTCAAAAATTTATAGGCAATATAGGATTTTTCAGTAAGATGGGATCTCTAACTGCTGTATTAACTAATTTTGTTACAGATTTGAGTGTTATTAAAAAATTATTAGACATATTTTTTAATATAGATTCTAGAAGAACATTACCGAAATTTGCAAAAAAAAGTTTAGTATCTCTTTTTCGTGATACATCTTCAAATAAGTATCAGAAATCTGTTTTATTATTTCCTGATACATTTTTAAATTATCAAAATCCTGAGATAGGTTTTGCTGTCAAAAAAATACTAAATAAACTGGGATACAATGTCATTGTTCCTGATGATACAAAATGTTGTGGACGCCCTATGTTATCCTCTGGCCAGATAGATAAAGCCAAAATCAATATTAAGCATAATATTGATAATTTATATGAATATGTGAAAAATGGAATTGAAATAATAGGAATAGAACCAAGTTGCATCCTTGGTTTTCAAGAAGATTTTATTGATCTTTTAGAAGGTGAATATCAAGATAAGGCTGAAGAAATCAAATCCAATGTTTATATTATTGACGAGTTTTTTACAAAAAATAAAATTTGGGAAAAGATTAAATTTAATAAACATAAATATGAAAAAATTATAGTACAACCTCATTGCCATCAACAATCAATTTTAGGAAATTCCTCTTTGAAATTATTACTTGAAAAATTTGGATTTGATAATTGTGAGTATGTTGAAAATGGATGTTGTGGCATGGCAGGATCATTTGGCTATTTTAAAGATAAATATGATATGTCAATTGCTCTAGCTGAGAGAGATCTGATTCCTAGAATTAAAAGATCAGAAGGAAAAATTGCTGTTGTAGCAGCTGGAGTATCATGTAGAGAACAAATAAACCATGGAACTGATACGCGAGCAAAACACCCTGTTGAAATTATAGCTGAGATTATTTAAGTTCTTTTTTTTGTTTCTTTTGCAAATATCATCACTGCAAGAGTGCAGACTGATATCAGTATCCCGTCTACTAATAATGCTGAACTAAAATTCATTTGCTGAATAATAAAACCCAGTATTGGTGGTCCTATCATAAACCCAAAGTCACCAAATGTTCTGTATAAACCCATTGTTACTCCTTCATATCCTTTAGGAGCATTATCAGCAAATAATGTAACAGTTGAAGATGTTAATGATCCTTCTCCTATTCCAAGAAGAACAGCAACTAATAAAATCATAGGGTAGGAATTGGCATTATCAAACAAAAATAACCCTAGTAAAATTATGCTTGTTCCAGGGATTAGAAGAGTTTTTCTTCCCAATTTATCTACAATATATCCCGACATAGATGCAGCTGTTAATTGAGCAAGTGAAGTAACGCTAAAAAATCCTCCAATATTTGATGCAGTTAATCCTTTATTTTGTATTAAAAGCGGGGCTATAGTAAATCTTCCTCCAGATCTGTGGAAAAATTGTGACATGGTCATTAGTCCTATTGGTAGTAATCCAGATTTAATGAATAAATATAATAATTGGAATATTCCAAGGTTTTTCTTTTGAGTTTTGGAATCATTTGTTTGCTTTAAACTTTGTTTTATATGTGAAGGCTCTATAACAGTAGTTATTATTAATATAATTGCTATGACTAAAGAAATTGAAGCAAAAATGAATGGGCTGGTGAATCCATATAATTCACCAATATAACCTCCTATTATTGGGCCAATAGTCTGCCCAATTAAAATAGATATTGTTTGTAAACTCAATATTCTTCCTCTGTTATTTAAGTTGGACATATCTCTTAAATAAATACTTGCTCCAACGAAATGCATTCCTCCTCCAAATCCCGTGATTAATCTTGCTAATAAGATGAGTTGAATTGAATCAAAATACCCAGTAAGGAAATATCCAATTGATGCTATTAAAGGACCAATAATTAATATTGGTTTCCTACCAATTTTTTGTGCTAATATTCCTGATGGAAGATTTGTAATAAATCTTCCGGCACCAAAAATTCCAACAGCAAAGCCAGCTATAGCTGCTGTGTATCCTAAGTTTTGTACAAGAAGTGGTAATATGGGATTAGTTGCTCCTTGTCCAATAGTGAAAAGGAATATAGAACAACAAACACTAAATATGCTTATTAGAACTTTTATATTTGATATAGGATTTGATTCTTTGGGTGAGTTCACTATTATTTATATTTGTTGATGAAAAGTATATGGAAATTGTTAGTCTGGTAGAATTGTACACTCACCACCGGATTCGGTATATTTTTTAATTTGAGTTTGATTTATACATGAGACTGCATTTATTAACTGTTTTGAAGATACTGCATACCCAGCTCCATCAAGAGCTATTCCTGAGCTAATTCTTTTAACATAAGTATTCATACCTATCACATCACCTGATTTAGTTACTAAGGGACCGCCAGAATTTCCTGGATTTATAGCTGAGTCAGTTTGAATTATATGTCTTTTTTTTGAGTTATCATAAAATTTATATGAAACAATACCTGTAGTAGCTACTAATCCTTTTACTCCCAGAGGGTATCCAAGTGCACTAACCTCAGTTCCGGAAGTTAGTTGTTCTAATTCTTCAATGCTGACTAGTTTTAAAGGTTGATATTCATTGGGTGAATTGAATGCGAGTATAGCTATATCTTGATTAGTATATTTCGCTTTTAATTTTCCATTTAAAGGATATTCTAAGCCAGTTATGTAAATTTTTATGTTGTTATAGTTTTTGGATTTAAAGCAATGTTCATTTGTAAGAACGAAATATTCATTTTCATTTGCTTCTTGATGAAATTGCTTAGCTCTTCAAAATTCAATGTCTTCACCTGTCAATTACGGATAGTAATAATCGTCGTAGTAATAACTATCGTCGTAATAGCCATCGTCATAGTAATAATCGTCTGGCACCCAAAGATCCATTTCTATCGGTGGTGGACCATCATAACCAGGCGCAAAAACATCACATTGCGTACAACCGTAAGGATCTGAAGATGAAGATAATCCAATTATAGCAAACGTGATAAATCCTAGAACAAAACCAGCAATAAGAAAAGTCGGTAGTCTACTACCTGAAAAGGAAAAACTCGTAGATGGTAATACAGGAGAGTATACCTGTTTTTGTGGTTTTTTAATATCAATAATTTTTCCTTCAATAACTTCTTTCTTTACTGCTTTTTTTCGTGGCTTTCTCTTAATTCTTTTAAGATAATCCTTTTCATATTCTGCAAGTTTTTC
>Ga0209034_10001499_pt1 | contig 11309 bp, 8 predicted proteins | sample MarorgKNORR_S2LV_2_FD_188219 | JGI IMG/M metagenome (GOLD analysis project Ga0209034, IMG submission 188219) | Marine microbial communities from the Southern Atlantic Ocean, analyzing organic carbon cycling - 250m_A/KNORR_S2/LV (SPAdes) (version 2) | ecosystem: Environmental > Aquatic > Marine >...
CTGAGGTGCTCCATTCACGATCCATCCAACTTAGGCCTGCAACTTGAAAATTCTGTTGACCTAACGTAAGAGACCCGTTAGTCACCATGCGGGTACAAGAATAATAATAGGAGGCACCACCAACTTTCCGATTTTTCCGACTAAATCCTGATTCTCCATTGAGAGTTATCGGTTTGGAGCTTTCTAACACAAGATCTATATTCAGGTCTCCTTCCCTAGCTAATATTCGGACATTCGGTTGATCAGACCCTATACCATCAACGAACCAATCTTCAATCCATATATGGAAACTGCCGCTGTCTGTAACTAATGCACCTGCCAGATCTAGGGCCTCACGGCTGAATCGTTCAAAGGCATAAAATTTTTGATTTTGCACATCACTCAATCCCAAATGACCCATGTATATCTGTGACGTACTCCAGTTAGATTCTCTCTTAACCTCATGTTTGCCTAAGCCAATTCTAAAAAGTGTCAATTGATATCCAAAATGTCGATTGTCCTTAGTGCTCAAATTACCAGTGAAATACCACCACTCTATTCCATAATCCGGGTGCGGGCCATGATCCGCTGGAAACGTAAATTGTCGAGGATTTATAACCTGCTGAAATCTCGAGGATTCAGGGAAATTCAGCGCCTTTTGTATGTCCATACTGATGGCGCTATTAACTGCATTGCCTGAATCAGCAACGCTATTTGAAATAGTTAAAAACGTAATCACCAATAGGAGAAACACGCCTATAAGAAAAATCCGCTTAGCCATTATTGTATTTTCTCCGAGACCATCTATTCCTCGCTTAGTTGAGAACTCAATGACGAACGGCTAATTTTAATCGCTGGATAAACCCCAGCTAATATCGATCCCACTAAAGATATTAGGATTGCCTCGAACAATACCTTATAAGATATATATAATTCCATTGACCAGCCGAATGACCGTTCGTTGACCACATGAACCAGACCATAGGCTAAAATAATCCCAATTGGTAACGAAAACAGACCTGCCAACAAGCCAATTAAACTAGTTTGCAGCATTACCACTTTACGTATTTGTAAAGGAATGAAACCGATGACCCCCGCGATCCCATAGTCTCGAGCCCGTTCAAGCTGAAGCGCCATTAATGCACCCATTACACCTATCAAGGCAACTAAAACAGCTATGTATCGCATAACCGAGGTTATGGTAAAACTTCTATCAAACACTTCAAGAGCAGACTTTCTAAGAACATCATTTGATCGTATTTGTAAGGGTTGGATATTTTGAGTTGATTCATATATTTCTTCGATTAATGAATCTATTCCTTGACTAGGGGAAACGTGAAGTCTTACCGAAGAAACTTTCTTATCTTGCCAATATTCTCCATATGTCTGCTTACTAACGGTGATAATCCCCGAACTTGAACTATAGTCATATTGGATACCTGCCACACGAAATTCTTTATATCCATAGTCAGTTAACATCGCAAAGGAATCTCCAATTGTCAGCTGCTTGTGGTAAGCAAATGGTTCAGAAATCAAAACTATATCGCTATTATTGAATTCTTCCCAGAGTTCGCGCGGATTACCTTTTTTAAATTTAGCTGGTCGGTTAAACGACTCGAAATCAGTATCTGCGACCACCAGGTGAGATGGTCCTAGAACAGTATCCACCATGACGTGCCTAACAGCCGTGGTCTTAGTAACACCTTCTATATTGTTTAATCGAACCAACACCTCAGGGGAAATAATCGAATCAAACCTGGTTAGGGACATTGAATCTGGAGATACATAAATACCTCTGCCTAAAGATGTTTCCAGCCAATGGTCAACGGTTAAGCGAAAACTTTGAACCATTACTCCAATACCCACGGTTAAAGAGACTGCCATCGATAGAGCCGCTATAGCTAAGGAAATACGACTAACGGATCCCGCCAAAAGTTTAATAGCAAAAAGACTTGTGATGGAGAATCTTAGTGATGACATTCTCCTTGTCAGGCTGAGTCCGGCGTTGCTACTCACAAGTACTATTAATGCTAAGCCTGTAACCAATCCAAACAAACCCACAAACCCGAGTATTATATTCTTGCTCGGGAATAGCAATACTCCACAGCCAATACCAGATATTGCCAATCCTAATAGCATCAATTTAGGCAAAAGCCGAGAAAACCCAATTTCAAATGATAACCTGCTTATAGCACTACCCGGAGATACAACTGTTGCTTCATACGCAGGAACAATTGAAGCTACTACAGTAATCCCAACACCCAGTATCGCCGCCTTAAAAAATCCGAAGTAAGATATAATCAGCTCTTCTACGACCAGCTGAAAGAAGTGATCGTTAATATTTTGAGTTACTATATCGATAACCTGATGAGCCAACACTATTCCTAGGCCAATTCCTATCGCCGTACTCACCAGACCTAAAATAAAAGCCTCGACAACTATCCCCATGAAAATCTCGCTACGTGTTACACCGATTGCCCTCAGAATCCCAATTAAATTCCTCCGTCTAACAACTGAGAACGTTACGGTGTTATAAATTAGAAAACTACCGACTAACAACGTCAGAAGACTCAATGCAGTGAGATTAAGTTCAAAGGCATTCGTTAACTGTGTGACTGATTCAGATCTTGAAGAACTTGGCAGGAGATTCACATTATCAGGAAGGGAATTACTGATGATATCTACTATCTGTGTTCCTGATTTGCCTTTAGGAATTATCAAATCAATTCGACTAATCAACCCCTTAGAACGCAACAATTCTTGAGCAGTTGAGATATCCGATATAATTAAATCAGCGGTGGCGACCTTACTAACCGAATTGTCAGGGGTTATCCAGCCCACTACTTTTACGCTTTTGTTTTCTCCTCCTATATTTAATGTTAATTTATCATCCAAGTTTAAGTTAGACTTGTAAGCAGATTGTCGGGCCATAAGTACCGTATTAGCTTCGTACATCAATCGCCCTATTACATTCAGATCTTTTGAATCTAAATAGGATCTAAATGGCTGCTCGGCCAGAGGATCCACCCCTACCAGTGTCCATCTACGAGACACAATTGAATTGTCAGTCGATGACTCTTGGACCGATTCTATAGGCCCTGATTCAATGATTGGAGCTATCCCCAGGGCTGAGAAATCAAATCTCAATTTCCTATAGATTTCTTCGGCCAGTTCACCCGCATCACCGGATATGAAGTGAGTTGCCTTTCCGGCAATGGCATCAGTGGATAGAGCAAAAGCAGCTTTCGCACTGTAGTTAGATAAATCTATCGCTACCACTACAGCTACTCCCAAACATATACCGATCATGGATAGGCAAGTATGCAGCGGATGGCCTAACAGGTACCTAAAGCTTACTAGAAGTAGGGTACGTTTCAATATAGTTCTCTACGTCCCCTCAACTTTTACACTCATATTAACGAACGTTTCTGTAATATTACCGTCTTCAAGATGAAAAACTCTATCTGCCAACGGCTCCATGTCACTACGATGAGTAACCACAATCAATGTTTTACCTTCATCTTTTACCAGATTTTTAAAAATGCCCATAATCTGGTGAGCATTATCAGAATCTAGGTTTCCCGTTGGCTCATCCGCTAGAACCAACGTAGGATCATGAACAAGAGCTCTCGTAATAGCGACTCTCTGTTGCTCCCCACCAGATAGTTGTTCGGGAAAACTGTTAGACTTATCTGCTAATCCAACTCTGTCTAAGGTTTCAATAACCCTCAACTTGGCTTCCTTTCGAGACACCCCTGTTAGATCTAATGGCAACATCAAGTTTTCTGATACAGAGAGTGTGGGAATCAAATTAAAGGACTGAAATACCATTCCGACCTGGTGTCTACGAAATAGTGTCCGCCGCTTTTCAGACAGCGCGGTGAGTTCGATCCCGTCTACTATAATTTTCCCTGATGTTGGGGGCTCAATTCCACTAATTAGATTGAGTAGGGTAGATTTTCCGGATCCACTTGGCCCAGTTAATATCGAAAATTGCCCGCTCAAGATGTCCAAATTAATATCTGAAAAAATCGCTCGCTGTAATACGCCTTCATAGAATTGTTTAGTTAACCGCTCTAATCTTAATACTGGAACATCCATTTACTTAAATCCACCCTAGAGAATGTGTATTTAACCCACCTTCGCCGCATTTAGGCTACAAGATGCGCTAAAGCATCGGATTTATTTAGAAGATATCAGGTTTCTCCTCCCGAAAATACCCATGATGTTTGTTAGCAAGTTAGGGAAAGAATGATGCAGAGCCTGATAAAGTACAGGAACGGAGACCAAAGTTAAGAACGTGGAGCTTACCAAACCTCCTATCACCACAGTGGCTAATTCAGCCCCAATGATCCCTCCGTCATCAGCAGAAGAAAAGGCCAGCGGCATCAAAGCAAATGTCGTAGTAAAAGCAGTCATTAATATTGGCCTAACTCTGGTTCTACCTCCCTCTATCAGAGCGGAATATACATCCATCCCTCTATCTCTTAGTTGTTTAACAAAAGTAATCAATACAATAGCATTGGTGACGACCACGCCAATTAACAAGAGAAATCCCATAAGAGCAGATAGGCTCAGAGTACGATCAGAGATCGTCAGAGCAACAAGTGCTCCAACAATAGCAAGAGGAAGACTTAAAACTATGATAAATGGATCACGAATCGAGCCAAGGGTGGCTACCATCACCAAATAAACTAGAACTACTCCGATTACCATGGCTATGAATATGTCTTGAAACCCCTCATTTATCTGTTCAAATATTCCACCAGTTTTTATAGTTACGCTAGGAGGTAAGTCAAGTTCAAAAATTATATTTTCGACCTCCTGTCCAACCGCCCTGGTATCCTCACCTATTATGTCACCAGTGATATTAGCAGACCGTTTCAAGTCATATCTGCTGATACTCACAGGACCTTGCTCTATAGCAATATCAGTTATAGAACCTAACTTAATTACCTCTATTGATCCTTCAATATCCATATTCTTTAATTGATCGATATCATCAGAATAATCAAGGTTACCCATCACTACCACGTTTAAGCTTTCCCCATCTAAATCCATGGTAGTTACAGTCTGTCCAACCAACATTTGTTGGATTTGTTGCCCGACCGATGTTGTAGACAGTCCAAACTCAGCTGCGAGAACAGGATTCACTCGAATCGTAATTTCATCCCTTGCTTGACTGATGTCACTGCCCACATTAACTAAGCCTGGCAAAGCTGATAATTTTCGTTCCAATTCGCCCGATACATCACTGATGTATGAGAATTTGTTCCCGGTTACGGTTATTGCGAGAGCATCAGATGGTGGACCGCCTGATATCTCATTTAAAAATAACTCAGCCCCGCTTTTGTCTAGATCTAGCAAATCCAGGTCAGATCTAAGCTGTGTAGCAATATTACTCGGAACATCATCGGCAAGTTTCAGAAAAAATCCCGCCGTAGTAAAATCTCCTGCCGCGGCCCCGGGTCCAAAATCGTCAGACGCACTACCTAAAGTCACTTGATAAACTTCAATTAATCGCGATTCTTCAAACGTTTGGAGAACCCCTTCAATTCGCATCACCTGATCAAAAGTATCTTTGACCCCAGAACCTAATGGCATCTCAAGGTTCATAGTTATAAATTTTGGGGTGCCTCCAGGGAAAAATGTTATAGGAATAACGAACAATAAGGATAGACTTACGATCACTATAAACATCGCTCCAGCTAGAGTCTGCCAAGCATGCTGAAGAGACCACCGCAAGATAGGTGTATATATTCGCTGAATCAGGGTGTCGCCGCCCAGGCTTCTATCATCTGGAAAATCACCTTCCCTAAGCAGTATTACTGCTAATACTGGTACAACAGTTAGGGCCACAAGAGTAGATGCTAACAAAGCGTAACTTACGGCCAAAGCGAACGGAGTAAAAAATTCGCCTACCAAACCCTGTATAAAAGCTAACGGTACGAATACCACTACGGTAGTCAGAGTTGAAGATACTATAGCTGCCCCTACTTCTCTAGTTCCGTTAATCGCAGCTTCAATGCGATTTTCTCCTAATTGCAAGTGCCGGTACGTATTTTCCAAAACTACTATACTATCGTCCACCACTCTCCCGACTGCTATAGCTAACCCAGCTAAACTCATGAAATTCAAGGACAAGCCCGACAATCCCATAATCAGAACACCAGTCAACACACTGAGAGGAATAGAAATGCCTATGATTGCAGTAGGCCTCAGCGTAATTTTCATACCCTGAAACAAATTGGGTTTGGTGTTGATAAGGAAAACAAAAACCGCCACCATAGCGAATAAAAATCCCAACAAACCTTCCCTAAGGAGATTCGATAACTGCCGTTCTACTTCCGGACCGTCATTTTGCAAAACAAATACTTCGACATCCGATGGAAGATCGCTATTATTCTCCAACACTTGTAAAACCCTGTTGGTTACACTGACCGTATTCGCGTCGGGTTCCTTAATAACCGATATAGTTAAACTCGGACCACCATTAGTACGCGATATACTTCCCGAGTCGGCAGTACCCAATGAGACATCAGCCACATCACCCAATCGTATAACACGTCGCCGCATACCGGATTGAATGGAAGAAATACTGCTATCCAGTGACTCAAAGCCAACCGGAAGATTAACAAGATCCTCCATAGATCCCAATTCATAACTGCTTCTAATAGGAAAGGTTTTTCCCAGATGGTCTATTTCCCCGACTGAGAAACTATTGTTATTCGCGGTAACAGATGAAATTAATCCCTGTAATGATAAACCAGAATCTTTTAGTTTTTGATTATCCACCTCGACATTTACCTGTTCATCAACCTCTCCAAGCACATCAACACTAAAAACCCCTGGGATTTTTGTAATTTGAGGTGTAATGGATTCTGCTACTATGCGTTGGAGTGAAGGGATATCTCGATCACCGCTTACGCTCAGCTGTAAAACCGGAAAAGTATTATTATTTAGTCTTGCTACTTGCGGCTCTTTGACATCGGGTGGAAGCGACAGGCCACCTATACTACTCTGTATGGCCCGTTCAGCATCCTTCATATCTTCACCAAACTCAAATGTTACTTGTACAGAAGAGAGGTTATTAGAAGACGTAGATTGTATGTCCTTAATACCATCTAAATTCTCAATAGCTTCCTCTATTGGCTCAGTAACATCTCGCATTACGGATTCTGAATTAGCAGAAGGATACAGCGTAACGATAAAAATGTTGGGAAATTCAATCTCTGGAAACAGCTCACGTTCAAGGTTTTTATATGCAAAAAGACCTGAACCCAAGACTAAGAACACTATCAGTATAGTGACCGATCGCTTAGCTAAAGCTAAATTGGTAAGGAAATTCAATGCCCTAAATATCCCCACAGGTAAATTATTTTGGTACCGATCATGTATAAAATAAACAAAACATTATCGAATGAATGGCCTATATATGAGACTCAACGGCGGATACATTAAACGCAGTTACAAAATTCATTGGATTTAAATCTGATTGATGATTAACTGCTCCAGGCTTCAAGCGCAATAACAATTTAAAAGTAACCGTGGTGACGTTAAAACTGCTGATACATACTCCCATAAGACTAAGTATTAAATTACCTCTTCAGACCTCAATTGGCTCAATGTTGGTTCGTCTAGCCCTAGAAGATCCCGATACATTTCGTTGTTGTGTTCACCATATTTGGGTATCGGCCCAGCGGTAGTTGGGGTTTTAGAGAATTTTATTATGGTAGGGCCCGGCACCAACATTTGTTTGCCACCTGGTTCATCTATATCCATCTCCATCATTACTTCTCTATCCCACAATTGTCTATCATCCAAAACCTCGGGGATACTCATAGCACGGCCCACCGGGATATCAGCCTCCACTAATGCCTCCTCAGCTTCTTTGACGGTACGTTCTTCAGCCCAAAGATTGAGCAACTCCATTCGTAGCTCTGCCTTGTCAGTAGCAAACATTGGGGCGGCAAATTCTGGATCCTCCGCTAACTCGTCATATCCCATTATTTTTAACATTCGCTCCCACATGCCGGCGCGAGCTGCACCAGTCGTAATCCACCCGTCTTTACATTGTATGAAACTTCCACTTCTCATAAAATCATTAGTTCCGGTTTCATGACACATAGCTAATGCCACTTCTTCCAGTGTAATCCCTCCGTCCATCATAGCTACTTCTAACCATTGACCTTCTCCGGTTCTATCTCGATGACGGAGTGCTCCTAAAATACCTATTGTGGCATGAAGTGCCGCTGTCCGATCCATAATCGGCCCTTCCGCCATTATCGGCCTATCGAATCCTCTACCTGTTTGATGCCCTATTCCACTCATTGCTTGGATAATTGGGTCAAAACATTGTCGGTCCCTATAAGGTCCATATTGGCCAAATCCCGATACTGAAGCCAATATAATTCCGGGATTCACATCTGATAGAACATCATACCCAAATCCCATGGCTTCCATGGTTCCGGGTCGAAAATTCTCCAGAACCACATCAGCTAGTCCAACCATGTCCAAAAATAATTTTTTTCCCTTGTCATGGCGTGTGTTAAGGCTAATACTCTTTTTCCCACGGTTATAGGCCGCGAACTGAACACTCATCTCTCCAACAAAGGGGCCCGAATTCCGCAAATCAGCACCCTTACGCCATTCCACTTTTATGACTTCAGCCCCCATATCTCTTAAAACTAAACCACCCCTAGGAGCCGCTTGCCATCTCGCTAACTCTAATATCCGAACACCGTCTAATACTTTAGGAGATTCTTTCATAATTGGTCTTCTCCAGAAACGTAGCTACTTTTACGATGCAAGCCATCCAACCACTCGTAAAGTAACCACGAAATATAATTTAACCGATTTTGTCTTAGTTATAGTCAGGTCGTCGGATTCTTAACCCATATTTCTGACCCAATTACCCTCACGTCATAAATGGGTAGAGCCCCAAATTGATTATATTTACCGGGTAACTGTTCACCAGTAGTTAGATCAAATTCAGCACCATGAAGCGAACACTTGACTACCTCTCCGTCCAGATCACCAATTGAAAGTTGATAAAACTGATGCGGGCAAACATCCGAACTAGCATGGATTTTGCCGTTCAAGTTCGCTAACAGAACATCTTGTTTTCCAATTTTTACCTGCACCATATCCCCATCAGACAGAGTATCTAAGCTTGCCACCCTAACGAATCCTTCTTCCGTCAACTGATCGCCTCCTGTGAATCAAAGTATTAGCCCAATAATTACTTACGTTATTATGAAGATTATAGAGGAAGCGTTTCCAACAGGGTATCCTAACAAGTGAAGTTCCTTTTATAAATTTTATGGGATAATCAATCAATTAGCTAATTAAGGGGAAAATGGAGATATGACTCTAGCAACAAATGGAGATAAAGTACGAGTCCATTATATTGGCAAGTTAGAAGACGGGAGTCAATTTGATGCTTCGCGAGATGACTTTGGATTCGGAGAACCGCTCGAGTTTACTATAGGCAATGAACAAATGCTTCCTGGCTTTGAACAGGCTGTTATCGGGATGCAAGAAGGTGAATCAAAAACAATCCATATAAAATCTGTTGATGGCTACGGAGAACATCACCCTGAAGGGTTGATCGAAATCGAAAGAGACCAATTACCATCAGGTATGCCTTTAGAGGTTGGCGGAATGGTACAAGGAAATTCTCCAACCGGCGGACAAGTAGCTTTCACTGTAGTAGAAATCACCCAGAGCAAAGTAACATTAGATTCTAACCATCCTCTGGCCGGGAAAGATCTGATATTTGAAGTTCACCTCGTCGAAATTGAACAATGACCAATAATACAACCTAACCTGCTACTTATGACTGCATATATTGCTGCTGCGCCAGAGTTTGGTAAGTCACTGGACTAACAGCCGTCAAACCGGCATCCACTGGCATAGTTATCCCATTGACCCATTTTGATTCATCACTGGCCAAATACAAAGCAGCATATCCAATATCCCAAGAATCCCCTTCAGTTCCTAGTGGAGAGGCGGACTTTCGTATTTGTCTTAAATCGTCATCCATGCGTGGAGCTACCATGGGTGAATAAATTAATCCAGGCGCTATACAATTCACCCTAACCCCGTCGGGACCGTGATCCGCAGCCATCGACATAGTTAGGCCTATCACCGCAGCCTTAGATGCTGTATACGGAGTGCTGCTGTGTGCTCGTAACCCGGCTATAGAAGAAATATTAATTATGGACCCACCGCCAGTTTCCATCATCCTGGGAATAGCATATTTACTACTGAGTACTATGCTCTTCACATTGATAGCCATAACAAAATCCCAATCTTCTTCCGTAACCTCGACCACTGTACCTCGTCTTGATATACCAACGTTATTATCCAAAATGTCCAAGCGTCCGAATCGATTGACCGCTTCCTCCACCATGCCACGGCAATCGGCTTCTTTTATCACATTGGCTTCGTAAGCCGCGGCCTCTCCAGATTCTTTGAGGATAATTTCCAATGTTTCTTGGGCTCGGGATAAAACTTGATCTACCAACAAAACTTTAGCCCCTTCTCTTGCAAAGAGAATGGCCGCCGCTTTGCCATTACCAACTCCCGGCCCGCTAGACCCTGCCCCGGTCACTATTGCTACCTTGCCCGACAACCTACCGTCTTTATTAGGCATATCATAACCCCTCACAATAATTAGAAGTCTAAATACTTAATTCCCTTTCTAGTAAGTCATCAATTACATTTATCAAGATGGTCCAAAACAATTCGCTTTATTTCATTCTATTATCGGACGCGAGACTATCCAAAGACTCACCATCGTATAAAGTACCATTAACACTAGCATGGGAATCTGACTTTTTAAAGCAATATCAGACTTGCGATATAACTGAAGAGCTTTAAGATGAGCAAGATACACAGCTGCTATATGCCCTATGACAATAACGGATATCACAAATAGCCAAAGATACAAAGGACTGAGTATTCCAAAATCTACCTGGTAAGTCGCAGTACCAAACAAATCCCAGCCGATCCCAAAAGGATCAGATATTAGAGATATCAACTGTTGTCCCTGCACTACCAATAAACTCGTGAAATGAGCATAGTTATATACTATCGCTATCGGCAGCAAACTGAATGAGAAAGCCCCCATCAAAACAGAAACATTTTGGTGTTTCGCTCCAACCGAATAGCAGATCAGCTTTAGACATAGGACAAAAACACCACCAAATAAAACAGGTGCAATTACCAATCCAATAGTGTTGGCTATTAAGCCACCATTAAAAAATTGATAAGTAAGGGTAGGGAATTTAAAAATGAAAAACGTTTGAACCGCAACCCATTCTGGT
>Ga0209034_10001500_pt1 | contig 11307 bp, 17 predicted proteins | sample MarorgKNORR_S2LV_2_FD_188219 | JGI IMG/M metagenome (GOLD analysis project Ga0209034, IMG submission 188219) | Marine microbial communities from the Southern Atlantic Ocean, analyzing organic carbon cycling - 250m_A/KNORR_S2/LV (SPAdes) (version 2) | ecosystem: Environmental > Aquatic > Marine...
CTCTACATAATAGGTCTTGACGTAGGTTGCACCGAGTTCTGCACAAATTCTTGTCGCAAGCCGAATGTAATTGGCGTCACGTACCAATTCACGACCCACCGCTGTCACTGCCAGTGTTGCAATTCCATGCCGATTACCCAGGTCGACCAACCGCGTCATATTGTGAATCGACTTGGTCTCATGCTCCCCACCAACAAACACCTGCACCGCCATCGCTGCAGCATTCAAGCGAATGACTTCATCGATACTAATCGCAATCTCCTCATCAGAAAGTTCCTTTAAGATGCTCGGGCCACCGCTAGACCGCAATACGATACCGCCGGCATAGGAAGGAGGAATCAAGGTACGCAAGATGCCCCGAGTCAGCATCAAGGTGTCGGCGTAGGGTGTCAAAGGGACAATGCTCAAATCGATTCGCTCGAGTCCAGAAGTGGGCCCGAGAAAATACCCGTGATCAAATGCGAGCATCACAGTACGCCCTGACACAGAGTTAAAGATCTGTGACAAGCGGTTTTTGATGCCCCAATCGAGATGATTTGAACCCTTCAGAAAGAAAGGCTCGTTACTTACTGGCACATCAACTTGATAATCTTTTGCGCTGTCGATATCTGTATCAGCCACGTTGACACTCCTCTAGGATGATCTATGCCCAGCACCGTACTCCGATGCCATCAGGGGAGTTCAGTCTAGCGATCGGAAAAATTCCTGTAAATGTGGATGACCACGCACCCAAGACTAGGGCTTGGAACGCTCCTGAGACTAAGATTCAGGAATATGCAGAAATTACAGGCCTCACGCTACAATGGCTCGTATCAAACCATTACACATTAATCGAAAACCAGCAAGATAAGTTCTTGTTCTTGGATTTCATCGGGAGCTATACATGGGCATTCAAAGAATTGATACAAACAAGCGGATGAGCCAGGCTGTGATCCATGGCAACACGATCTATGTGGCGGGACAAGTTGCACTCGACGCGCCGGGCACACCGGTCGCCGACCAAACGAGCGATATCTTGGGGCGAATCGATCGCCTTCTTGCAGAGGGCGGCAGCAACAAATCAAAGCTGCTGTCGGCGACAATATGGCTTGCCAGCATGGATCACTTCAACGAGATGAACGGCGTTTGGGACGCCTGGCTTTCGCCTGGCGATGCGCCTGCTCGAGCCTGCGTAGAAGCTCGACTCGCGGCGCCCCAATTCACAGTCGAGATTGCGGTTATCGCTGCCATCGACTGACGGGTTATCGATCGTGCGGTTTGTCGTTCTTGGAGCCGGCCTCGCCGGCATCACCAGCGCGTGGGAACTGTTACGCGATGGGCATCAAGTCATTGTCGTCGATCGCGGATCCGAATCGGCAAATTTTTCGAGTTATGCAAATGCCGGACTGGTTGCCCCCGGCCATGCCTTTGCCTGGGCATCTCCGTCGGCACCGGGAATGATGTTGCAGTCTCTCTGGCGAAACGACCAGGCAATCCGCTTCCGACCACAACTGGATTTTCGACAATGGCGCTGGATCATGGCATTTCTCGGCCAGTGCAATCGCGCGCGCGCTCACATCAATACTGAGCGCAAGGTCCGCCTCTGCCGCTATTCACAAAAATGCCTTAATCAAGTCGCAGAGGAAACCTCAGTCACATACGAAGGCCAGACAGGAGGTCTGGTCTACTTTTATCTTTCGAAATCCAGTTTTGCGGCAGCGGCAAAAAAATCAGAACTCCTTAAGAACTTTGGCCTCAAAATAGAAGCGCTTGACCCCGAGGGTTTGATCGAACTCGATCCAGGCCTGAGCGATGCCAAAAGTAAGATTGCCGGCGCTCTCTACTGCCCGTCCGACGAAAGCGGGGACGCCCGCCTTTTCACGCAGGCGCTCGCTGCCGTGTGCCAGGAAAACGGGGCGACGTTCCACATGAACACCCCGGTCCGAGGGTTCCTATCGGAATCCGGGACGATCACAGCAGTAGACACCCCAACCGGCCCAATTGAAGGGGACGCATTCGTCCTCTCGTTGGGTGTCCACAGCCCCGAACTCGTCCGCCGGCTCGGGATCCGCCTGCCGATTTATCCAGTCAAGGGCTATTCGGTAACCCTGCCAATCGGGCCTTCACACCAACCGCCAAAACTCGGCGGTGTCGATGAAGACCATCTGCTCGCCTACTGCCCCATGGGCGATCACTTGCGAATCACAGCCACTGCGGAGATCGGCGGCTATGACACGTCTTTTCAACCGAGTGATTTTCGAGTCATGCTCGAAAAAACCCAAGAACTGCTGCCCAAAGCGGCTGATTACAGCGCTCCAGAATACTGGGCGTGCCTGCGCCCTATGACCCCAACCGGGCTGCCATTCATTGACCGCACCCGATTCTCCAATCTCTGGTTGAACACCGGCCACGGACACATGGGCTGGACCATGGCCTGTGGCTCAGCCAAAATCCTAGCTGACCTTATTGCAGACCGGCCTCCTGAAATTCCTCTTGAGGGCATGACTCTGACGAGCGCGAGAGACTGAACATGGCTATGCAGATCGATCATCAGGATGGATTTCTCAACATCCGCAAGATCCCTTTCAATGTCGATTCGGGCATCGGTGCGCGGGCTCGGATTGGTGTCATCGTGCTGGCTACCGACCACACGATCGAATACGAATTTCGTCAAATTGTAAATATGCCAGGCGTTGCCTTCTACGAATCGCGAATCCCAAACTCTCCGACGATTACACCCGAGACTCTGCAAGCCATGGAAGATCATATCTCCGATCGCGCAGCGTTGATCCTTCCAGGCGTGCCATTTGACGTGATGGCCTATGGCTGCACTTCCGCCTCGATGGTAATCGGGGAAGAACGGGTGTTCGAACGAATCCGGGCGGGGCGACCGGAAGCGATACCGACCACCCCGATCACTGCGGCATTTGCGGCGTTTCGCGCTCTTGGACTGCAAAAAATTGGCGTATTGACGCCCTACCGGGACGACATCAATCTTTTCATGCGTGATTACATCCAAAAGAATGGTTTTGAAGTGCCAGTTTTCGGTTCATTCAATGAGGAAGACGACAATCGCGCTGCCCGCATCAACGCGACCAGTATCCGACAGGCGGTTTTGGAGATCGGCCAGCGCGACGAGGTAGATGGGGTTTTTCTCTCCTGTACCAGTCTCCGTCTCACGGACGTGGTAGAGGAGATCGAACAAGAACTTGGCAAGCCGGTCACGTCTTCAAACCATGCCATCATATGGCACAGTTTGCGGCTCGCAGGTATCGACGACGAAATCAGCGGTTACGGCGCCCTGTATCGGTTGCCAGTCTAAGTTGGAGCCTGCTGCGAGGTTATGGGCAAGCGAATCCTTCTCATTGAGCATCACCCGGAACCACGCGATGACCGGGCTTCCGCACACCTTGCTGAGCTTGGCTTCGAGCTCGACTGGCGACACCCGTGGAATGGGGATGATCTCGAGACATCACTAGATGATCTGGCTGGCAGCGTAATCTATGGCGGCGCACAAAACGTCGACCAACAAGATCAGTACCCTTACCTCGCCACCGAGATGCGCTGGATTGACCGCTGTCTCGAAAACGATATCCCCCTCTTGGGTCTGTGTCTCGGAGGTCAACTGATTGCCCATACGCTTGGTGCCAAAGTCGGCCCCCACGAAGCCGGTTTGCACGAATTCGGGTACTACCCCATCCGCCCGGTCGATACAACGGAGCATTTCTTATCGGGTGAACTCCACGTCATGCAGTGCCACTACCATGGTTTCGAACTGCCCGAAGGAGCAAGACTCCTCGCCGAGGGAAATTCCTATTCCTATCCAAACCAGGCATTCGCCTTTGGCGAGAACGCCTACGGGTTGCAATTTCACCCGGAATGTACGCTCACTACGCTGCAACGCTGGCAAACTTCCGATTGGGCGCCATGGGGCCGGCCCGGCGCCCAAACCAAAGAGCAGCAGGACACTCTCGCGACCTTGCATGATGGCCCGATGCGTGACTGGTTTCTTAAATTTCTAGAGAAATTGTTTGAACCATCACAAGTTCGCGGTTGAGAATTAAACCTGACGCAAAACCGACCAGAAACCTCTCGAATGACAGACGATCGAATTGATACGGTGCGACAAATCCAGCGGGGGTTCGAGCAATCGGAGTTCGAACAGCGCACCATCCGGGCACAAGTTGCAATGCGCGCCGGGCAACTCGATGCGCTCCTTCTGACCACAGAACCCGAGGTCCGTTACTTCACGGGATTCCATACCCAGTTCTTTGAAAGCCCAACCCGACCCTGGTTCGTGGTCGTGCCTGCGACGCACAAGCCCATCGCAGTAATTCCAGAAATCGGCGCCACGGGCATGCAATCGACTTGGATAGAAGACATTCGCACCTGGCCGTCGCCACAACCTGAAGACGATGGGATTTCACTCCTGGCCGATACCCTAAATGCATTGCCCTCCCGTTTTGGGCGCTTAGGCGTTCCGCTTGGAACTCCAAGCGTGTTGCGCATGCCTGCAGCAGACTACGAATCACTTGTGCAACGAATCGCTTTTACTATCTCAGATTGCGCCCTATTGCTTCATCAACTGCGGTTCGTCAAATCGCCGGCTGAAATTAAAAAAATCGCCATGGCGTGTGAGATCACGTCCAACGCTTTTTTAGAGATTGCACAAACCAGTTCGCCTGGTGAGTCTGAAATTGAAATCTGTCGACGTATGAAAATTGACCTTCTCGAGCGTGGCGCCGACAGCATACCGTATTTGGTCGCAGGTTCGGGTCTCGGTGGTTATGGCAGCATCATTATGGGCCCAACGGACCGGCTACTCAGTGACGGCGATGTGTTAATCATCGATACCGGAACAACCTACGATGGTTATTTCTGTGACTTTGATCGGAACTTGGCGTTTGGACGAATTCCCGACGATACCCGTCGGGCGCATGAAGTCATTTTCCACGCGACCGACGCGGGCTTTGCTGCCGCATACCCCGGTGCAACCACCTCAGAAGTTTGGGCGGCCATGTGGAAGGAACTCGAAGAAGGGGGTGCGCTCGGTAACAGCGTAGGGCGAATGGGGCACGGCCTTGGCATGCAACTCACCGAATGGCCGTCGGTAAAACCAGGCGACAATGCAGTACTTGAGCCCGGTGTCGTGCTGACTCTCGAACCGGGCATGGAGTTTATCCCTGGGAAGCAACTGGTACACGAAGAGAACATTGTGATTACCGAGGACGGCGCCCAATACCTCAGTCATCGGGCCCCTCAAGAAATGCCGATCGCGGGAATCTAAATTGGGGAATCGGAAATGGTGTTAATAAATCTAGACGCCTCTTCCCAAAGCCTCATTTGTGGCAGTCGATAATAGAAGAGATCGAACAGAGCTGGATTATTTCAAGGGTTGTCCCGATTGACTGTATCTGCCGCACGGACGGGATATCGATGCGATCTTCGCGGCCAGTTAAAAACCAGGCCAGCAATCAGCAATAGGATGGCGTTCAACAGCACGGGTTTCAGCACGAACGACCAACCAAGAGCAGTCACAGCATCTCCACCGATTACCGCAGCCAGCGCCGTGGCTCCTGCTGGAGGATGCGTACTTCTTGTCCATTGCATCACAAGCACTGCAACCCCTACAGCCAAACCGGCTGACAGCAGGCCCGTCCCTAGAATCGATGCACACGCCACACCTACGGTCGCCGCCAAGACATGCCCCCCCACGAGGGGCCAAGGTTGTGACAAAGGGCTGTGTGGTGTGGAGAACAACAAGACAGCAGAAGACCCCATAGAAGTTGCGACCACGAGATTCTCCTCACCTAGCGCCCATCCACTTGCCAAAAAAACAGCCAACACGGCAAGCAGTGCACCGAGTGCTGCTGTCCAGCGTTCTGGCAACTGTGTCCTTTTGCCGAGTCCCAGCCAATCCATGACTCGCTTGAAGACGCTAAGATCGGAATTCGTGTTCGGATATTTGGAATTCACGATGCTATCTTAAGATTGGAATCTGTCCCACGCACAAGCGTGGATTCCCGCTGACTTCTAATCCACTTAGAATTATTTTGCATCGCAGTATCAATCTGTTGTGCAGCGCGAACTTTAAGTCTAGTCGGAGTCCCAGGGTCGCGCACTTCGAAGGCATGAAGAATTTCCATCCCCCAAAACGCAAAATCAGCGCATAATGAGGATCCATCTGTAACCAAGGAGATTTCTCAAGTGGTCCGGGTAACTGATCAATCCGTCTACAAACGCCGTAAATTCATCGCGGGGGCACTTGGGCTTGCCGCGCTGGGTAGTTTTAGCACGCTGAGATACCGCGGGCGTATGTCCGCTAGTGCGGCACAGGCTCCTTCGGATGAACTCGCTATTGAGGACCCTGCCCCCTCAGCCGCAGATCACTCACCTACAAATCTCGCCGAGAGACGTATCACTACGAAGTACGCAGCGACTCACTATAACAACGCCTACGAATTTGGTTGGAACAAATCCGATCCCGCCCAACGATCTGGTGATTTTCAAATGCGGCCTTGGACGGTAACCATCGACGGACTATGCCATCGACCTGGAACGTTCGATGTTGATGATCTGATGGGTACACCTTTCAATCAATTAGAAGAGCGCATCTATGACTTTCGTTGTGTGGAAGCCTGGTCGATGGTCATTCCTTATAACGGTCGCCCGCTTCGCGATATTCTCGCGGCAGTCGAACCGATGGGGTCCGCCCGCTACGTCGCATTTACAAGTGTGTTGCGACCAGAAGAAATGCCTGGGCAAGCATCCCTTTTCAGTTCACTCGAGTGGCCATACGTGGAAGCGCTCACATTGCAAGAAGCCATGCATCCGCTCGCCTTTGCCACATTTGGCGTCTATGGCGACCACCAGTTACCGCAAAACGGCATGCCTTTTCGAATCACGCTGCCCTGGAAGTACGGTTTCAAATCGGCCAAATTCATCGCGCGAATCACTTTCACTGAAGAGCAACCGCCCGCGACCTGGAATCTGACCAACCCCGGGGAATATGGGTGGTACAGCAACGTGTATCCTGACATCGATCATCCACGTTGGAGTCAAGCAACGGAGCGCCGTATATGGGGCGATGGAGACATTACCCGTATGCCATCCCGCCCATTCAACGGCTACGCCGACGCGGTCGCACATCTCTATCTTGGCGACAAAAAACAATATCGGTGATTCGCCTCTTCGTTCACGGTGCGTGCGCTACACCGGCTCTTCTGCTTCTGGCTGGCTGGTTCAACAACCGACTCGGAGTTGATCCAGAGAAAACCCTGATCTGGGAAAGTGGGATTTGGACTTTTAATCTTCTGCTTGTGGTGTTGCTGTTGCCGATTGTGGCAAATTGGACTCAGTGGCCCACACTCCATCGCTACCGCAGAGCAGTTGGTTTATGGACATTCAGTTATGCCACCTGCCACTTCCTACTCTTTATCACCTTTCTGCTCGGCTGGGACCTGGCTCGCCTTGGAGAGGAACTGCAGGAGCGCCCGTATATTGTATTTGGCTTCAGTGCCTGGCTGATTCTTGTGGCTATGGCGGCTACCTCAAACCGCGCCGCGATACGCTGGCTTCGGAAAAAATGGCGTGTTTTGCATCTTTGGGTCTATGCAGCGGCTGGTCTAGCTGCGATTCACTATTTGTTGATGATACGCAGCCATTATGGTTGGGCTGGCACCTACGCTAGCATCGTAATTCTTTTGATCACCGCAAGATTTATCCGCGCTCGAAAACGACAAACTACCCGCGATGGTTGACCCCAGCAGTAGATTCGTATTTAGCGAAGCCAGTCGACAAATTCAATTGGAAACCTCAAGAAGCAATTCCACCATCAGGACTCTGGAATGCGGAATTCTTAATCGAGCGCTCCCAGTTCTCGACCCGCTGCTTCCCGCCGATAACAACAGTATTCGCAATCGGGATCTGGGTCTGGCAATTCATCTTTGTGCAACGTAGCGGCCGCATCTTTAAGCGCGCCTTCTACCCAGTCGTCGTTGCCGTCATAGGGTAGCAGTTTGACCTTGAATTCAATGCGCTGGTTAAAGTCGGCAAGATCCCGACGACCGTTGCAATAAACAAACCAGCCGCGGTCGTTCACCTCGAGGCCATTTCTTCGCAACAGCCACTGATAAATTTCCATCTGTCGCTTGTATGAAATCTGCCAATCCGCATCCAAACTGACCTCCCCGTTTTTTGAAGTGGCCTTGTAATCGCAAACCAGATACTTGCCGTCCTTCCCCAACCATAGGTCGTCAATGGCCCCAAAAAATGTGAAGCCGGTCGCCTCGTGATCGACAGACACCCCCTTAAAATTCTGTCGCCAAGTCTCGAGTTGGGGGTGCTGGGCTGGCACGGCGTCAATGCCTGCTCCCTGCATGAATGGATGTGGCTCCTGCTTTGTCCGGTAATCGTCAAATTCGCGTTTGAGAAGTTCGTCCACCGCCGAGTTCAAGTTGAATGGGAACCCGGGTGGCTGTGAGACGCCCAGACGCCGATCAAGATAGAAACACCGTGCACAACGCAAGAAATTTTCGAGTTTGGTGCGGCTTAACCGATAGAATGACTTGCTCTTTGGGTCGTACAGATTGCGTTTTCTAGCCATGGCGTGGAATTCAATTTACCATAACTGCCGATCTTGGCTGCTTTCTCTTACGACGGAGGCTTGCGAACATGAAATGGTGGTTGATTGTCTTTCTATTGACTGCGAACGGCTGGGAACCGGGTGAAAATTTTGACGGCTGGTGGGCTAGCCAGCAAGCCTCATTCGAGGCGTGTGTGGAACACCGTGATTTTGCCAACAAGGTGAACGCCGATACTTCTCTTGCCAACAAGATCTGTTTTGCCTGCGAAGAGCGCTTCGACGACGGCACGTCATCCGATGCGACTTGCGAAGGACCTTGCGAGCCCTGCCAAGAGAACGAAGAGAATTCGTCAGTAAGCACGAACCCTTGAGATGATCGAGATCCGCGAGGCAGACATCACCACCCTTTCGGTTGATGCAATTGTTAATGCTGCAAATGAAACACTGCTGGGTGGAGGTGGGGTGGATGGTGCAATTCACCACGCAGCCGGACCTGAGCTCCTGGACCACTGCCGCAGACTGGGCGGATGCCGTACTGGAAACGCGTGCATTACGCCCGGGTTTGCGCTGCCGGCAAAATTTGTCATTCATACGGTTGGTCCCGTCTGGAAAGGCGGCAAAAGTGATGAAGCAGAACAGTTACGGAGTTGCTACCTCGAGTCTTTTCGACTCGCTGAAGAAAGTAGCATCAAGAGTATCGCTTTTCCGGCGATTAGCACGGGTGTCTACGGATATCCGTCTATCGAAGCGGCATCGATCGCAACGCAAACTATGCTCGTGAATGAATCAAAATTCGACGTGATCATCGCTTGTTGTTTCGGTGCAGCCGATGTCGCTGTGTACGAGATAGCATTGGGTCGAAAACCACCCGCGCCGTCCGATTGATCACTCCTTTAAGGATGGCGAACGGTCCTAAGAAGCGATTTTTTGACAACGTTCTAGCGGCGAAATCCTGCGACAAGGTACGCGATACCTAATAACAGAAACCAGATCAATGCCCAAGCGGGCATACTCAAGCCAAGAAAACTCCAGTCCACAGTGGCGCACTCACCTGAACCAGTAAAGGCTTTTTTTAGCGCGTCTGTCAGCGGAAATGTTCGCATAAGGTAATCGAGTCCTGGCCCACATTCGGGCACCTGGTCAGGCGGTAAGGACTGCAGCCATACATGTCGAACCGCGATAGCACACCCGATCAACGCACAACCGCTGCCAATGAGCGCGTATACACGACGTCCAACGGCAGATGGGTTGTGGACGACGGCAATCAGCGCTATCACCGCCAGACCCATGAATGCAATTCTTTGAAAGATACAGAGCGGACACGGCTCGAGGTGTCTCACAAACTGCAACCAATAGCCATAGGCTAATAATGCGATACAAATCACGGCAATGGTCGAGACCATGGTTCTAAAACTTAGACCTTGCCGTGAACTGTGCAGTAACGTTTTCACGTGTCTTCGAGATTCGACTCAAACGCAACACTCAACTGATCGAGCAGTGGCCCCGCTCTGTCTCCCAACAACAGGCGCTTGTCAAACGACTCCCCAAGGAAACCCTGGCGTTCCATAGTCTTAAGAAAAGAGATCAAACCATCATAGTAACCGTTTACATTCAGCAGTCCACACGGTTTTTGGTGCAACCCAAGCTGTGCCCAAGTCAAGATTTCAAAGATCTCTTCCAACGTTCCAATGCCGCCCGGTAAAGCGATAAATCCCTGCGACAGGCGTTCCATCATCGCTTTTCGCTCATGCATCGACGTCACGATACAAAGCCTGCTTAACCCAGGATGCGCAAATTCTTTTTCCTGGAGATTCTCAGGAATAACGCCCGTTACCTGTCCACCATTCTCTAAAACTGCATCTGCTATCGCTCCCATCAAACCCACCCTGGCGCCACCGTACACCAGACCAATACGTCGCTCACCCAGCAATTGCCCAAGCTCGGTGGCAGCCTCCCGATATTCCGGATCTTGCCCCACCCGGGATCCACAAAACACAGCAATGGTCTGAAGAAATTCCACGCCTTTAAAAGCAGCCAAGTAAGACAACTAAAATGTTTGGTTTGTGCATCAGGCTAAAATAGCCCTCCACGATTCCGAAGTTCGAGAACACTGAACATATGCGAAAACATAAAAAATTTCGAATTTGCAATCAGTTTACTGCATGGCTGCAGAAACCGGGAATTTATAGGCCTTCTCACCGAGTTGCCAATTCCCCAGACAGCACCCAATATCAGCTCACCCTTCCACATATTTGTTTAGCCGGCTTGCAGATAAAAAAAATACGAACAACCAGTTTCCCCGCTGTCTGTCTGCCATGGGTGTGTATTTGTTCTCTTTTTGCATATGCGGTAGTTTGTACAGCCGATCAAGATAGGATCAAAGCAGATATGCGTTCCGTAATCGAGCTTCAATTGGATGCATTTGCGCGCGGGGATGCCACCACCGCGTATGCACAAGCCTCCCCGACAATCCAAACCCTGTTTCCGACTGAAGAGATTTTCATGATGATGGTGCGCTCAGGATATGCAGCTTTGATTGCACCACGGAGAGTTGAATTTCTCGAACTATTCTATGACCAAGCCAGTCCTGTCTATCGGGTCGGCATCGAATCGCCGAATGGGACCCGGTGGATGGCTTTTTATCGAATGGCAGCACAACCAGATCGCAGCTGGCGAATTGCAGGTTGCGTGCTGACTATAATTTCCGGCCAATCGGTCTGAAACAAATAAGGAGTGGGAAAACT